>Ga0115569_10002626_pt1 | contig 13580 bp, 9 predicted proteins | sample COGITO_mtgs_1205_2_FD_87295 | JGI IMG/M metagenome (GOLD analysis project Ga0115569, IMG submission 87295) | Pelagic marine microbial communities from North Sea - COGITO_mtgs_120503 | ecosystem: Environmental > Aquatic > Marine > Epipelagic | place: Germany:Helgoland, sampling site Kabeltonne...
ACCACCGGGGATTTTACCCGCGGCATAGGCTTTCTCGATGTAGTGTACACCCAGTGGGAAGAAGTCCATGCCTGCTTTTGCTTCTCGCGCACCAACAACTGTACAGAGTACAGATGTGTTATCGATTGAACATAATACTGCGCCGGTTGCCTGACGGGCGATACGACCAGTCTCCAGAGTGACGGTGTGATTACCGTATTGAAACTTTTTAATTAAAGGAGTCATTTTATTACCTTGGTATTTTTACCATTTAGCGTCTTCGCGCTGAGCCTTTTTACGTTGCTCGGGTTACTGATAAGTACCCTCTGGATAGTTATCAGTAACTCGATCAACGAATCTTTGGTCAGAGCTCCAACGGTTTAGTTATGTGTTCGTCACGCTGCCTAACGAGAACTCAATAGCCCCAATAGACAAATGCGGTCCCTTTTGAGGACCGCACTGAGAACACTTATCGACGTAAACCAAGCTTCTTGATCAACTGGCTGTAACGCTCAATATTTTTGCCCTTCAAGTAGTCGAGCAATTTGCGGCGTTGGTTAACCATGCGGATCAGGCCGCGACGTGAATGGTGATCTTTCTTGTGATCGCCAAAGTGGCCCTGCAACTTGTTGATGTTTACGGTTAGCAGTGCAACCTGAACTTCAGGTGAACCTGTGTCATTTTCACAAGTTGCATGCTCAGATACGATTGCTGCTTTTTCTTCTGCACTCAGTGCCATGATACTTCTCCAATATGCGAATTAAAAAAATTCAGGATGCCCGCGCATATTTACAGACAACCTAACTTGAGGTTTTTAGCAGTTATGTCTCAACTACCAGTCTTTTCGGGGCTATTCTGCCATCTTCGGTGACCGTAGCCACGCCGAGAAAAGCACCGCCCTCGCGAAAGACGCGCACTATATCGCCTTCTTGCCCATTGCGAAAGGCCTGCGTGGACATTACTTCCTGACCCAACTGGAAGTATGCGGCGACATTTTCGCTCAATTCCACTGCCATGCGGTCGGCAACTGCGATATCCATCGGCTTTAACAGATGGTCCAACTGCTCTGGCTCGCCGCACTCGCGCATTTCCTCGAGCGCCGCCAGCGATAGAGTCTCAGCTTCATGAAAAGGGCCGGCCAAGGTGCGATGCAATGCACTGACATGGGCGCCACAACCGAGCATCTGTCCAAGATCGTCTGCTAGCGAGCGGATATAGGTGCCTTTGCTGCAACGCACCTCGACATCCAGCTCGGCAATCACCCCGGGTCTGAAGTCTAAAATCTTGTAGTCATAGATAGTAATGCTGCGCGCTGCGCGCTCTACTTCTATACCCTGACGAGCCAACTTATACAGCGGCTGACCATTGTGCTTAAGCGCCGAGTACATTGAGGGAACCTGTTGAATGTCGCCTCTAAAGGTCTCAACGGCCTGCTCAATTTGCTCTCGAGTGATATTTGAAGCGTCAATACGCGACACTTCGCCGCCATCAACGTCGCCGCTCTCGGTGCGCAGGCCAAGACTAAAAGTACTGCGGTAGCCTTTTTCGGCATCGAGTAGAAATTGACTAAATTTTGTTGCCTCGCCGAGACAGATAGGCAGCACGCCAGTCGCTAATGGATCGAGACTGCCGGTATGGCCTGCCTTGTTGGCATCGAACAGCCGTCGGACACGCTGGAGCGCGTGATTGGATGATAATCCTAGAGGTTTATCGAGCAGGAAAACGCCGTTGACCGGACGACCGCGAGTTCGCTTGCGAGCCAAACTTAGGCTTCCTCGTTATCCGACTGCGGATCGTCGCTCTCTGAGGCAGCATCATCTGACGGCATCTCTTTGGAGATCGCCAGGTCAATCAGCGCCGAGAGGTGCTGGCCGCGTCGGCCCGTCTCATCATAGATAAAAGTCAATTTGGGGACAATGCGCAATTGAATGCTGGCTGCGAGTAATTTGCGCAGGTAGCCGGATGCCCCATTGAGGGCGGCGATGCCCTCGTCGATCTGATCTTGATCGCGATCACCGACAAAGTTTACAAACACTTTGCCATAAGCGAGATCACGACTGATCTGAACTTCGGTAAGATTGACCATGCCGACGCGCGGATCGCGAACTTCGCTGCGTATCAGTGCAGCCAACTCCTGCTGGACAGCATCTGATACGCGTTCTGCGCGAGTAAATTCTCTTGGCATGTCAGTCCGTAATTACAGTGAACGCTGCACCTGAGTGACGTCATAGACTTCAATCAGATCACCAGGTTTCACATCGTTATAGTCTTTCACGCCGATACCACATTCCATGCCGTTGCGAACATCCTGAGCGTCGTCTTTAAAGCGCCGTAGAGATTCCAGTTCGCCCTGATAGATAACAATATTATCGCGCAGAACACGGATTGGCTTGTTGCGGAAAACGGTGCCTTCGATCACCATGCAGCCGGCAATTGCGCCGAACTTGGGTGAGCGGAAGACGTCGCGAACTTCGGCGATACCAACAATCTCTTCGCGGGTTTCTGGCGCCAACATGCCAGACAGAGCCTGCTTAACCTCGTCGAGAAGATGATAGATAACGCTGTAGTAGCGCACCTCAACTTCTTCTTTCTCGGCCAGTGCACGAGCGGCACCACCAGCACGAACATTAAAGCCAAGGATAATCGCACCGGTTGTCAGTGCCAGGTTGATATCGGATTCAGTGATACCACCGACGCCAGAGGCAACAATATCGACGGCGACTTCGCTGGTCGCGAAATCATGCAGAGCAGAATTAATCGCTTCCAGAGAGCCACGCACATCAGTTTTAACAATCAGATTGAGCTTGCTCACCTGATCGGCACCCATGTCGGTAAACATATTTTCTAGCTTCGCTGCCTGCTGACGCGACATACGCTCTTGACGAGCCTTAGTCTGGCGGGTTTCGGCAATTTCTTTGGCTTTGCGCTCATCGGCAACGACAAAGAATTCATCGCCTGCCTTTGGTGCTTCGTCCAAACCCAGAATCTCAACTGGTATTGATGGACCCGCTTCAGCGGTCGGCTTTTTAGCTTCGTCGGTCATCGCGCGAATCTTACCCACGCTCTCGCCGGCCAACATAAAGTCACCTTTGCGCAATGTACCCTGCTGAACCAGTGCAGTAGCAACAACACCGCGGCCTTTATCGATACGCGCTTCCACAATCACACCACGAGCCGGAACATCAACTGGCGCGGTTAACTCAAGCAATTCCGCCTGAAGAAGAACAGCTTCCAAAAGCTCATCGATGCCGTCACCAGTGTGGGCGGAGACCTTAATAAACTGTGTATCACCACCCCACTCTTCAGGGATAACATCTTTGGCGGCTAATTCATTGGTCACGCGCTCAGGATCAGCACCCTCTTTATCCATTTTGTTAATCGCAATAACAATCGGCACGCCGGCAGCTCGCGCATGCTGAATGGCTTCTTCAGTCTGCGGCATCACGCCGTCATCGGCAGCCACGACCAAAATAACCACGTCGGTGCTGTGAGCACCACGGGCACGCATCGCGGTAAAGGCGGCGTGTCCAGGGGTATCGAGGAAAGTCACCATCCCTTTCGGCGTATCAACGTGGTAAGCACCAATATGCTGGGTAATACCGCCGGCTTCACCCGAGGCGACGCGAGATTTTCTTATATAGTCAAGTAACGAAGTCTTACCATGGTCAACATGACCCATTACCGTAACAATTGGCGCACGTGGCTCTTCTTTACCTTCGCTTTTGATCGCTGCAAACTGTTTTGCCAGCTCGTCTTCAACGGTTTCATTTTGCTCGACAACTGGCTGATGTCCCAATTCTTCAACCACTAAGAACGCGGTCTCTTGGTCAATCACTTCGTTAATCGACGCCATGACGCCCATTTTCATCAGCTGCCTAACCACTGGGCCTGACTTACTCAACATACGCTGAGCTAGCTCACCAACAGAAATTTCGTCGGGAATCTGCACTTCCAACACTTTCTTTGCAGTTGGCTTCTGGAAGGTGTGCTTGTTATCAATTTTTAACGGTGCGGGCATGCCTGAACGCAAGCGTGGCACTTTTCTCGCCCCATCGTCGACTTCAGCCAGCTCTATGCGCGCCTTTTTCTTGCCGCCTTTGCCAGCGGGTTTTTTAACTTTTTTGCCGACCTTATCATCGTCGTCGTCCACTGGCTTACCGTGGCGTCGAGCTTTGTCATGCACAGGCTCACCAGCAATAGGCGCTTTGACGACTGGAGCGGGCTTGCCGGTCTTTTTCGCTTCTTCGGCCTGAACTGCAGCAACAGCCTCCGCTGCTTTGCGAGCCTCTTCGTCTGCCTTAGCCTGAGCCTCTTGCTGACTCTGCGTCTGCGCATCTTCTTCGGCCTTGCGGCGCGCTTCAGTTGCCGCTTGACGTTTTAACTCAACATCATCCACCGATGATGAGGGGGCAGCTGCGGCCTGACTGCGGCGCGCCTGTTCTTCAGTCTCGGCGTCAGCCTGCGCCTGAATCTCTTCGTCGCTGCGCTTAATGTAAGTACGCTTCTTGCGGACTTCAATATTAACGGTTTTGCGATTGCCTGATTTTAGCGTGCTGAGCGTCTTGCGCTGTAAGGTAATCTTTTTCGGCTCGCGAGCGCTCTCTCCGTGCAGACCCTTCAAATAGGCCAGCAGAGTTTGTTTTTCTTCATCGGATACCACAGCATCCTCAGACGTGTGCGACAGTCCTGCCTCTTTCATTTGCATGAGCAAACGATCGACAGATGCGCCTACGGTTTTTGCCAGTTCACTTACTGTAACTTGAGCCATCGGTTGTCCTCTATTACACCCCGATTAATTATTCACCTTGGTCTGCAAACCAAGGAGCCCGTGCAGTCATAATCAATGCTGCAGCGGTCTCTTCATCCATACTATCTATTTCCATCAGATCATCTACGGCCTGCTCAGCCAAGTCTTCCATGGTAACAATGCCTTTGCTGGCCAAGGTCACGGCGAGCGCATTATTCATACCGTCCATCGTCAGCAGGTCATCTGCTGGCGCGACATTGGCCAACTGCTCTTCGCTCGCCAGCGCCATGGTCAACAGAGCGTCTTTAGCGCGAGCACGCAGCTCTTCAGCAATGTCCTCATCAAAACCTTCGATGTCACTCATCTCTTCAAGAGGTACATAGGCGACCTCTTCAATACTGGTGAAACCTTCCTCAACCAGAACGATGGCAACGTCTTCATCAATGTCCAACGCGGTCATCAGACTTTCAACAAAATTCGATGACTCTTCATGCTGCTTTTCTTTCGCCTGCTCAAGCGTCATGACATTGATATTCCAGCCGGTCAGCTCGGCTGCCAAACGAACATTCTGGCCACCCTTACCAATTGCCTGGGCAAGATTATCTTCATTGACGGCGACATCCATGGAGTGGCTGTCTTCATCGACAACGATCGACTCCACTTCGGCTGGGGCCATAGCGTTGATAACCAACTGCGCAGGATTGTCGTCCCAGAGGATAATATCAATACGCTCATCGTCAAGATCATTCGAGACGGCTTGGACTCGGGCGCCACGCATACCAACACAGGCACCTACGGGGTCTATACGGGCATCTTTGCTTTTTACAGCAATTTTGGCGCGCTGGCCTGGGTCTCGAGCAGCGCCTTTGATTTCGATGATCCCTTCAGAAATTTCCGGAACTTCGATCTGGAACAACTGCACAAGCATTTCCGGGGCGGCTCTTGAAACCTGCAACTGCGGGCCTCGAGTCTCTTCACGGATACCAGTTAAAATCACTCTAGTGCGATCATTGATGCGAAAAATTTCACGGCCGACCAGCTCTTCGCGTGGCAACAGGCCCTCTGCGTTGTCACCGAAGTCGACAATAATATGATCGCGGGTCACTTTTTTCACCGTACCGTTCAACAGCTCACCAATACGGTGACGGAAACGATTAACGATAAGGTCGCGCTCTGCGTCGCGAACTTTCTGAACAATAACTTGCTTAGCAGTCTGTGCGGCAATGCGCCCAAAGGCAATATTTTCCACCGCTTCTTCAAAGGTATCGCCAACCGCGAGTGTCGGATCTTTCTCGTGAGCCTCTTCGGTGGTGAACTGAGTACCCAGTTCGGCCATTTCGTCATCAGCCACGACATCCCACCAGCGGAAAGAATCGTAGTCGCCGGTTTTGCGATCAATTACCACGCGAATATTAGCGCCTTCGTCGTAGCGCTTTTTTGTCGCCATCGCCAATGCTTGCTCAATTGCTTGGAAGATAATTTCCTGATCCACACCCTTTTCATTGGATACGGCTTCAGCGACCATTAAAATTTCTTTACTCATTGTTCAAACCTCACATACATCAGAATCTCGGCACTACATTGGCCTTATCGACTCCTTCAACCGGAAACAGATACTCTGTATCTGCAACCACCAAAACGATCTCATCTCCATCAACACCGACAAGACGACCTTTAAAATTGCGCCTACCATCATAGGGAAAGCGCAACTTGAGAGACACATCTTCGCCGATGTATCGCTCATATTGGCCAAGCTCATAAAGAGGCCTGTCCATACCTGGAGACGATACTTCTAAAACATACTCTCCGCTTATCGCGTCCTCAACATCGAGGACACTGCTCGACTGTCGGCTGACGCGCTCACAGTCCTCAACGCCTATACCCTCTTCACGATCAATATAGAGGCGCAACAACTTGCGCTTGCCGCCAGACTGTAACTCAATCCCCCACAGCTCACAGCCCAGAGCCTCGACAACAGGCTGCAGTAACGCTTTCAATGTGCTATCGGCCGCAGCCATCGGCATCTCCTGACAAACAAAAAATGGGCCACAGGCCCATTTATTTTCTTCTAAAGAAAAGCCCCAAAATGGGGCTCCTCGATTTGCGCCGGACCCGACGCGAATATTGGTAGTGGACCCTGTCAGACCCAAACTCGTCCAACTCCTTTTCCACTCTGCTGACACTAGCATAGACAACTTATTGTCATCTTACCGCAGTGACTTTTTGTGTTCGATTTTTTCTGACCAACTGATGTCAAAAAATTGGTAGCGGGAGCTGGATTTGAACCAACGACCTTCGGGTTATGAGCCCGACGAGCTACCAGACTGCTCCATCCCGCACCGACACAACGGTTTGCTTTAAAACCGCCTCCCTAGAGAGGACGCGCATTATAGGTAGACGACTGCACAAGGTCAATAAACTATTGGAAAACAAACAGCTTTTTATTTGCGACTGGCCACCACCAGTTCATAGGCGGTCTGAATTTCCTGAGTGCGCTCGGTTGCAAGCTTGACCATATCTTCGGGCATGCCCTGACCAATCAATTTATCCGGGTGATTCTCACTGATCAACTTGCGATACGCGCGTTTAATTTGCGTATCTGACTGAGCCACTTTGACGCCCAGTGCGGTATAGGCTGCCTGCACCTTATCTGGAGATGCCGATGCCCTAAAGTCGCCACTGCCACCGCCAGATTCTCTAAACTGAGACTGTGCCTTGATCATGTTAATTAGCTGATCAAACAGTGCCCCGGAGAAGCCCAGTCGCCCGGCGATTTTGCGCAACACATTCTGCTCAGCCCGATGCAAGTCACCATCGGCAATGGCCAATGAGATTAAATAATTAAGCAGTGAACGCTTGAGGTTGTTCTGCCGACCACAGACAGCCATAAACCTATCCATAGTGGCATCAATGGAAAAGCCACTCTGGGAACCGGTTTTAAACAACTCAATGGCTTTTTTACGGTGCGCCGCATTAAGTCCCATTTTGCCCATTAAACCCTGGGCATGCGAAATCTCAACTTCAGAAACTCTACCGTCGGCTTTGGCGAGGTGTCCCAATAAGCTAAAAACAGCCTCAAAGAACGCCTCTCTAACCTCGACCTGCTGTCGTGCCGACATCGGGCGCAGTCCGCCGAGACCTTTATCAAATTGGTGACCGACATAAATACCAATAAGCACGCCGATTGGACCCGCTACGGCGAGACCCAATAAACCAGCGATGATTTTTCCTGCAATCATTTTTACTACCTTCTTTAGGCGATAGATTTCAGCTGGCATTGTACGGGTTTATGTCGGTTTTGTTTAACTGTGGCTGGGCTAGATTAAATACGCTTAGCTCAGCACTCTAAACCGAGAATTGAAAAAGATCTTTACGACGCCTGCAGAGAGGGAAACTTGCGTCGCATCAGTCGCAGCAATCCGAGCAGCACAAGCAGCGTGAGCGAGAAGTCTGGAGAGCTGTGAGCCCCTATTGTGCATCCGCCACCGGCCGTTGATGTCACGCTGACCGACGCAGACCGGATCTGCACAGATTCAGAACCATTACTGATCGTTGCAGTAACAGTGAGTGAGCCAGCGGTTTTACCCGCTCTCAGAGTGGCAGTGTAGAGGCCATCACCGATCTCTGTAAATGTGCCGATAACCACACCAGAGAGGCTCGGAGTTGCCGTAATAATCATGCCTTCGAGTGAGTGACCAACACTGTCACGAGCAATCACAGTAATCACTGAGGTGTCGGTCCCATCGGCGTTTAATCTGCTGCTGTCCAAGACAATCGTACTCTGGTGATCTGGGGCACCAAGATCCAACACGCCGACGCCGCTGGGATCGGTTACCGTACCATCAGCGAGGCCATCGGCGTCATTTGGACCGCCGTCTTCGATAAAGAGCTCGACACAGTTGTCGCCTGGGTGCAGACCATCAATGTAGAGGTCGCTGCCGGGCTCGGGGCAGGTGCCGCTGACTGCCATCGCCGAAGAGATTGAATTAAATGCATTGATGGTGAAATCTTGCCAGCCAATAGTCTCATCAATACATGTTCTCCACACCCCACCTTCCGGGATCGCAACCTCGAGTGGCAAGACAACAGTGTAGGATTCACCGGGTTGCGCTCCACTGACCTTAAAATCGACCAGTCCCGCTGGGTAGTCATAGTCATCATCCGCTTTACCAGTGATCTCTTGCAGTTGCTGCTCACTCATACCAACCCCGTTATTGCCCATCACAAAGACCATATCACCAATAGCAATATCGGTACCCGCCGGCGCTTGCATCAGCTGAGTCGGATTTTCAGTCACCGGAGCAAGGAAACTTTCTTGCAGATTATCCAGGTAGTCAGCAATGCCGTCGCCATCGCTGTCACCAAAGCCCTCGTCAGCATCGCTAATACCATCACCATCGGTGTCAGTCGCGTCATCCAGTCTTGGCGCCGTTGCCAATACTTTTATCAGCACTGTCTCAGTAGTCGACAATAGTGGAAGGCCATTGTCGGAGACGTTCGCGCTTATCGAGATAATATCTGTCTCAAGGGCCTCTGGCTCCAATATCAGCTGTTCCCCGTCGGCACTAACACCAAGCTGATCAATCACCGCTGGAGACCACTCAAAGTAATGAATATCCTCGCGGTTAAGATCGCTGTAATTCGCACTAACGGTCACCAACCCACCATCTCTAGTCACTAGTGAACCAACGCGACCATCCTGCTCCACAACCAGCTCGAGCTCGGGAGCGATATTTTCTTCGACGATGGTAATGGTTCTCTCGGTGACTGCACCAAGGACAGCATTGTCAGGCTCACCGAGACGTACAACGACTGTCTCGCTGAATTCAGCTTCAGAGTCCACGGCAATTGTCAGTGTTACTGAGCCCTGAGTACCGGCTTCGATCACTACCCACTCACTAGACAAAGTGAAATCGTCCGAGTTTGCTGTTCCATCAACTGTTAGCTCAACGGTCACAGGATAGTCTGGCGCCGCCCCACTCAACATGACTAAGACCTCATGCTCGCTGCCCTCAGTAATCAGAGTGGATGGCGTCAGATTTACCAACGGTATTACTTTAATAATTTGAACCTGAGTTGCCGTGTTTCCAGCGGCATCGGTCGCCGACCAAACCACCTCGTGCAATCCTGACTCGAGTGGTCCGGCGATACTGGCGATCGCAGTGACAACGCCGTCAGTATCGTCAAAGGCCTCTGCCTGACCAAACTCTACTGCAGTCAGATGACCTGTTGCGGCGACGCTGATATCGTCAGGAATCAATAATTCCGGGGGCAGCTCATCTCTTGCGGGATCCGACCCTGTCAAGAACTCATCGAGATTACTGACACCATCTCCGTCGAGATCGGCTTGCGCATCAGTTGGGTCATTGGGGTTCAGCTGATTAGCGGTTTCGTAGTAATCAGGCAGACCGTCAAAGTCTGTGTCGAGAAACTCAACCGTGATAGTTGCGGTTTTAGTAGTTTGATTACCGACACTGTCAGACACGGCAAAGGTAATCGAGGTCACTCCTGACGCATAAATAGCAGGTCGATCGTCCATCACTCTGGCGGTCACATCACCGTCCTGATCATCTGCTGCAGAGACCGCTGCAAAAAAATCAGTAATCGCCGCATTGTTCGATGTCAAAACATCTCCAGGTGCTAAGACGGTTAATGAAATGGACTCAGGTAGCCTTAACTCTGGTGCAACCGCGTCAAGCCTAACGGTGACCAATGTAGTGGCCATTCCAAGGTTACCCTGACTATCTGTTGCAGTGAATGTCACCTCAGTCGAACCAACGGGGAAAACCGCCGGCGCGTCGTTGACGATATGATCAAGAGCGCCCTCGATGGCGTCAACTGCAGACACTCTACTTACCATGCCTGCAATCGCCCTATGAGTCACAGGGACACCTTCCTTGGTGCTGACCAAATCCATATTCGTTGGCGCCGTCACAATCGGTGCAGTCTGATCCGTCACTCTAACAATCGCAGTTGCCGTGGCTGCATTAAACAGAGAGTCCGTCGCACTAAAGATCACAGTCGTTGCACCGAGAGGGAAAACAGCCGGCGCATTATTCGTGATCGTCACTGAGGGATCAGTGCTATCGACAGCTGAAGCGCCGGTAAGAAACTCGGCAATCTGCGGATTCGATGCGGGCGTTCCGCTAACACCCAGCGCTGCAACCTGAGTATCACCAGGCACCGTGATCACCGGACCTGAGATATCTTTGCTGACAATCTCAGCAGTCTCAGCCTGCTCCATAGAGCTGGTTGCCCTCGCGGTTACCCTTATGGCTCCTTCCGCTAATGAGCCGGCATCAATACTCTGCGTGCGCCAGATTCCATTTTCGCAATCAGTCGGCTCGGCAGAGACAACGTTAGAGCTGGCGGCTACCGTCACATCGATAACGGCACCCTCTACATTACATGTTCCCGTAACAATGTAATCAACCATATTGATACGCTGCAATATAGGCGCACTGGCAATTGCGACAACAAGCGCGTCGGCTCGGCTAATAGCGACTGCGTAGGTGGTGGTCGTGACGCCGTCCTCCGCAACAACCGCTACCGCCAACAGATTGTCACCTACCATTAGGTTAACGTTTTCATCATCGACTGTTTCGCCGTTCAATGTGGTCCCGGCAAGTACCGATGCTTGATCGGTTAACACCGACGTCACGATCATACTGCTCACTGGATAGTCTACTGAGACAGAGTAATTTGACGTGATCGGATCGAACTCGGGAGTGAGCACAGCATTTCCGGCTAACGATGTTGAGACCGCAAGGTGTGACAGCGATGAGACTGTATTGAGCGCCCTACCTACAGTGATGCTTTGCGCATCAAGCGTGTAACCGGAGACCAAAGACGAGGCAGTGAAATTAACCGTGCTGCCGCTGAAATTATCCGTCGCTGTAAATGGCATTACCAAGAGAGAGGCTGGCAGGTCCGCCTCCTGTGGCCAGCCCTCTGCGTTTATATCAGCCCAAGCTATCAAAAAATATTTATCAGTCGACGGATCATTATCGTAATCAGTGTCATCATTCTTTAGCTGATATGTCTGCATGCCGCTATTCAATAATCCATGAGGCGCCCCACTCTGCAATGCATTGCTGTTAAAATGGAGGCGCAAACCGAGACCTGCCAGTAACTTATTATCAGTGGCATTATAGTAGACGGTAAGGTTGGTGCTTTGCCCGAGAGACATCTCAGCTAGAGAAAAAGCAGCAGTTATAGACTGCGTTTGTGAAAAAGCAACTTCAACACAAACAAGAGCTAACAAAAATAAAACTACGATTCGCTTCACAATAACATCCATATAAAATCATACTGTTTCCATATCTGACATCTGAATTCGCTGAATAATTCACAAATGAATATACTTTTTTATTTTTAGACAAACTTTAAATTCAGATAAAACTAAACTTTATATAGACTGTCATAGCAAGAATAACAATGGATCTTAAATGCACCGATTTTACTTTGACCCTCTATTTATAGCGTTACTAATCTGCCCACTCCCGTTTTGGTTACTAATAAAATTCGATACAGTTGACTGGAGCGGCGATAAATTTATAGCGCTTCTAACACTTGGACTGCTTTACCCTCTGGTTGAAGAAATCATTTTTAGGGGCTATATCCAAAACTGGTTTCACACTAAGTTCAACACAGTGATTTTTAAGGTATCAATAGCCAATATATTAACCAGTGTTTTATTCTCTTCCTTTCATCTAATTAATCACTCAATTCTCTGGGCCCTATCGACATTAATTCCATCTCTTGTTTTCGGCTACGTAATGGATCGATACAAAACCCTGGCAGCTCCAATCACATTACATGCCACATACAATATTGGATATTTTTTATCTGTCGGATTAAATTAATTTTTTAAATTTAAACGATATCGAAACTTTTTTTAAGAACACACCACTAAGCTTTACACCCCCTTTCTTTTAGATTAATTCTATGCATAATCAAATAGAGACATTAGGCTGCAAATATATCTACTCAGTTATGATTAGTTCTGAGCCACCTGTAGTTGTATAGGAGTTACTATTATCATTCATATAAAAAATAACGATAAAGCACTACATCTTCTCCGCAGCACAATCCTGGCATTCTGCCTCAGCAGCAGTTTATTAGTCGCGCAACAAAGCCACGGACAAACAGAAAACCCACAACCAAAAAATACCGCGGTTCTAGATATTGATGGTTCAGGTGATGTAAATGCTCTGACAGATGGGATGCTAATACTGCGCTCACTTTTTGGTTTTACTGGAGATGCCCTATTAATAGATTTACCAGAGGGTTGTGACAATTGTGACCCAGCTGCAATTAACGACTACGTCAATATACTCAGCACCCACTCACTGATGTCTGAAGACGACATCCCTAAATTAAAGGGTGAAATGGGACCCCAGGGCGACGCTGGAGAGAGAGGCGAAACCGGTGAGACAGGTGAAGTCGGTGAGAAAGGCGAAGTCGGAGAAAAAGGTGACGCTGGAGAGAAAGGTGAAGCCGGAGAGAAAGGTGAAGCCGGAGAGAAAGGTGAAGCCGGTGAGAAAGGCGAAGTCGGAGAAAAAGGCGAAGCCGGAGAGAAAGGCGAAACCGGAGAGAAAGGTGAAGCCGGAGAGAAAGGTGAAGCCGGAGAAAAAGGTGACGCTGGAGAGAAAGGCCAAACTGGCGAGAAAGGCGAAACCGGTGAGAAAGGTGAAGCCGGTGAGCAAGGTGAAGCCGGAGAAAAAGGTGACGCTGGAGAGAAAGGTGAAACTGGCGAGAAAGGCGAGAAAGGCGAAACCGGTGGGAAAGGCGAAACCGGTGAGAAAGGTGAAGCCGGAGAAAAAGGTGACGCTGGAGAGAAAGGCGAAACGGG
>Ga0115569_10002630_pt1 | contig 13576 bp, 7 predicted proteins | sample COGITO_mtgs_1205_2_FD_87295 | JGI IMG/M metagenome (GOLD analysis project Ga0115569, IMG submission 87295) | Pelagic marine microbial communities from North Sea - COGITO_mtgs_120503 | ecosystem: Environmental > Aquatic > Marine > Epipelagic | place: Germany:Helgoland, sampling site Kabeltonne...
CGCGGCGCCGTGGTACATGGAAGAACTCATTTGTGAAAAAGAACTCGGATACGGAAGTGTAGAGATGAGCGAGAAACTGGGCTCTTCTTCTTCTCCTTCTCCTTTGACGTCTTCCGCGGCTACAACGACCACTCAAGCCATTGGCGTAACATCCACATCTTCAGCGGAACACCACAAAACTCCATCCTCTTCGAGCTTGGGTCCAAACGATATACTAAACGACGATATACTAAACGACGAGGACCTCGACGACGACACGGAAAAAGCCAGAGCCAAAGCCAAACGAGGCCAACTGCACGGTGGCGGCTTGAACAAACTCTCGCCGCTGGAAAGCTCGCGAACGCAACTCCGATTCATCGACGGCGCCATATCGTGCAACAATCCTGCCGCTGCGGCTGTGTTTGAAGCCAAACGGATATTCAACCCAAAAAGGCCTCTCATCCTCTGCTCGCTCGGCACTGGATATCCCGTCGCCCGCGACGTCCCCGCCACTTACGGCGCCTCCTGGGTCACGAACGTCGTCAACGCCACGTGTGACGTCGTTCAAGTTGACGCGACTATCCGTCACGTCCTCGACGCAGACAAGGACCAATACTTTCGATTCCAACCGCAAGGCGAGATTTTCAGCTGCGCGCTCAACGATACGAGCAAAGAGACGGAGAAAAAATTGAAACAAACCGCTTTGAAATACGTCAACGATCTCACTCAGAGGAAAGAAATCGAACGGTTGGCGACGTTGTTGAAGAAACCCAGAGTTATAAGGAGGGTGTAGTATTTTTGTTGTTGCCCCGTGAGAGGAAGTTGCGCTGCGTTGTAATAATTCAGTATTGTGTAGGCATTTTTCATCATCTTTTTCAAACGGCACATTTTCAGCGAACGAAACAAATGATAACAACGATGATAACAACGACGAGAAGCTAACTAAACGGCGAGCGCTGCGACGAGAGAACAAAGAAAACCTCGCCGCGCATCTCTCTCTTTTACACACACACGCAGCATGTTCTCGCTCTTCCGCCAAGGCTCCATCCGGCCTAAAAATCAAAACAAAATCCGTCCTCTTCCCATGTCCTACCCGAAGCAGCACGATAACAACACAAACTCTATCTACGCGTTGTTATCGTGGCGAGGATTACTTCTGACCGGGTCCGCGAACGGAGAGATTAACGTCTGGGATCCGTACACCGCGCAACTGGTGCAGAAACTACGCGGACACGAAGAAGCGGTATCGTCTTTGTGCGCGTTTGAGGATGATTATGTCGCCAGTGGAAGTTGGGATGGGACGGTGCGAGTGTGGGATACGAGTTTGGCGCAAGCGGTGGCGGTGTTGACTGGGCACAGGAAACCAATAAGCTCACTCGTATCGACTTTGAGCGGGAGTTTATTATGCTCTGGGAGTTGGGACGGGACCGTGCAGTGTTGGAACGTGCGGGCGGATCGCATACAATTTACGCTGAACGCGAACGGCGGGAGCGCGGTGAATTGCTTAACGTTTTTTCGGGACGAAAGTATGCTCGTGGTCGGGTGCGGGGATGGTGTTTTGAGGGTTTATTCCACACAAAGTGGTCAAAAGATGAACGAATTGAGAGGAGGGCATCACGATACGGTTCGTGCGGTGGCGACGTTTACGAACGATAACGAACACGTGTTTAGCGCAGGGAAGGACGGGAAGATTTTCGCATGGAACGTAGATCGAGGAACGGCGACGAATATCGTTAGTTCTTCGGATTTGCCGCCGACATCCTTGGGTTTGGATGGTGTCAATGCAAATAGCAATAGTAATAATAATAGCTACATCGCGCACGATGGAGGCTGTTGCGCGTTGCAAGAGTGCGGCGGAGGAAAATTAGCCTCGGCCGGGTACGACGGATCCGTGAAAATATGGGATCCCGATTCGCGCTTGTTCGTAGCGCAGTTGGATGCTCACGTCGGCGAGAAAGTCTGGGCGTTATCGTATGATGAGAGGATGTTGCAGCTGTTCTCTTCCGGCGATAAAAACATTTTCGCCTGGGACGCAGCGACGGCGTTTGAGGAAGAGGAAGACAGTCGAGACGAGTCTGAAATTGACGTCGAAGGGAGGAGTATGTCGGTTGCGTCCCGATCAGCATCGAGAGCTGATTTACCCAGAGTCATGTCAAATGTTTCGAATATGTCTGGTGGGTCAGCAAGCTTAGCGAATTTGCACGTTCACCCAAACTTTGCGGCGAATACGAGCGGTAATAACTCGTTGCAAGGCTCGTACCAGAATCTCTCGAATTTAGGAATAGGGCACTCCGCGTCTGCGTCAGCCAGTAGACGCGGGTCACTGACAGATTTGAGTGGTATAGTCGTTTCTGCGGATGTCAGTGGGTATAACTCGCAATCTTCGCAACCGGGTTCGGCGACGAAATCAGGGAGACGGATGAAAAAATCAGACGTTTTGAGAATGGAGTTGGAATCCGCAAACACGCAGTTAGAATCGTACGCGAAAGCGTACGAGGATCAAGTGCAAAGGTATAAAGATAGTGAAATCACAAACGAAACCTTGCGCAAGCGCATCACCGAACAGATTGCAAAACTCGCAGACGCAGAGAAAAGCAAACAAGAATTAGAGGCGCGACAGAGCGCGCTGCTTGAGGAGGGAATGGCGCAGTTGCGAAGCGAGTTTGAACGAGAGAAATCTCTAGCTTTAGATGCAACGGAAAAGGAATCGAAAGCACGGTTTGAAGTCACTATTAGGGAAAGAGAAAATGCCCTCGCGACACTCCGTGAGGAGTTGCTACAGTCCAACGCGAAGCTGGAAAAAGAACGACAGGAAACGTTTTCTCGACTCGAAGCGCTCGAAGGAGAGCGCTCAAAGAGTAAGCTCGAAGCAGATTCTTTACGACAACTCAACGAACGCCTTTTGAAAGAGTACAAAAAAAGCACGACAGAAGAAGAAACGCAAACCAACGAAGAAGCACGCACGATTAAAAAGCTCGAAAGCGAAATCGAAAGTCTGAAACGCGACCGAGCGCAATTTGAGATAAACTCAAAAGCGGCGTACGAGCAAATTTTCGCACGCAATGAAGCGCTCGACGCGGAGGTTTCCCGATTGACAGGTACCCTCGAGAATGCGTCAAAGACCATCGACGCGTTAAAAGTAGACGTCCAAACGGCGAGTTCGCAAACGAATGCGACACGGAGCGAATTGGAAGCCTCCTTTGCCGAACGTGAAAAGGTTTTGCGACTCGAGTTAGAATCCAAAACGAGCGAACGTTTTGAAGCCATCGCCTCCGAAAAATCGACTTTGGAAGAAAAACTCGAGCTGCTCGAAGATGCTTTAAAAGATACGACTGAGAGCATGCAAAAAGAGATCGAAAAGGCAAATGTTGATCGAGAATCGGAAACGAGCGCTTTGAAAGAAGCGCTTGGCGACGCGCTTCGGGCGAACGAAATCGCGAACGTAGAAGTTGCCAATGCTATAGCGGCGCATCACAACGCAGAAATGAAGTTCGAGACGGAAACAAAAAAGATGCAAGAACGCGAAGAGCGCATGAAACAAGATTTAGAAACGAAACCCGACCCCGCGGTTGTGGCAGTTGTCGAGGAGGAGAATGCGGCGTTGCGCAAACTCGACGAGGAGCAAAAAGATAAAATTGCACATTTGGAGGCCGAATACCAACGCGCAAACGAACGATTGCGTGAGGCTGAAGAAGACCGAAGAAAAGAACGACAAGGCTTGGAATCTATCGCGCGCGAACTTGAGAAGAAACTCGAAGAGACGCGAGAAAAGAGGAAAGAAGAGATGAAAGAGAGTCAAGCGGCTCTTCGCGAGTCCAAAGATCGATTGCAGAAAGCCGACAACGACGCGCACATGTTACGTTCGGATCTCGAAACCGCTCAAAAACGCCTCGAAGATGCCATTCAAAACGTAGATTCGACGGAAACTTCCCTGGAATCGAAATATCGACAGGAGATTGAGAAACTCGAGCTTCAAGCGAAGACGCTCCAGCGAGAACTCCTCGATTCGAAAAATGAAACCGAGAACGCCTTGGAATCTGCCAGTCGAGCCAAAACACAGCTCACGGATGCTAAGGAAAAATTTGCAAAAGCAGTTTCCAAAGGGAAAGGATTCCAAGACCAAGTTTCAATGCTCCGAGAGACGCTCGAAGAGGTGGAAGTTCGAAGCCGAGAGGCGGAGCGCGAAAAACGCAATGCCGAGGCGGAGAGAGAACGAATGTTGCGAGATTTCGAAGACGCAGAGTCGAGAGAAGTGCGCGTGAAAGATGCGTTGAACCACGAAAAAAAGCGCACGGCGAGTTTGAAAGACGAACTTCGAGAAGCGACAGAAAAGCTCGTCGAGTTTGAAACGTTGCTCGAAGAAGAGACCAAAAAGCTCGGCGAAGTCGAAGCGAAAGTGAAAGCGGAAGAATTTGCGATGGAGCGTGAGCGTGCAAATGCGAAAGACGCGAAGCGCGAGTGCGACGAGATGAAAATTGCCTTGAAAGTGGCCGAAAAAACTGTCGAGGAGATTACAACTGAGCGAGACGAAGTAAATGTGCGATTGAAAGAAACGGAAGTATTACTGGTTGAATCTGAGAAGCACGTGGAAGACGCCGAGACGAGGGTGCAAGAGGCGAAGCAAAGTCTCACGCAGCTCAAAGCGAGTTTAGATTTTGCAAATTCGAGATCGAAAGAGCTCGAAGCGAAGCTCGTCGAAGCAGAAGAACAGGATTCACCGACGCGTTTATCGACGGCGGATTCCGCGAGAGAGGAATCTTTGAATCGAACAGACGCTTTGGAGATGGAGTTGGGCACATCCAAACGTGATTTAGCAGACGCGAACGAAAAACTCAAAGACTCGCTCGAGAGAGTCGTTCGGCTCGAAACGGAAGCAAAACGAAGAAACGAGGAATACGTCGCAGCGTCGAATGAGGTTGAACGCTTGGAGTCAGCTGTGAATGAAGCCGAGATGAAGATCTCGAAATTAAAAACTGAAATCGAAACGTCGAGTAAGCAGCAACAACAACAACCTGACTCAACTGCTGCAGTTCCGTACGATAATAGCATCGACGCGCAAACTGAGGACGAGAAAGATGCCGAAAGTCGCCGAGTGCGTTGGCTCGAGCAACAACGTCTCCAAGCTGCAGAATCGCGAGCTCAAAATCTTGAAATCGAGTTGCAGCAACTTCGCTCCGAGGCAGAAGCCGCTCGAGTTGCCGCATCGGAAGCGTGGGCGGTTGCATCCCAAGCGGGTGTTTCCCGACAGCCTGATACCGGTGGTGGACCTGAGTCGATAGCACCGTCGTCGCCCGGTGGACGCTCGAGTTTCCACCCGATGGCTTCGCGGAGCGAGTATCAGTTTGGTGGTGGTGGTAGGCAACACCAAGCAAATAACCTTGCCTCGGCGCTCGAAAAACAGAGGTACGAGATGAAAATTGATGCATTGAAAGTTGACGTGGAACGGTTACGTCGCGACCGCGACCGCGCGCGTCGTGAACTCGAGCGTGGTAAAGCCGCCGCGAAAAATGCCGTCGCGCAAGTTGTCGAAAGACTACGCGTAGAAGTACACTCGCGTGCGATTGCAGAGAGAGAAAGAGACGTGTTACAGTCCGATTTAAAACGCACAATGCGTCAAGCGAACGACAGACTAGAGCAAAAGACGAGAGAAGCAGCGCGGGCGCACGAAGAATTCTTGGACGCCAAGCGGAAACTCGAAAAGTTGAAGCACGAAAAATCACTCGTCTCTCGCGCGGTGGAAGAATTGCACCACAATCAAGACGCTGCTGCTACTACTGCTGCGAATACAGTCACAAACCCAACCTCACCTCGTCCACCGCCTGGAACGAAAGCGGCAACGGCCTACGCCGCGAATCATCAACAACACGCTCCTTCTTCTTCTCAGACGAGCGTTTTCGTAGTCACGAGCGAACACGTCAAAATTCTCGTTGGAATGATTCTCACGATGCTCTTCACCGTGAAGTTTTTGAACAACGGGAATGTAAATGGCGCCGCGGAACTTTAAGAGATTATGATGTATACTAATAGTAGTAGCAATGATAGTACTAGCACTTACTAGATGACCTTGTTGTACAACAATTTAAGAGAGAAACTGATCTTTTTACATAAAAATTTCGTTTTCAATCGCCTCGATGGATATCTCTAGCGGCGGACTGCGCATTCGCCAAGGAAATTATATCGCACACCTGTGTCCGCATCGGCCGACTCAACGCGTATATCACCTGGTCCGCCACATCCTCCGCAATCATAGGATCAAAGCCTCTGTACAACGCCGCCTCTGCATCCACGTCTCCTTTAAATCTCGTCATGGTAAAATCAGTCCTCACCGCGCCCGGACTCACGCTCGACACTCTCACTTTCGAATTTCTCAAATCGTGTCTCGCCGATCGCGTAAACGCATCCACCGCGTGCTTTGTCGCGCAATAAATGCTCCCACCAATATACGCCTCGTGTCCTGCAATGCTCGAAATGTTCACAATATGTCCTCTGTCTCTTTCTCTCATCCCGCTCGCGAACGCTCTCGTAAACGCCACCACGCCCATGATATTCGTATTCACCACCGTCATCGCATCCGAGATTGAATTCGTATCCACGGCTTCCGTCCCTAACGCCAATCCTGCGTTATTCACTAAAATATCCACCTGGAATGGAACTTTTTCCGGTATCTTCAACATCTCCTCCTCGCTCGTTTTCGACACGTCCAACTGCAAAGGAAAAATTGTCACGTCTGGATACTCGGTTTCCAACTTCTCTTTCAATTCGTTCAGCTTCTCCACGCGTCGAGCGACGATGCAAACATTCACGCCACACTCGGCTAAACGTTCGACGATGGCTAAACCGATGCCTCCACTCGCGCCGGTGACTAACGCGCCTTGGCCTTGGAGCGAACAAAACTGATGACGTTCACCAGTGGTGCGTAAATTGGTCGCCATCGGATTGGTCAGCGCCGGTCGACGAGAAACATCTTCTTTGTCGGACATAATCAAAAGAAAGAAAGAAAGAATTAAGAAAGAGCGAATCTCTTCTTCTTCTTCTTCTCGCCGACAAAAGCCTCTCTTCCAAGTCTCTCTCTCTCTCGTCCTTTCTGCGTTCTCTTCGCAAACAAAGCAGCTTTTGGTGTGTGTTTTCTCCAACAAAAGTGAGTTGACGGTGTTTCCCGAAACGAACGAAAAAACTACCTTTTTTTCACTCAAATCCGTCTCGACCACCAGATGAAAAAAGAATCCAAAATCTCTTTTTCGCGTCGACCCGCGAGCAGTTCTCCACCGTCGAAACGAAAAAATTGTCCTCCTTTTCCCGCCTTTTCCTCTGTTTGATCTCTCTTTTCGTCTGAAATTGGACCGCTGATAATAAGCTGGATAGCTGTTCAAAGGGAGATTTGGGCACGCGCATATTCCTTTCTTCACAAAAAGCGCGCGCACATACAAACCCGCACAACTCGAGAACACACGCACACAACACACGCTCGAGAAAGAACAACAGAGAAGATGTCTTTCGCGTCCTCGCATTTGTACGGTCGCTTTTTGAAGTATAAGGTGAAGCAAAGATGTTCTTTTTCTGATGATGTCAAGACGACGCTTCGACGAAAAGTCGTGAACAACGTCGCTGCTGCTGCGACGACCACCACCACCGATCGGGATGATGGTATCATCGGGATCAGGAGACAAAGAAGAAGAGGTGGGTTAATTGCCACGAAGTACGCGTTGGCGGAAAACGGCGTTCTCGATGGGAGCGACGAGCTCTCCGTGAATACCAACCCGAACCAGTGGACGTCCATCGAGTCCAGCACGGTGCAGAAAGCTGGTTTCGTCAAGCCGGAGAAGTTTACGAAAGATTTTTCGAAACCGATGTCTATTCCAACTGAAGGAATTGAAGCGGCGATTCGAGTGATGGAATCTGGGCGTGTTTTTCGATACTGCGCGACGTCGGCGGAGACGAGTGAGGTCGCGCAAGCGGAGGACCAGTTCGCGGAGATGGTTGGTCAAAAATACGCAATCGGGGTGAACTCGTGCTCGAGCGCGATTTTTATCGCCATGTTAGCCACTGGAGTGGAACAAGGGGATAAAGTTTTGACCAACGGGTTTACTTTTACCGCGCTGCCGAGTTGTATTTTAAGAATCGGGTGCGAACCGGTCTTGGTGGAATGCATGGAGAACTTTACGATGGATTTGGATGATTTGGACAAGAAGGCGGGCGAATCCGGCGCGAAGGTTTTGTTGATGTCGCACATGCGAGGAAAGGTGTGTGATATGGATAAAGTGGTTGCTATTTGCGAGAAGCACGGGATGAAGTTGATCGAAGATTGCGCGCACGGGTGTGGGGTGAGATACAAAGGAAGACAGTTGGGCTATCACGGGGTCGTCACGGCGTACTCGACACAATCCGATAAGGTGATCAACTCCGGCGAAGGTGGGTTTATCACCACGGACGACGACGATATCGCGGCGAGATGTTTGTACATGTCTGGATGTTACGAGAGAAGGTACAGCAAGCACGCGCGCATGCCACCGCAGGAGTTGTGCGAGAAGTACATGTTGACTATGCCGAACTTGTCCAGTCGCATGAACGAAGTTACCGCCGCGATGATGCGCCCTTTAATTGCCAACTTGTACTCGGAACGTTTGCCGAGATACATGGAAAGATGGTTGTTGATCACTTCCGTCATCGATTTGATGGCTGGTGAGTACGTCAGCGTCCCAACCAGTGGCCCGAACGTGGAAGATGTTGGGGACCACTTGAACTTCACTTTGAAGAACGTCACGGAGGAAGAAAACGCCAAGTTTCGAGAGATTACCACCGAACTCGGTGTGAACTTAGGCTGGTTCACCTCCTCCGTTAACGCCCGCTTTCACAAAAACTGGGAGAAGTACGGCACACCGAAGTACGATTTACCGCAAACGGATAAAGTTTTGGAGTATTCGTACGATATGAAGATGCCGCCGGATTTCGAAACGGAAGATTTTCAACACATTGGACACGTCATCAGTTACGCGGTGAACAAAGCCAAAGGGTTATGCGCGTAAATTTATGAACGTGTAAAGAAAAGTGTTGAAAAAGCCTCGTCTTCTCGCCGCAAGAGAGAGCATTAATAATATTCGAAGCAGAGACGCGTATAATCTAATATACTCTCTCGTTTCGACGTTTTCTCTCCTTCCGTGCGCGCGAGCAAGATGTTGTTTGTATTTTTAACATCAGTATATATTAAGGTCATGTTTATTAAAAGAGAGAGAAAGAGAGAGACGCGAAGTAGTGAATGAATGCAGAATAAGCAAAGAAGAAAAAGAACCACCACCTCATCATGTATCACATGGGCGTGTTTGTTGGAAAGATTATGTCTCATATTTGTTGTTGTAAAAGCGATTGCAGATAATTTTTATTGGTTTTGAAACTAAAACAACACACACACACACACACACACACACACGCGCGCTCTTCATAATAATAGCGCTAAGCAAACGCAGTTTATTTCTTCATCTTATCCATGAACATTCCAACAACGCCTCCTGGATTGTTCATCCCGCCGTTTCCTTTCATCAACTCGTTCAAAGCGCCGACGACGCCTTTCGGTTCGTATTTATCCATTAAACGTTCAAATCTTTTATCATCTCTCAACAGCGCCACGTCCTTATCGGTGCGTAAATATTTGAAATCATCGAACCCGTTCTCGATGGATAACTTCAAACACTCCAACCCATCGTCCACTTCACCCATTTGCGCGAAACAGCACGCTCGATTGTAGTGCGCCGCTAAAATCTCAGCCTGACTACTTTCTCTCGCTTCGAACCCGGCCGACGGCCCCGCCGGCGCCACTTTCGCCTTACGAAAACGAACCGGACCGGTGCCTGGTAACGTCAACGCCGCTCGAAACGCCGCCTCAGCTTCTCGATACTCTTTCTGTTTGTACAATTTCATCCCTTCGTTTATGCCTTCCGCCGTCGTCGTCGCCGCTCGATTTCCCTCTTCCTCTTCCTCCTCGTCATACAAATCCAAACTCTTCCCTCCTTCGCTAATCCTATCCCCGACCATTTGTGGCACCGAAGCGCCTTCCATCCCAACAATCTTCGCTAAATCCGCGTCGGTGAGCATCTGCACGTCTTCCACGTTCGCCACGATATCGTTGGCAAGTGCAAATCCGTCCTTGTTTTCCGGTTGGTTCCACGTTAACGGATCCGACGGGTCGAACGATGATGGTTTTGCCGCTCGAAGAAGAACACGAACGCACGAACGACGAGAACGAAAACGGTGAGACGATGACGCGACAAACGTCGTCGCCGAAGCGCTGGTCGCGAACATGATGATGATGACGTGCAAAGAGCGGTTTCGTGTTCGTCGCCGTGTTGTGCTCAAAATGAAGAAAATGTGTTTACTTCGTTCTCTCTCACAGACGATTTTGAGTACAACTGACAACAAATAGCTAATAGCTAAAAACACGCTTTCGTATAAAAGGCGCGTGAAAATACATACTCTCTCTCTCTCTCTCTCTCTCTCTCTCATTTCGTCTTCGTCCTCTTCCCTTTCCCGTTTTGTTTTTCTTATATATATTGGTTTGATGATAAAATTTTAGTGTGATTATAAATAACGCTTCCTTCGCGTTAGGACGGCGTATCGGCGAGCGCAGACCATCGTGCGAAGCGCATACATTTTCTCTTACTTTTCTTCCGACATAAAGACGTAATAACGATACTTTTCCGTCCTAGAACAGACAGCGCTCTCTCGACATTTACTTGGCCAAGTACCCAAAGTACACGTAGGCTGTCAAAAACAACGCCCACGTCGGCCAGTCGAACGTTTGCGCTTTGTGGCAACAATACACGAAGTACGTCATCGGGAGCGAGTTCAATTGGCAGAACAACTTGGTCGCTTTTTGCGACGAAGAAGCCGCGACGATTTTCCCGACCGCCCATCCGAACGAAAAAGTGGCAAAGACCTCCTTCCATTGAGAGAACGACTTCTCCGTGACGCCAGACGCCGGAAGAATCGGCATCAAGAGCTTCCCGAACGTCTCCCACGGCGCGAAGAGCGCGGCGAACCCATACGCGATGATGGTAAACGCGGAAAAGAAGAGGAACTTTTGCGCGTTCGTTTTCATGGAGAAATCAATCTTCGGGGTGGAAATCTTCGGGATGGAGATGAAGGACTTCTTGGAGGCGGTGGATCGAGTGGAACGTTTGGATGCGGCCATTTTGTTTTTGATATCGTATACTTCTGTTTTTTGGTTTCGTATCAAAGTTTTGTGAGGAATTCAGAAATTGGAGAGAGAATTGGTGAATACAACAACATACGCACGCGCATACACACACAGAGAGAACAAAAAGCAGAGACCCTTCTACCCTTCGCGCGCGAAAAAAGAGGCACATACCCGTGGTCGCATCAAGAAGAAGAATCATCGTCGCGCGAAAACGAACACGGACACAAACTTTTAACGATGGAAATCCGCTCCAATTCAAACCCCTTTAAAACTCTCTCTCTTTGCGAGAAAATGAGTTCAAATTCAGAATTTTCAATCCAATGAAATTGTTTGTCGTTGCGCGAGTCAAAAGAAGAAGAAGACAGACGAGGAGAAGACGAAATTATACGAGAGAAGGAAAGAGAGAGAGAAAGAGAGAGAGAGAGAGAAATGTGAATACTTCTCGACGATACCATGTGCGCGTACCTTTATAGAAATTTGAGTGAGGAAATGCCAATTCAATTTTTGAAAAAAGAACTCCCCTAATAAAAAATAACGGCTCTTTCTCAAGGGCAGCCGAGGGCAAAAAATTCAAAAAAAGTAAAGCGAAAGACGACACAAATAAATTCGTATCAAACGTTAGCATCAAATCAAATCCTCTTCTTCTTCGTTTGAGGAGAGATAGAAAAGAGAGAGCGCAGTTTCTGAGAAGAAGAAATAATAATATGGCGCCGGGGAACGTGGCGAATCGTTTGTTGGGATTCATATCCACGAACTTGAAGAAAACAAAACGGCAATCGAAGAGACTTTCATCTCGCTTTGTTGTTGGGAAAGATGATGATTTTGAAAAGGAGAATTTGAATCTTTCGCGTTCGAAGTCTTTGTCCCCGAAAGAGCGGGAGACAAAGACGACCGAGAAGAAGCGCGCGCGCGATGATGCCTCGATGGTGCGCGAAATGCGAGAGTACTTGACGAAGCGGGTGAAAGAGGAAGACGGAGGAAAGCGAGATGAAAAAGGGTACGTGGAATACTTGGAATACTTCGAAGCCGCAGAGAATGTGGTTCGAGAGAATGAGCGATTGCGGGAGTTGCTCGCGAAGAAAAACGGCGGAACTGAAACGGACGACGAAGATGTTCCCGAATCGGGAACGAACGCGAGTGAAGAGGAGCGGGAACGAGATGATGTGAAAGCATCAACAGAAGGCAAAAAAAAGGAAGAAGTGTCGCAGCCGCCGAGTAGTTTGTGGAACGTCGTCGTACATAGCGACGACGTATTCAAAGCGCACATTCTTCCGAAATTGACCGAGATGGACGTGAGCCACTTGTATAATGTGAATTCAGAATCGAGCGCGTTGATTGCGAGATGTGGGCTTCTGTGGAGTGTACTCGTTAATAAAGACGATATATGGAATGCGCACATCTTTCCAAAGTTGAACGGGACGGATATGAAATTCTTGTACCAAACGAATCCAGAGACGAGAGCGTTGATTAAAAGGAGTGATGTTCACTTACAAAATAAGTTTAAAGCGATTGAGATGTCGTCGATATCGACGCTGCAGTGGTCGTGGGAGCGGAATGTGAGAAAAAATACAGGTGAAAATGTTTGGTGGTATCACTCTACATCTTTCTGCCATAAACTTGCTCAAACGAATAAACTCGAGTTGCTCAAGTGGGCGCGAGAGGAGAAAAATTGTAATATTTGGGATGCTAAAACAACTGTTGCGGCCATAAAACAGGGCAACGTTGAAATGCTCAAGTACTGCCTCGAGAATGATTGTCCAACGTCTTCCATAGTGTGTGAACGTGCTGCTGAAGACGGCCAACTCGAGTGCCTCAAATACTTACACGAAGTCGCCGGAGTAGAGTGGGAAGGGCAAAAAAAAGGTGGCTCACTTGCAGCAGCTGCGGCTAAAAATGGCCATTTGCACATACTCAAATATCTCGTGGAGAAAGATTACGATATTCCTAGGCCAAGAGCGTGCGATGAGGCTGCCGAAAATGGTCATCTCGAGTGCCTCAAATACTTACGCGAGGTCGCCAAAGCGCCTTGGGATAAGAAAACTGTCTTAGGTGCAGCAGAGAACGCTCATCTTCACATCCTTAAATATCTCGTGGAAGGAAGATATCCATATTTTCAAGCCAGCGCGTGCGCAACGACTGCCAGAAGTGGTCATCTCGAGTGCCTCAAATACTTACACGAAGTCGCAAAATTGCCTTGGGATCACGAAACTGGTGAAGATGCAGCAAGTGGCGGTCATCTTCACATCCTTAAATATCTCGCCGAGCGCAAGTATTCATGTTGGTTGAGTTGGGGTCATGACAGGGCGTGTACTCTCGCTGCCCGCGAAGGTCATCTCGAGTGCCTCAAATTCTTACGCGAAGTTATGAAAATGCCTTGGGGTAAACAAGCTGGTGTGAGCGCAGTAATAG
>Ga0115569_10002631_pt1 | contig 13575 bp, 10 predicted proteins | sample COGITO_mtgs_1205_2_FD_87295 | JGI IMG/M metagenome (GOLD analysis project Ga0115569, IMG submission 87295) | Pelagic marine microbial communities from North Sea - COGITO_mtgs_120503 | ecosystem: Environmental > Aquatic > Marine > Epipelagic | place: Germany:Helgoland, sampling site Kabeltonne...
ATGGTCGTGGTAAGCGCTATCTTGGCACCATCGAGATTGCCAATGGCAAAGCGCTACGCGTTGCGGTCGATTCAGTCGAGGTGCAGACCGTGCCAGGGCCGCGGGTGACGCTGCTACAGTCGATGACCAAGCCCAAGCCGATGGATTTGAACTTGCGCATGGCGACCGAAATCGGTGCGAGCGTGATCCAGCTGGTCGTCACTGATCAAAGCGAACGCGTGCAGGTGAAACTCGACAAGTGGCAATTGACGATGATTGAGGCCTGTAAGCAATGCGGGCTGAGCTTTGTGCCGCAGTTGGTGGAGCCGATAGCCCTACGCGATTGGTTGCAGCGCCATGCCCCAGCGGATCAATCACTGCGTGTGGTGGCGAGTTTGGAGGCGGGCAGCCGTCCGTTGGCGGAGACGCTGCATTCTGCCGGCGCCCTCGATGAGGTGATTGTGGCGGTGGGGCCTCCGGGCGATTTTTCCGCTGAGGAGTACGAGTTGCTGCGCGGGGCGGATTTTAAGGCCGTGCGGCTGGGGGCGAATGTCCTGCGGGCGGAAACCGCGGCGGCGTATATACTGAGCGTGGTCGATCAGGTCGCGCGCTAGGGGGCACATGATGGATTTATGAGAGCCGTGATTCAACGTGTGTTGCACGCATCAGTGGTTGTTGACCAGCAAACGATCGGATCGATCGCTGCGGGAGTGTTAATTTTTCTCGGCGTCGGCAAGCAGGACGCGGCCGAAGACCTTGCTTGGCTAGTCGGGCGCATTACAAAACTGCGGGTTTTCGAAGACGCGGACGGGCGTATGAACCATTCGCTAATCGATACCGGCGGCGAGGCGCTGGTGATTAGCCAATTCACTCTGTATGGTAGTTTGAAAAAGGGCAACCGACCGTCTTTTAACCGGGCGGCATTGCCTGATCAGGCGGTGCCGTTGTATGAGCAGTTCGTGGAAGAATTATCCGTCGCGCTCGGTAAGTCGGTGCCGACCGGCTGCTTCGGTGCGCATATGGATATCGAAGCGCACAATGATGGGCCGGTGACACTGGTGCTGGATAGCAAGGAACGTGATTTCTGATGGCGCGCGTGCTCAATAAAGCCTTCTTCAATCGGCCGACACTGGACGTAGCCCGCGAGCTACTGGGCAAGCAATTGTGTCGGCGCCTCGACTCGGGCAAGATTCTGCGCGCCCGCATTTGCGAGACCGAAGCGTATGACGGTTTCGAAGATCAGGCTTCACATGCCAGCAAAGGTGCCACGACGCGCAATGTGGTGATGTACGGCCCTCCGGGGCGGGCGTATATTTATCTCTGCTATGGGGTGCATTGGTTGCTCAATATCACCACCCGCGAGCAGGGGTATCCAGCGGCGGTGTTAATCCGCGCGGTGGAAGGCATTGAAGGGCCCGGGCGCCTGACCAAGCACTTTCAGATCAATAGCGACTTTAACGATCAACTGCTGACAAGAGTGGGTGGCCTGTGGGTGGAAGATTGCGCTGTCGATCTGCAGCAAGATACGATAGACGCCACGTCGCGAGTTGGGGTCGACTATGCCGGTCCCGAGTGGGCCGCGGTGCCGTGGCGCTTTGTTTGGAAGCCCGAAGCGATTTAGCCAAGCTGTGTTGAAAACGAACACTGGCAATTTTGGGCGGATCGGTGCATGTACTATATGCATGTTACTACGCTGTTTTTTTGCATGGCTGGTTGGAGGTGCGGTTACCTGTGCCTTGCCGCAGGCGGATCCTGCAGAGATGTACGCGCATGCGATGGCGACCCGCTACGCGCCGTATGCGGATTGGCAGCCTGTGGTCGACGTCGACGCGTTGGCGGTTCAAGCGGCGGAGTCCGCGTATTGGCAGACCCCGGCGGCGATTGCTGCGGCGCGTGAGGCGACGGCCTTGCCGCTCGCCGGGCTGCATCTGGCGTTGGACCCCGGGCATGTCGGCGGCAAGTGGGCTGAGGCTGAGTGGCGCCAATTCCGTATTGCGGCGAATGATTTTTATGTGCGTGAGGGGGAGCTGGTGCTGGAAGTAGCGCAGCGGGTGCGGGCTCATTTGGTTGAGCTCGGCGCGGAGGTGACCTTATTGCGCGAGGCGAATGTGCGGGTCAATCCGAAGGGTCCGGTGGATTATTTACAGTTGGCGGCGCAACAGGTGCCAGCCCCGAAAGAGGCGTCGCTTGCCGAGTTGATTAATTATGGGGTGGCGCTTCGCGCGCGTGCCGTGCGGCTGTCGATTGTGGTGGGCGATTTGGCAGCGCGTGCCCGTTTGGTGAATGAGACGATCCAGCCGGATGCGCTGATTTCGTTACATATTAATGCCGCTCGGTGGCCGGTGGTGGTGGCGGCGGATGAGCCTGCTAAGAAAGACACGATTGAGCCTGCCACTTGCCATGAATCATCCTCCATGGGGACGCTTCGTCTGGTTGCCTCAAACCATGTGCATGCGTTGATCTTCGGCTGTATGAGTCAGCGAGAGTTACAGTCCGTTCGTCAGCAGGCACAGTTGGCGGTGAAGTTAAGCAATGGCAGTGGAACGGCCGAGTGGAGGCTGGGCGCTGCACTGGCCGAGGCGTTCGCACTAGGGACAGGTTTGCCGGCATCGACTTATGGCGGTACGAATGCGATTTTGTTGGATGCGCAGTCTCCGTATTTGTTCGCTCGCAATTTGATGCTTCTGCGCTCGGTGGAGTGTCCGACCGTGCTACTTGAACCCTATGTGGCCAACAGTGTGGCGGTGTATTCGCGGATTCAGGCGGCGTTGGCGAATCGAGCCACAGGGGCAGCTCTGGCGGCGGATGATATTTTGTTGGAATATACCGATGCGGTGGTGGCGGGTGTGCTGGCTTGCTACGCGGCAGAATGAGGCGACTGCTGCGCCGAGGGCAGCAGTATTTGCTCTGATTCATACGCGCACAAATGGGGCCTCCACTCGACCTCCGATAGCAGGTGACACACCGCAGTTTGGGCTGATTTTTTGCGCTTATTTGGTGGCAAGTGTAGTATTCTCGGCTTTACTAAGCAGGTATGCTGAAAGTTGGCTGGTTGTTTTATTTGACGCTTTGTGTGGCTTCGCTTCAGGCCTTTCACTCGATTGAGTTGAAGGATGGGGGCGGGCTCCGGGGGGATATCGTGCTGGAACGGCCCGATGTGTATTATGTCGATTTGGGATTCGATGTGATCGCGGTGCCAAAGGGCGCGGTCGCCCGTTTGAGTCAAATAGATCCAGACACTGGAGCTGCGTTGGCTGCTGTGGCGGACGACACATTGTATCGTGTCGCAGCGGATGGACAGGATCAACCAATTCGCGAATGGGTGGACCAGTTGGGCGAGGCAGTCGCTTTGGTGCAAACGCCGACGGGCTTAGGTTCCGGTTTTGTGATCCATGAGGACGGTTATGTCGTGACCAATGATCATGTGATCGCCGGCGAACATCGTATTTCCGTGACGATTTTTAGAGAGGGGGCACGTGAGCTTTCGAAGGTGACGTACGATCATGTGCGAATTGTGGCAACCAGCTCGGAGCTGGATCTGGCACTCCTCAAAATTGAGCCTGAGGGTGCGGAAACGTTTAAGACTGTAGCCTTGGCGGTGGGCGATGACGGCGTGCGCGAGGGGCAGACTGTGTTTGCGATCGGCAGTCCGCTGGGCCTCGATCGCACGGTTTCCGAGGGCATTATCAGTGTGGCGAACCGAGTGGTGGGCGGGCGCCTTTATTTGCAGACCACCACGCAGATTAACCCAGGCAATTCGGGCGGTCCCTTGTTTAACCTACGTGGAGAAGTGGTGGGGGTGAATAATATGAAGATCGCGGCTTTCGGTGCGGAGGGCTTGGGCTTTTCGATCTCTTCGCATGTGGTGAAATCCTTTTTGGATAATCGTGATGCCTATGCCTTTGATCCGCGTAATCCGAATAGCGGCTTTCGCTATTTGAGTCCGCCGAAGCTTGACGGGGTGCGGGCAGGCGGAACGACGCGCGAGTAGAGCGTCGGTGTTCAGCGAGGTGCTGGCGTATGACTAATCGTGTGTAATCGGGCGTCGTCGAGATTCTGAGATTCAGTAAAGGTATAAAGTAGGAAGATTTTTATTATGAAGACATGGCTGTTATTATTTTTATCTGTGGGGGTGTCGGTTGGATCCGTGCAAGCGGTGCCTTTGCAGCGCTTGATCGGTGAGGATGTGGAATTGATGCTGACGGTCCGGAGTTTTTCCGAGACACGGGAGCAGTGGGCGACGCATCCGATTGCGACCTTGTTTGAGGATGAGGCATTGCTGGCGTTCTTTCAACCGATGTTGGACGAAGCCGCTGCGGGGGATGCCGCGGTCGAGGGGCCTTCGGGCTTTACCAAAGTGTTGGAACAGGAATTCGGGCTGAGCTATGAGGATCTGTTTGCGCTCTTTCCTGGGCAGGCGAGCCTGGCTTGTTATAACTTGTCTGAGTTGATTCTGCGCCAAGCGAAGCGTCCCGAAGTGATTCTGATGGCTGAGTTTAGCGGCGATGAAGCGCGGATGCATGAGCTGATGCAGATTCAGTTCAAGCGCAATGCGGAGGCGCAAAAGGCGCTCAAACCAGCGATCGAGCATACGATAGTGGAGGAGCTGTTTATGGGGGTGACGCTGCATTTTGATGAGGTGTTTGATGGCGAGCTCACCTACGTTGAGGATGGTTATGCTTTGGTGGAGGGTATTTTCATCTTGGCAACCCCCGAGAGTCGCTTGCGCGAAGCAGTCGAAACGATCAAGGAGGGGGCGAGTGCGCCGATTTCGACAACCGATGTGTATCTCCGTTCGCGAGAGGAATCCGGCCGTGGCGATGTTGGGTTGTATGTGAACCTTGTGGAGCTCATGCCGCCCCTGAACGACACGTTGCTGGAGCAGTCGAAGATTGGCGGACTGGCGCTGTTCGGCGTGACGGCAAAGAGCTTGGGAAACGCCCTGTCTCTGGAGTCGTTGCAAGCATTGTATATTGATTTTGAATTACTGGATGAGGGGCTGCTATCGCATGGCGGGTTGATTTACGCGGAGAAACGAGGGCTCTTGAGCTTACTCAGCTATGCGCCTGGTGAATGGCCAGAGGCGCGCTACGTTCCGGAAGGGGTGTTGAGCAGCTCGATCTCGTTATTTGATTTCGGTGCCATGTTGGCGAACCTGGAGGCGCTGCTCACCTCGGCCAGCCCGACGCTCTCGCCGCTACTTAATATGCAAATGAAGATTATGCAGACCACTACCGGCGTCGACCTGCGGGCCTCGGTTCTAGAGAATTTGGGCGCACAGATGGTCAGCCTTTCAGTGCTCGACCAGGCCGATCGTAGGAGTGCGGTGGCTGCAGAACCGCAGCAATTGTTTGTGATCGACGTGAAGAATGCGCAGGCACTGGCACAAGCGATCGAGACATTTAAGGATATGGCGCCGGAGGTGAAGGGCTTGATCCAGGAGCAGGAGTATGAGGGGCAAACCATTTACACCATTAAGGGCCCCAGTGACCCCAATTTGCCGCAGGCGGGGGTTGGTTTCAGCTATGCCATTACTCGTTCTAGCTTGATCGTGAATGTCGGGCACGTGGGCTTGCTGCATGAGGTACTCTCTCGCATGAGCCAGGACGGTGCCGGTTTCTGGCAGAATCCGCAAACCGAACTGTTGTTTGAAAGGATCGCGCGCCCGCATGCGGTCGGACGTTCGTTCGTCGATGCGGAGCAAATGATCGAGCCGTTTTTCCGCTCGCTGTTACAGGCCGGTGCGATGAGTGGGCTATCTAAGCGTCTGCGTGCCGACAAAATTCCTGCTGATTTGGATGCGCCTTACCGTTTGATTTCGGAGGTCAATGAAGCGCCGGATGGGTTGTTCGGACGTACATTAATCATTAAGAGCGAGGACAGTGAATGAGTGCGTGGAGGATGCAGCAGTTCGGTCGTGCGTTGAACCGATTCGCGACTCGCCGATGGATGCGCAGCTGGTGCTACGGGATGGGCGCGGTGGCGGCGTCTTCATCGCTGGCCGGTGCCCCTGCGGCGTCTTTTTCGTTTAGCGGGCCGGAGGTATTGAAGCTCGATTGGGCGATTCGCGCGCTCAATGTGAGTGATTTTAATAACGACGGGCTGAATGATTTGGCGGTGGTGAATAATGATCGTTCGCAGATTGAGATATTGTATCAGCGCGGGGAGGCTGCGGCTACTGCGGTCGGTAAGACACATTTCAATCGCAATCGTTGGGAGCCGGAGTTGGAAGATGCCCGTTTTGAGCGTGAAGGAATAACGATTGGTTTTCCGGTGTTTGATTTGTCGGTGGGCGATTTAAATGGCGATGGTCGCGATGATTTAGCCTACACGGCGCGCGAAGTGCCGTTGACGATTCGCTACCAGGACGAGAGTGGCCATTGGACAGAGACGCACGAGTTTGATGACTTTGAAGCACTGGGGTGGAACCACACGGTTAAGATCGCCGATATCGATGGCGATGATCGAGCAGAACTCGTGGTTATTTCGGGAGATGCGTTGCGGGTCTTTCAGCAGGATGCGGACGGACAACTGGGGGACCCCGAGCGGTATTATGTGACGGGCAACAATCCGTTTAACTTATTGCTGGAGGATGTGACCGATGATGGCCGTGCGGACATACTGTACATTACGGCGAATGGGGACCAGTCGCTGGCACTGCGGGAGCAGTTGGCAGCTGGTGGGTTCGGACCGGAGCGGCGTTTTGCTTTTGAGCGCCCCGTGCGCTCTGTGCGAGCGCTACCGCGAAACGGCGACGAGGCATTGTCTTTTTGTGCGGTCAATTCCCGAAGCGGCGGCTTGGAGTTTTTCCGTCTGCAGCAGGCTTCCGCGGAGCCAACCGTGGCAGGGTTTGCGGCAGTGCAACCCGAGATTTATCCGATTTTTAACAAGGGTCGTTCGTCGGCTAGTTACGCTTGGGGCGACTTGGATGGCGACGGGCTTCAGGACTTACTGGTGGCGAACCCGTCCAGCGCGGAACTGCTGTTGTTTCTAAAGGAAGGTAGTCACTTTCGAACGCCGCAGACCTTCCCTTCGTTTTCCGCGATTTCCTCGATCACCAGTGGGCACTTTTTTGACGATGAGCGTGAAAGTGTCGTGGTGATGAGCGCTGGGGAAAAGACTGTTGGTGTGAGTCATCTGAATCAGGAGGGCCGCATTGCGTTTCCGCGTCAGCTGATGGTGGGGGAGGGGGATCCCTTGGTTTGTCAGGCAGTGGATCTGGATGCGGATGGTTATGATGAGCTGGTCCTAGTGAGTGAGGCGAAAGGCAAAATGTCACTGACACTGGCTCGGCCCGCGAACCGAAAAGATCCGAGAGCGCAGTGGACGGTGCTGTCTCGCACCGTTTTGGATGGAGTGAAGCGCAAGCCGTCTGCGATCCGTTCAGTGGATATTTTTGCTGATGGCCGCCGCGGATTGATGGTTTTCGTGCCGCGGGAAGCGCCGGTGCTGTTGTTTGCCGATCCGACGGATTCATTCGATCTCGTCGAGGTCGCCAAGGAGTCGACCATTCGAGAGAGCTTGCTGAAGGGCATACAGCAGTCGCAGGTGAGTGTCTTTGATGTCGATGGAGACGGGATGAATGAGCTCGTTGTCGGGCGCAGCGGATATGCGCGTGCACTCAGTGTGAAGGCGGGGAATCTCGAAATGGTGGATCAGTTTAATGCCCGCCGTGGTGATGAGATGGTGTCGGCCGTGGTGCCGCTGTATAAACAAGGAGCGCTGGCGCAATTGGTCTTTTACATTGAATCCGCTGGGGAGTTTCAAGTTCTCGAGCGCGATCCCGATGGCGTCTTTCGTTATCAAACGACCCATGATGCCGGTTCCATCAAGTTGAAGCAGTGGTTTCAGTTGGATGACCTGCAGGGGCAGGCGGCGTATGTGTTTGCCGGTGCCGATCGTTTCTGGCTGCTGCCTTCAGTGGCTGATGTCTGGACGCGTGTTGCGGTCGATCGTTACGAGACGGAGCTGAAAGATGTCCGCTATAGCCATGTGGCAGGCGTCGATTTTGACCGTGACGGACACTTGGAGTTAGTCGCCGTAGACGGCAAAAGCCATGTGGTGGAGGTTCTGGTGCAGCAAGATTCGAGCTGGGGCAGTCGAATGTTCTGGCAGGTGTTTGAGCAGAATATGCATTATCAAGGCCGTACCGGTGGTAGCCTTGAGCCGCGCCAAGTGGTGCTGGCAGATTTGACTGGTGACGGCAAAGTAGACCTGGCTTTGCTGGTCCACGACCGGGTGCTGTTTTACCCGCAGCAATGAGGCGTGGAGGCTTCGGCTTGTTTTAGTAGAGTCGGAACTGCAGGTGGTGCTGTTGGAAGGCGCGTGCTTCTTTGGACCAGTGGCGAGCGAATTGGTGGGCGCGTGCTTGGGCGCCGCGTTGCGTGATTTCATCCCACCAAGCCGTGCTGCCGACATGCTTGTTAAACAGCGTGGGGTTGGCTGCGGCCGCAAAGGGATTGCCCTGTGTCCATGCGGCAGTGAGTTGCATCATATGGAAACTGATTTCCGTGGGCCTAACCTGGCTCCAATCGCTGACGTTGACGTAGACCCCTTCGACCTCTGTTCCAGCTTTAGTTTGGGTGCGGAGGATACGGAAGCTCAGCCCCGGGATCGTGCGACTGGCGAGTGCTCGCTGCACTTCAGCGGCAGACTTACCCTTGTAGCGCAGCAAGCGAAACGGGTAGGGCGTGCCGATACCGTGGGAAAAGCCACCCACTTGCGCGCCGAGGCCGGTCATGGCATAGCCGAGCACGGCAGACAAGTCGGGGATATAAGGCGAGGTCGGCACCCAGCGCAGGCCAGTTTGCGGCCACAGCATGTCACGCCGCCAGCCACGCATCTTGATGACAGTGAGCTTGCCTGCTTGGCGCACGCTGTTGGAAATCTCCATGCAGCCTGAGCTGTGTTTCGCGAGTTGTGCGAGCTCGCCGATGGTCAGACCGTGCACGTAGGGCACCTGAAAGGCGCCGACATAGCTGCGCCATTTGCGGTCGAGCGGCGGCCCATCGACCTTGAGGCCACCGAGCGGATTGGGGCGGTCGAGCACCACCACTTCGACGTTGTTTTCGAAGCAGGCTTCCATCGCGTAGCGCATACAGCTGACGTACGTGTAGGAGCGCACCCCGACGTCTTGCAGGTCGATCACCAGTGCATCGAGTCCGCGCAGCATTTCAGGGGCGGGTTTGCGATATTTGCCGTACAGCGAATAGACCGGAAGCTGGGTGCGCGGGTCGATTTGGTTCTCGACGGGGTGGTTGGCTTTTTCGTTGCCGTAAATGCCGTGCTCTGGGCCGAACAGCGCCACGAGGTGCACGTTGGGCGCGCTGCGCAGGACGTCGATGCTGCTGACTTCGTTGCGGTTGACGCCAGCGGGATGTGTGAGCAAGCCGACGCGTTTGCCAGCGATTGCACGGAAGCCGGATTGCTCCAGTGTATCGATGCCGAGGTATACGCGGTCCGCGTGCGCGGCGACCGCATAGGCCGACAGGAAAGTGATGGCGAGGAAGCGGAGGAATTTATGCATCTGCGGAGGTGCCAACAGGTGGCGTTTTTTTGCGTGTCTTGCGATCGTTTATTATTTTGACCAAGCGCGCATAGCTCGCTGTGGTCCGGATTGCGACGGTACGGTAGGTGTAAGTGGCGATGAGGCCGATAAAGGTTCCCATAATAATGCTGCCGAGACTCGTTATCCCGAATACAGTCATCAGCCTGTCGAGATGAGTGCCCCATTCCCCAGAGGTGAAATTTTCCAGCATGATGCGCACTTCGCCGCGGCTAAGCGGTGAGGTTTCAAACCCGATCACGCTGAGAAAGTTGCGGCCGATTTGATAGGCCGCATACCAGATGGGCAGCACGGTAATAGGGTTGGAGACGACTTGCAGTCCCGCGAGGATTGGCAGGTTAGCGCGCAGCAATAGGGCGAGCAGGAAGGCGAGTGGAATTTGGATTCCGTACAGTGGCAGCAGGGTTAGAATGCAGCCGGCATAAATGGCCGGAGCGGCATTTTCGGTTCGGAAGCTCCAGAGATAGATGCGCCGGCGCGCAGATTCGGCAAACAGGCGCAGAATGGGGTAGCGATGTATATTCGAGCGCCGCGGTAACAGCCTGAGCCAGCGCTTCACTCTGCGAATGCGCTTGATTCTGGCTTGCCGTAGTTCGTGCTCTTCAGACGTCATAGTGGGAAGTGGTGGCGGAGGACGCTGGCGGTTTTAGCTGTCAAATTTTCGGGTCCATCGACAAGGGCCTGTGCCAGCGGGCAGTTTGGAGGGGTGATCTCGTACAGAGCGCACTTCGGGAAGTGCTCGTGCAGATGGGCTGCGGCGGCGGCTTCGACCGCGCCTGTAAGCAGAATGCTGCGCTTGTCGGCTTTGTGTGACGCGGTGACCAGTGCGACCGGGCCTTTGCCGCTGAGAGAGCTGCTGTCAATTTTGCCTTCGCCGGTGAGGATCAGGTCTGCGGCGGCGATTTTCGCGTCGAGATCGAGCCATGCGGTGACGAGCTCGAAGCCCGCGATGAATTCCGCATTACAGGCAACTTTGAGGCCGAAGCCGATGCCGCCGGCGGCACCGCTACCGGGTAATTCGTGTAAATTTTGGGGCTGATTGAAGTGTTGGCAGAGCTTGGCCGCGAGGTCTGCAGCTGCGGCGTCGAACGCCTCGACTTCATCAGCGGGGAGTCCTTTTTGGGGGCCATAGACGGCTGCCGCGCCACGTGGGCCGAGGAGCGGATTGTCGACGTCGCAAGCGATGTAAATGGGCGGCAAGGGTACCGCGATGTCACCGGATAATTGTGCCACTTCCGGCCAGCGTGACGGGATGATCCGCTCAATGCGCTTGTTGTTAGAATCGACCAGTCGGAGGCCCAGTGCTTCGAGTGCGCCAAGCCCGAGGTCGCTGGTTGCGCTACCGCCGATCCCTAACAGGATTGCATCTGCACCTTCGGCCACAGCGATGCGGATCAACTCGCCCACCCCGTAGGTGGTGCAGTACTTCGGGTGGCGCCGTTCGGGGGCGACTTGCTCGAGCCCGGCTGCCGCCGCCATCTCGATGATCGCGATCTTGCCGTGTCTTGGGTCGAACAAGGCGCGCACCGCAGCGGGCAAGGCCGATCCGTTGACCCAGCCGAGGGGGGCTTTGAGATCGGCACCGAGCGGCCCGCAGACCTCATGTGATTCGACGTAGCCGTTGGCCGCATGCGTGAGGATGGTGCAGAAGCCTTCGCCGCCGTCGGTCAGCGGTGCTTGCGTTATGGACGCGTTTTGCCCCAGTGCCAGGTGTACGCCCGCGCTGGCCGCCTCGCAAGCGGCTTGAGCGGTCATGGAGTCTTTGAACTTATCGAATGCCGCGAGGATCTTCATGCATCAATGATAAGAGGGCAGTCGCGGATGTCTAATCACTATTAGCTAGTCGTGAGTTATCAGCTATGAGTGATCAGACATCGCGGCTTGGGCGCTCTAGCGCTGTTCCTGACCAGTTTCGACGTCGAGAATTTTGAAGTTTTCGACGTGGTAGATGGGGTCTGCGCGGAAGGAAAGGCGTGCGCCGTAGGATTCTTCGATGCCGAGCAGCAGGTCTTCATCTTCGTTGCGTAGGCGCTCGAGATTCGACGGATTGAGCAGCACGCGCAGGCAGATTTCCTTGTCTTGGCCATCACGCGCTCGCATGTGGCGAATGATGCTGATCAGGCGACGCTGGATCTCAACACTCATGGTGCGGGCGGATTTGACCGAGCCGCGGCCGTGACAATACGGACAGTCAGTGTAGATCCCGCTGGAGTGACTTTCCGAGTGCCGCTGGCGTGTCATTTGCATGATGCCCAGTGTGGAAATCGGAAGGATGTGATTTTTCGCCTTATCGTGGGCCATCTCGCGGCGCATGCGGGAGAGCACGGCATTGCGATCCTTTTTGGCCTTCATGTCGATGAAGTCCAGGATGATGAGGCCGCCGATGTTACGCAGGCGTAATTGACGGGCGATCTCGGTGGCTGCCTCAAGATTCACCTGGGTGATGAAGTCTTTGCCGTCCTTATTCTTGTTCTTGTGCGAACCGGTGTTCACGTCGATCGAGATCAGTGCCTCGGTCTCTTCAATCACAATTTCGCCGCCGCCTGGAAGTGGCACGCAGCGCATGTAGGTCTGCTCAATCTGGCGCTCGATATTAAAGCGTTCAAACACAGGGATATCTTCGTCGAAGAGATGGATCTTCGATTTTGAGCGAGGTGAAATCTTGGTGACTTCGTCGATGATGTCCTCGTGGTCCTGCTTTTTGTCGACCATCACGCGGTCGATGTCTTCAGTCAGGAAGTCGCGCACGGTGCGGCCGACGATGTTTGGCTCGACGTACAGGCAACCGGGTTTGTTGCTGGCATCCATACGTTGGTTGATCACTTCCCAGCGTTTGAGCAGAATGTGTAGGTCGCGGATGAAGAAGCGTGCCTTCTTGCCTTCACCTGCTGTGCGGATGATCAGGCCCATGCCTTCGGGGAGTGTCAGATCGCGCAGGATGCCCTTTAGGCGGCTGCGTTCTTTGCGGTCGTCGATTTTACGGGAAATACCGAGGGTGCCGGCGTAGGGCATAAGCACAAGGAAACGGCCGGGGAGGGCGATGTTGGTTGTCGTGCGTGGGCCCTTGGTGCCGATTTGACCCTTGGTGATCTGAATGACGATCTCGCTGCCGATCGGGTAGAGCTTCGGAATGTCTTTGATGGAGACCTTCTCTTTCTCGCGCTTACGCTGTGTCTCGGACTTGTTGTCGCGTACAATCTCGATTCCGCTGTCGTTGGCAGCCGGCAGAATGTCCCAATAGTGGAGGAAGGCGTTCTTCGGCTCGCCGATATCGACGAACGCCGCTTTGAGGCCAGGTTCTAGGTTCTGGATGCGGCCTTTGAAGATGGCGCCGACTTCGCGTGCCTCACCGGTACGTTCGACTTCGAATTTCTCAAGTACGCCGTCTTTGAGCAGCGCGACGCGTTTTTCCAGCGGCTCTGAGTTGATGATCAGCTCGGAGTACGATTTCTTTTCATTTTTAAGCGCCTTGATAATGCGTGTCACCAGCGGCTGCTTTTTCGCGCGTTTAGCGGCATCGTCTTTAAGTTCTTTATGGTCTATTCGTTTTGCCTTTTTTTCTTTGGGGGCAGATGTGAGTTCTTCAGTGTATTGTGAATCGGAATTATCAGTTGTTGAATCTGGCATTGGTTGTGGGTGTCCCTGGTTGGTGTGGGGGTCCCAAGTTCTGATGGCTGCTGCAGGTCGGTGCGGGTGTGTGCTCGGTCGAAAGGATCATGTATGATCCTTTCTGTGCCGATACACGCTTTGCACTAATCCTTGCAGAATAAAACAGCTCAGAACAAAGGAGCCTCCGTAACTTAAAAACGGAAGCGGGAGTCCTGTAATCGGTGTAATCCCGATAGTCATGCCAATGTTGATGAAGAAGTGGACGAGGAACAACACGCTGACGCCGATGGCCAGTTGCATTCCAAATCGATCTCTTGCGAGTCCGGCAATACGTATGCCGTTGGCGACCATCAGACAAAACAGTCCGACGACGAACGCGCTTCCAAGAAAGCCTGTTTCCTCCGCAATGACGGAGAAAATAA
>Ga0115569_10002636_pt1 | contig 13565 bp, 13 predicted proteins | sample COGITO_mtgs_1205_2_FD_87295 | JGI IMG/M metagenome (GOLD analysis project Ga0115569, IMG submission 87295) | Pelagic marine microbial communities from North Sea - COGITO_mtgs_120503 | ecosystem: Environmental > Aquatic > Marine > Epipelagic | place: Germany:Helgoland, sampling site Kabeltonne...
CATCACCAATGTCAAACGCTTCTTTTTCACTACCAATTTTTGCATAAAATACGATGTGTAAGAGTACATCGCCCAATTCCTTTTTAATTTCTGGTAAATCATTATCTAAAATAGCATCGCCAAGCTCATAAGTTTCTTCAATAGTAAGATGACGTAAACTTTCTAGGGTTTGTTTTTTATCCCAAGGGCACTTCTCTCGAAGTTCGTCCATGATATCTAACAAACGGTTAAAAGCTTTTAATTGCTCTTTTCTAGAATTCATTTATGAGTTTCTAAGTTGTGAAAATTAAAACGTGACACTGAAAACTGCCAGCTAAGACAATAAACTGCTACTAATTATAAAAATCTATTTACTCTTTTACACTTTCTTTAGAAACTTCTTCCACTTTAGAAAAATCCATTCCCGCCTTTACTAATATATTAAACCACTGAATTACTTTTTTAATGTTTGATGCGTAGACTCTTTCGTCATCATAGTTTGGTAATACTTCAGCAAAAAAAGCAGTTAATTGTTTGCTATTTTCTTTGTGAGAAATTGCTTCTTTACCTGCTGTTTTTTCAAACATAGATGTAAAGATATCTAGCAAAGGCACATCTTCTTCGTAGGAGTAGATTGCAATATTTTCTAAAAGACTTACGTTTTGAGTAGCATTAATTGCCAAACGTTTTTTTTCTATCAAAGACTCTGCAATTACTGCATTTTTTGATTGAGAGATTATCTGAAATAATCCTGGTCTACCCGTTACTGATATAATTGTATTAAATTCCATTGTTTTTTTTTTGACTATTTACCTTTTTTAGCATTTGGGAAGCGCATTCGATACTCTGAATTAATTTTCCCTTTAGAAATATTATCTAATTTCTTTTTTATCAATCTTTTCTTTAAGGAAGAAAGTTTATCTGTAAATAAAATTCCATCGATATGGTCATACTCATGTTGAAAAACTCTAGCAGCTAAGCCATTTAAAGTTTCTGTATGCTTCTTAAAATCTTCATCTTGGTATTCAATCGTGATTTCTGGCTGACGATAGACATCTTCTCTTACATCAGGAATACTCAAACATCCTTCATTAAACACCCATTCTTCTCCTTCTTCTTTCAGGATTTTCGCGTTTATAAAAACTCTATTGAAACCTTCCAAAACATCTCTATCTTTCTTAGACAATTCTTTATCTTCAGCAAAAGGAGAAGCATCAATTAGGAATAGGCGAATTGCTTTACCTATTTGAGGTGCTGCTAAGCCAACACCAGAAGCATTGTACATGGTTTCTTTCATGTTTGCAATCAAGGTATTTAATTCAGGATAATCCGCATTTATTTCTACAGCAACTTTTCGTAAAACGGGATCTCCGTAGGCAACTATTGGTAAAATCATTTCTTTATTTTTAATGTTTGCAAAAATACAAATATTGAGAGCTCAATAAAACTATTTATTATATAAATATGATTGTAAAATAATGGTCGCACTAATTTCATCAACCAAAGCCTTGTTTCTGCGTTGTTTCTTATTCATTCCACTGTCAATCATTGTTTGAAATGCCATTTTAGATGTAAAGCGTTCATCAACTCTTAAAAAAGGGATTTGAGGAATTTTATTTTCAAGTTTTTTTAAAAAAGGTACTATCAAAGCTTCACTTTCACTATCGGTGTTGTTCATTTGTTTTGGTTTCCCAACTAAAAAAAGTGCGACTTTGTTTTTTGAGATGTAGGTTGTTAAAAAAGAAATTAATTCCTCCGTATTTATAGTTGTTAAACCGGATGCAATTATTTGCAACTCATCTGTAACGGCAATTCCCGTTCTTTTTTTTCCAAAATCTATTGCTAAAATTCTAGCCATCTACAATTGTTTTTACAAAAATACGTTTTTTAAACAAATCAGAAATATCTATTAAAAAAAGGTATCTTAGCTTTTATGTTTTTGTAGATAGATTTATATTTGCGTAAATTAATTTATTAGTATGAAAGATATTAGAAAAATTATAGAGTCAGCTTGGGATAATCGAGATCTGCTAAAAGAAGAAAAGACAATTAATACGATTAGAAAAGTTATTGATTTATTAGATGAAGGCGCTTTGAGAGTTGCAGAGCCAGTAGATGGTGGTTGGCAAGTAAATGAATGGGTGAAGAAGGCAGTTGTTTTGTATTTTCCAATTCAAAAAATGGAAACTTTAGAAGCAGGTGTTTTTGAATATCATGACAAAATGCCTTTGAAAACAGATTATGCTGCAAAAGGAATTCGTGTTGTTCCTGGAGCATCTGCTCGTCAAGGATCCTATCTTTCTCCAGGAACTATTTTAATGCCAAGTTATGTAAATATTGGTGCTTATGTAGACGAAGGAACGATGGTTGATACTTGGGCTACAGTTGGTTCTTGTGCACAGATTGGTAAAAACGTTCACCTTTCTGGAGGTGTTGGTATTGGTGGTGTTTTAGAACCATTACAAGCAGCTCCTGTTATTATCGAAGACGGTGCTTTTATAGGTTCTAGATGTATTGTTGTAGAAGGAGTAAGAGTAGAAAAGGAAGCAGTTTTAGGTGCAAATGTTGTATTAACAATGAGTACTAAAATTATAGATGTTACGGGGGATGCACCTGTTGAAATGAAAGGGGTAGTCCCAGCAAGATCTGTTGTAATTCCAGGAAGTTATACCAAGAAATTTGCTGCAGGAGAGTTCAATGTGCCATGTGCATTGATTATTGGAAAAAGAAAAGAAAGTACCAACAAAAAAACTTCATTGAACGACGCGTTGCGTGAGTATGATGTTGCTGTTTAAGATTTAAAAAAAGTATGACAAAAATTACTGCGATTATTCCTACTCTAAATGAAGAAATTTATATAGAAGATGCTATAAAATCTGTAAGTTTTGCAGATGAAATTATTGTCATTGATTCTTATAGTAATGACAAAACAATAGAAATAGCTGAGAAGTTTCATGTAAAAATCATCAAACGAAAGTTTGATGATTTTTCTTCTCAAAAAAACTTTGCGATTCAGCAAGCATCCTATTCTTGGATTTACATTTTAGATGCAGATGAAAGAGTTACTCCAGAATTGCAAAAAGAAATTTTAGAAGCTGTAAAGAGACCTAAAGATTTTGTTGGGTTCGATATCAAAAGAAGAACTCACTTTGCTGGAAAGAAAATTAAATTTGGAGGGGTTCAAAATGATAAAGTTATTCGACTTTTTTTAAAAGAATTTTGTAAATATGATGGTGCTGTTGTTCATGAAAAAATAGTCTTTAATGGAAAAATTGGCGCTCTAAAAAAACAAATAGAACACTATACTTTTAGAGATTATAATCATTACATAAATAAACTAAATAGTTACTCTGAATTAAAATCTCAAGAATTATTTAACACAGGGAGAGCTTCTGTTACTTTTTTCCATTTTATTATTAAACCCTTGGCAAGATTTGTAAAACATTACTTTCTTAAGCTTGGTTTTCTAGATGGTTGTGCAGGTTTTATTTTTGCAAAAACCCAATCTTATGGTGTTTTATCTAGATATATTAAATTGTTCTTATTAAATAAAAAGGCGAAATGAAAATAGGGTTTGATGCAAAGCGTATTTATCATAACATCACCGGTTTGGGGAATTATGGTAGAGATTTGGTGAGAGTTTTATCAGAATTCTATCCAGAGAACACTTACAATTTGTACAATCCAAAACCTAAAAAAGTAAATAGACTTCAAAAGAAAAATAATATTTCAGAAGTTTTACCAAATACTAAAATTTGGAAATCCCTTTCTTCAATATGGAGACAAGGCCCCATCGTTTCTCAATTAGAAAAAGATGCTATCGAGGTTTTTCATGGTTTAACTGGAGAGATCCCAAAGGGAATTCAGAGGTCTTCTATTAAAAAAGTGGTTACAATACACGATTTGATTTTCATTAGATTTCCTAAATTATATTCTTTTTTTGACAGGGTGATACATCTTAAAAAAGTAAAATTTTCCGCAATAAATGCTGATAAAATTATTGCTATTAGCGAACAAACAAAAAGAGATATTGTAAAATACTTAAAAATTGACGAAGCAAAAATTGAGGTAATATACCAAGGTTGCCATCCTGTCTTTAAAGAAGAAAAACCTGCTAATTTTAAAGAACAGATTGCATTGAAATTTAAGCTACCAGAAAAATTTGTTTTAAATGTAGGTGCCATAAATGAACGTAAAAATCTCTTATCATTAATTAAATCGATAGAGAAATTAGACATACCTTTAGTCGTTGTAGGCTCTAAAACTTCTTACTTTAAAATAATAGATGCCTATGTTAAAAAAGAACAATTACAAGATAAAGTTCTTTTTTTAAATGGCGTAAGCCTGTCAGAATTGGCTGCAATCTACCAGTTGGCAACTGTTTTTGTATATCCAAGTATTTTTGAAGGTTTTGGAATCCCTATTATTGAAGCATTATATTCCAAAACACCAGTAATTACAAGTACAGGAAGTTGCTTTTCTGAAGCTGGTGGACCAGATTCTATTTATGTGAAACCAAATGATATTATGCAATTAACAACAGCAATTAAGCGTGTTTTATCAGATCCAAAATTATCTTCTACGATGATTGAAATAGGTTTTGAATTTGTTCAGAAGTTTAATGACGAAGAAATAGCTAAGAATGTGATGCGGGTGTATAAGTCTTTATAGACTGTAGAAATTATTTTCTAAAAATATAAGAAAAGTACAATGGAGATGAAGAAAATATTGATAGATTTAGAGCGTTTACGTTATCCTAACTCAGGAATTGCAAATGTTTTTAGAAATTTAGCGATTGGATTAAATGAATTGGATCTTGCAAATACATTAGAAGTGTCTTTGTATGGGTCTAAAGATACATTGGAGAATTTTAAAACAAAGTTTGCATTTTTAGCAAGGAAGGCTTTGCACAAGGTATTACCGTTCTATAGTCTAAAATATAATATATTGCATACAAGTCATCAACTGTCTTCTTACTTTCACTATAAGTTTTCAAATCAAAAGAAAATAGTAACCCTACATGATTTAAATTTTTTACATGAAGAAATTTCAGACAAAAAATATAAAAAAGAATTAGGTAAGGTTAAGGTAAATATAGAAAATGCAGATGTTATTGTTTGTATCTCTGAGTTTACAAAGAAAGATTTTTTGGCGAATAAAAAATTGTTTCGCTTTAAAAAAATGCCAGAGATTATTGTTATCCATAATGGAATGGATTTTCCTATGATGAAAACATATGATTTAGAGAGATTCTTTTTTTTAAAAGCTAAAAATTATATATTAAACATTGGAGTTCTTTTTCCAAAAAAAAATCAGCTAAGCCTTATTAGAATGCTCCCTTTTATTGAAGAAGATTTGGTGTTGGTGGTTTCTGGTAAGAAGGATACATATAAAACCGAATTAGTTGCTGAAATGAAACGATTGAATGTTGAAGATAGAGTTCATGTTTTTAGTAATGTTTCTGAAAACGAAAAATGGGCATTGATACAGAATAGTGTTTCTATGTGTCACCCTTCTTTAGCAGAAGGATTTGGAATACCTCCAATTGAAGCTATGTATTTTGGTAAACCTGTGTTTTTAAGTAATCTAACAAGTCTCCCAGAAATAGGAGGAGAAGTAGCAAATTATTTTACTTCGTTCGAAACACATGAGATGGTTTCCGTTTATCAAAAAGGGATGTCTAAGTATAATTTAGATAAATTAGTCAATTCAGAAAAATTAACAACTTGGTCTAAAAGGTATAACTATTTGGAAATGGCAAAGAATTATATGGAGTTGTATGAAAGGATTTAATTCTTTACTTAAGAATTTTCATTAATTGTTCTGATGTTGTTTCTTCCCAAATTTTATGACAACCAAATGCTTGGTTGTTAAATATATTCTCGGTTGCAAATTCAAGAGCTTTATCAAAAGGAGCTAAATTGTAATTTTGTTTTTTTATGATTTGACATAAGTAAACATCTTCTGGAGTATTTTTCTTGCGTGGAATGTTTTGTTTGATAATTGAGAGCATCATTTGTTTAGACCTTAGAGATAAACCACCATTACCAACCGCTACTTTATTTTTTTTACAAATGTGTCTTTTCCATGGAGCTCCTATGTAGTCATACTCTAAGAATTTCTTATTTAAAGGTTTAAAGGTAATTGCATCTGTTTGAAATACTAAAATTTTATCACTTTCAATGCCTTTCCAAAATTCTTTAGATAACATTATTTTGTTATATGCTTCAATATCTAAATTTTTTACGTCTAGATTTATAAAGTTGATGTTTTTGTATTCTTTTAATGCCTCTTTAATATAATCTCCATTATCGGTTCCATGGTAAATATGTAAACAAGCATTAAGGTGTTGTAAATGTAGCATTACATTTTTCACTACAACTTTAAAATGAGGATGTTTCCTTGTCTCAACAATAACAGCAGTTAAATCTGATTTTCTTGCAATAATCAAATCTAAATCAGCATGTTTTTTAGGGAGTATTTCTTCCATGTAGTTGTCCCATATCTTTTTGTTCTTGTAGGCGTTTTCTTTTTGAATTTTAATTAAGAAGTCTTTTATCTGTTGTTTGTTTAATCTGTTTTTATAAATTTCGTCTCTTAATGAATCAAATATTTCATTTGGAATTTGAATATCGCCCACAAATTTTCGATACCAATTTGGTATTTTTTTCGAAAAATATAGCTTGTAAATAAGCTTTGTAGGTAATAATAACATTAATTTATGTTTTAAGTTTATGTAACCAGCTGTTAAATGTCATATTTGATTCTTAAATTTCTTGCTTTAAGATTATAATTTGCAATTTTATATTTTATAAAAATAAAAGAAGGCTTACAATTATTGAAAATAAAGCTATTAAGATTTGAGGATCTATAGAGGTTTGATATTCTAGTATGAAACCCTTTGTTTTTATAATATGATCGATAAAATATATATTGTTTTATGCACGAAATATTATCTTCACCCATTATTTCATTGATATGCTTGAATTTAGAGTTGTTTAATATAAGGTGACAAATTTTTAATTTCTCATAGAAATGTATTTCTACTAATCGAAGAATATTCTTTGTCGATTTTTTTAGAGAGGAGGTGTTCTTATTTGTTTGTGAATTGTTATGAACTCTAAATTTCACTAATAATTCATTTAAAAAATAAAAATCTCCTTCTAGTATTTTATTAAGGTTAAAAACATAATCGACCATTTGCGGCATGTCAAGAGGGAAATCGGTAGTAGTAAATTTGTCTTTTTTAAATAATGTACATGGAGGCTCTCCCAGGCAGTTATGGAAAATATAAGGGGTTATTAATTTTGAAACTTCTGCAGGAGAATATTTCCTACTTTCAGTAAAAATTTTTCCAGTTTTTTTTACATTACCATAATCATCTTTTGTTTTATTTGATATATCTTTCTCAAAAAAATATTGTCGATTAGTGAGTACAAAATCTACGTTTGAGGAGATAGCACAGTCTACCATTTTCTCGACAGTTGCTGCATCCATAAGATCATCTTGAAATAAAAATTTTATCCATTCAGATTCTTTACTTGTTTTATTTATAACTTCACACCAATTACCAACTAATCCTATATTATGTTTGTTTTGAAAAACTTTAATTCTATCATCTTTTAGAGCAAAAGAATTACAAATTTTTAGTGTATTGTCTGTCGATTGATCATCTGAAATGATAATTTCGATGTTTTGATATGTCTGATTTATTGCACATTCAATAGTTTCTTCAATATATTTAGCACCATTATAAGTGGGTATGCAAATGGAGACTAAAGGAGTTGTATTTATTTCACTCATTTTTTTTTATAGATTACCATTTTTTATCATTGAAATAAATTCAGCTTTATTGAGTTTATTTGTAATTATTTTTTATAAATTTATAGATTGTGAATTTCTTTGACGATTCCTTCTTTATATAATCTTCTTTTTAATGCTAAATTTCTAATTTTTTTTATTTCCTTTACGGAAACTTCACTATTGGTATATCGGTGACACCATTTTTTAATTTTGAAAAATAGAATTGGGTACTGAATAAAGTAAATAATATCAAGAATAAATTTTGGAATTTTATTTAGTAATTGTTGTTTCTTTAATTTTTTTATATCTTTAGAAAAATCTTTTTTATGATCCATCCAATAAAACCAAGGATTACCTGATCTAATATCTCCTTTTAAATACTCAATATTATTAAATTTTAATTTCCAAACAGCATAGTTAAAACTTAATTGATCTCTTTTACTTCTGTTTTTGACAAAATCCCACCAAAGTTCCATCAATGCAATTACGTCTTTGTCATGATGGTTTCTTATCAATATACCTGCAGAAATTAATCCATTATCTTCCGGATATTTTTCTGTTCTTAAAAAATTAATTTGACTTTGCATGGTTTCAATAGAATCTCTATAAACCCCATGATTTTTAGCTATTTTTTCTAATTCTTCATGCTCTAAATAGATGCAGTTTCTTTTGTCTAGAATAGTTTGATTATGGTCAAAACACAACATGGAGTTGTTTTTTAGTTTTTGTAAAATCATTGAGGTAAAATCCTTCAAAATAAGAAAATTGGCATCAATGTATATGCTTATTTGGTATTCTTTTAGGTGTTTGTGAGGAAGAATTTTGTAATATCTATTTGACCTTGTGTTGTCATCCTTAACAGGAGGTGTAATTTTTGTTATTTTCCAAGAATCAGAGAAGATGTCTTGATCAGTATAACAGATGTAATCTACATTGTCTAAAATAGGTTGTTCAATAATGCCACTATAATTTCCAAACAATGCGGTATAGACAACTATTTTATTTTTCATGAAAAATGTTTGAGCAAAAATAAAAAAAATATAAGCCAATAAGATTTATTTTTTAAATAAATATAAAGTTTTTAGTGTAGTTTTGAATAGTGATTAAATAAAACAAGAAAGTTGAAGATTTTACAAATTATTGATCAATTAGGTTTAGGTGGAGCTGAGAGAGTATGTGTAAATTTAACAAATTTACTACATTCTAATAATTATAAAGTTAAGATTTGTGTGTTGGATAATATTGGACCTCTTTTTAAATTTATTGAAAAGGATATTGAAGTCAATATTTTAGATAGAAAAAAAAACAAAATTACTAGGTATTTAAAGCTAGTAAAGTTCTTGAAGTTAGCAAAGGAATCTGATATCATACATGTTCATGGACGTAACACGTACGATTATGTGTCAAGGTTGCTATTGGTTCACGGTATAAAAAAACAATTAATTTTCCATGATCACTCTAGTGATTATACTAATGTTCCAGAATTTTTATTTAATAATGAATTACAGCCAAAATACTATATTGGTGTGGCTGAGGAACAGTTGTCCTGGTTAAGCAGTTTAGAGATAAAAGGATGTTGTCCTTACTTATTACCTAATATGGTTGTTAAAGAGACTGTAATGAGTAAGAGTATAAAAAAAGGAGCAGTACTAATTGGTAATATTAAGCCAAATAAGAATCAAATATTTGCAATTCAATTAGTGGCTAAATTAAATACTACCTTAACTATTTTTGGGGGAATACAGGATGCAGATTACTACCAATTACTTATACAAGAAATAGATAATTTGAATATCAAAGACAAAGTTTATTTTGTGCACGATGAAGTAAATGTCCAACCACGATTAAATGAGTTTGAATTTGGTCTCCATACATCTAAAGCAGAATGTGGTCCTTTGGCAACAGTTGAGTTTTTAGCACAATCATTGCCCTTTGTAGGGTTTGAAACGGGAGAAGTTTTTAGATTAATAAAGAATGAGTTGCCAAGTTTTTATGTGTCTACATTTGATGTTGATAAATGGGTAGATCAAGTTGAGCTTGTTAGTTCTAATGAAGTTGATTTAGTAAACGTTTATAAAAAACATTTTTCACCTACAGTATATTTAGATAAATGTCTTGTTATTTATAACAATATCATATTATGATTTATTTTTTAATAATATAAATAAAGTATGTTTAATATATTTAGAGCTTACTGAAAAAACTATTAAGACTCCAGCTGTTGCAATGTCACCAAATTAGTATATGCTCCATTCATCGCTAATAATTCTTCATGGGTTCCTTGTTCTACAATCAATCCTTTTTTCATTACTACAATTAGATCCGCATTCTGAATGGTAGAAAGGCGATGTGCAATGACCAATGAAGTTCTGTTTTCCATCATTTTTTCAATAGCATCTTGCACTAATTTTTCAGACTCGGTATCCAAAGCAGAAGTTGCTTCATCTAGAATCATAATAGGAGGGTTTTTCATAACGGCTCTCGCAATGGCAAGACGTTGTTTTTGTCCTCCTGACAGCATACCTCCACTATCTCCTACAGGACTTTCATATTGTTTCGGGATTTCCATAATAAAATCATGCGCATTGGCAATTTTAGCAGCTGCTACAATTTTGTCATGGCTTGGGTTTTCAATACCCAAAGAGATATTATTGGCGATATTGTCATTGAATAAGATAGAATCTTGGGTTACAATTCCCATTTGTTTTCGCAGAGAATGGGTGGTTACTTCTTTAATGTTGATTCCGTCAATCGTTATTTTTCCTTCATTTACATCCCAAAAACGAGTAATTAAATTCGCCAAGGTAGATTTTCCACTACCAGATTGACCAACCAATGCAATTTTTTTTCCTTTCGGAATGGTTAGCGAAAAATTCTTTAAAACATATTCGTCTTTGTATTTAAAGGAGATGTTTTCAAAACGAACCTCTTTCTCAAAAGAAGTCAGTATTTGAGAACTGTTGTTATCCTTTAGATGATTCTCCGTATCTAAAATCTCAATTACCCTCTCTGCGGCAGCGTTTCCTATTTTAACAGCATTACTTGCTTTAGAAATAGCTTTTGCAGGAGTTAAAATATTATACGCCAATCCCATAAAGGCAATAAATGTCCCCGCTTTTAAACTCTCATCAATCAATACCATTCTTCCTCCAAACCATAAAAGAGAGGCTATTGTAGCAATTCCTAAAAACTCACTCATCGGAGATGCCATAGAGTCTCTCTGTGCTAATTTGTTACTCAGATTTTTAACTCTAAGATTGAAAGAATCATATTTTTTACCGAAGAAAATTTCAGAATTAAAGGCTTTGATTACTTTCAAACCTGTAATGGTTTCCTCAATAATACTCAGCATCACTCCACCTTCTTTAAAAAGTTGGGAAGATTGACCTTTTATTTTTTTACCAATTACTGAAATGACCCAACCAGATATTGGAATAAAGGTGAACACAAATAAAGACAACTCAAAACTTAGGTTGACCATAAAGATCAATGTAAAAATGATGTTTAAAGGTTCTCTAATAATTACAATAGATAAATTAAGAAATGTTTCGTTAATTGTACCAATGTCGCCAGTTGCTCTAGAGATAATATCTCCTTTTCTTTTTGTAGAAAAGAAAGATACAGGAAGACTTATTATTTTTTGATAAATCTCATTACGCAAATCTTTGAGTACCGAGTTTTTCAGGAATACCATAAATAATCCTGCAAAATACCCGAATAAGTTTTTAAGAAAAAAAACAATAACGACACTGAAAACCATATAGGTTAACGTACTTTCAGGTCCAAAGTTTTCGGTATTGATCGTAATTAAATAATTCAAATAATTTTCTAAGTATTCTTTGCTTATACTAGCATAGCTTTCTAAATAAGGTTTTGTGTGTATTTTCTCACTATCACCAAATAATACATTTAACATGGGTATTAATGTCAAAAAAGACAAGGCAGAGAATAATGCATACATCACATTTAAAAAAACACTTATAATACCTGTCCATTTATAGGGTATTGCATATTTAAGAAATCGTTTAAAATATTTCATTTACTGTTTTCTATTTTTTAAAGCTTTAAGACTACACACTGATCTAAATAAATCAGTGCAAATATAATATTTTAAGCCTTTAAGGGACTAAAATAGAGGATATTTTTAAAGTTTAATAGACTTTTACAAAGTCAAAAGAGATGCAATGGATAAAACGAAATCATTTACAGAAATAAGTGAAGCAATTTTATAGAGTGTAGATTATGTAGTAAATTTGCAGTAAGATAAAATAACAGAAAAATTGACTGCAATCATAAAAATACCGAGCGGTTTTGTTATTTTAATTAGAGAAGAATAGATCCGTATGCAAGAATACCATTATAAAGAGGCATTAGCTGCCGAAATATTTCAATATATATCCAAAGCAACCGAAGAATTACAGTTGAAAAGCTATGTAATTGGTGGTTTTGTTCGTGATTTTATGTTACAACGAGGAGCTGCAAAAGATATTGATGTTGTTACAATAGGTAGCGGAATTGATTTGGCAGAAATGGTGGCTAAATTATTACCTAATAGACCAAAAGTTCAAGTTTTTAAGACCTATGGAACAGCCATGTTACGTTATCAAGACATTGAAGTAGAGTTTGTAGGAGCAAGAAAAGAGTCCTATTCTAAAGAAACTAGAAATCCTAAAGTTTCTGAGGGTACCTTAGAGGAAGATCAGAATAGAAGGGATTTTACGATCAATGCATTAGCATTAAGTTTAAATAAAGAAGATTTTGGTTTGTTATTAGATCCATTTAATGGAATTTATGACTTAGAAAATAAAATAATAAGAACTCCTTTAGATCCTGATATTACTTATTCTGATGATCCATTAAGGATGCTACGAGCGATTCGTTTTGCAAGTCAATTAAACTTTGATATTGAAGAAGCTTCCTTGAACGCGATTACTAAAAATGCAGCACGAATTGATATTATTACGTGTGAACGTATTGTAGTAGAGTTGAATAAAATTTTAGAATCACCAAAACCTTCCATTGGTTTTCTAGTCTTAAAAGAAACGGGATTATTAAAAATACTTCTTCCAGAACTGATTGATTTAAAAGGAGTAGAGGAGGTTGAAGGGCAAAAGCATAAAGACAATTTTTATCACACATTAGAAGTGGTCGATAATATTTCTAAAAACACGGATAATGTATGGTTGCGTTGGGCAGCTTTGTTGCACGATATAGGGAAAGCACCTACAAAGAAATTTAACAAGAAAATAGGTTGGACATTCCATGCGCACGAATTTGTGGGTTCTAAAATGGTTTATAAATTATTTAAAAGGTTAAAAATGCCATTGAATAATAAAATGAAATTTGTTCAGAAATTGGTTTTATTAAGTTCTCGTCCAATCGTTTTGGCAAGCGAAGTTACAGATGCAGCCGTAAGGCGTTTGGTTTTTGACGCAGGAGATGATATCAATTCTCTAATGACGCTATGTGAAGCAGATATTACAACGAAAAACCCTAAGAAATTTAAAAGATATCATAGTAATTTTGAGCTGGTAAGAAGTAAAATTAAAGAAGTAGAAGAACGAGATAGAGTACGAAATTTTCAACCACCAATTTCTGGTGAAGAAATTATAAAAGCATTCAATTTAAAACCTTGTAGAGAGATTGGGCAAATAAAAGAAGCCATTAAAGAAGCAATCTTGGAGGGGCAAATACCAAATGAACACAAAGCTTCCTATGATTTTATGCTTGAGAAAGGAAAGGAACTAGGATTGTAATAGAGGAGGTTTTATAAAAACAACAAC
>Ga0115569_10002651_pt1 | contig 13537 bp, 10 predicted proteins | sample COGITO_mtgs_1205_2_FD_87295 | JGI IMG/M metagenome (GOLD analysis project Ga0115569, IMG submission 87295) | Pelagic marine microbial communities from North Sea - COGITO_mtgs_120503 | ecosystem: Environmental > Aquatic > Marine > Epipelagic | place: Germany:Helgoland, sampling site Kabeltonne...
CTCAGAAATTCGAATTGATCGCGCGATGTTTTTGATTGTCGTGACGGCAGCGTTGAACATTGGTATCGATATTTTGTCACGGCGCATTCGGCGTCATCTTCATCTCAGTGATGAAGCGCGACAATTGAAAAACCCTGCATAGGACCGTTTGATGAAAGCTAATCAAGATATCATCCTTAAAGACTTGGTTATGATTGGCGGCGGGCACAGTCATGTGGCAGTCCTGAAAAGCTTTGGTATGAACCCGGTGCCGGGTGTGCGACTAACAATGATCGCGCGTGACGTTCATACGCCGTATTCAGGCATGCTGCCGGGTTATGTTGCCGGACACTATGATTATGATGAGGCCCATGTTGATCTTCGCCCACTGAGCCAGTTTGCCAGCTCACGCCTTTTCCATGACGAGGCGATTAAAATTGATACTGTCAATAAACGGGTCATATGCGCGGGAAGACCGCCCATCCCTTATGACGTCCTATCAATAAATATTGGATCGCGACCACAAGTCGAAGGTGTGCCGGGTGCAGAAAAATGGTCCACACCCGTAAAGCCTATCAATCGCTTTGTTGATAAATGGCATCAGTTGGTTGAACGCGTCATGGCACAAGCAGGGCCGCATCGAATAGGTGTCGTTGGCGCAGGTGCTGCTGGTGTTGAAATTCTTTTGGCTATTCAGTTTCGCCTGCAGGGCCTGCTGAAAGATGCAGGGCGAAGTAGTGAGAAAATCGAATGCCATCTTGTCGGCCGTTCACCTCGTGTCTTGCCTGCATTTTCAAGTAGTGTCGCATCTCGATTTGAGCATGTTTTGAGCGAACGCGGTGTTCACGTTCACTGCGGAGTAGAGGCCACACGTGTGGACGATGGATCGCTGACGCTTTCCAACGGCAAAACGATTGAGCTTGATGAAGTGCTTCTGGTGACTGGCGCAAGTGCACCAGCTTGGTTGGAAGAATCAGGCCTCGATGTTGACGAGAATGGGTTTGTTCGGGTCAACGACACCCTGCGTTCATTGTCACATGAAGATATCTTTGCAGCAGGTGATGTTGCTGACGTTGTTAATCATCCTCGTGAAAAGGCGGGCGTCTTTGCAGTCCGTCAGGGCAAGCCGCTTGCGGATAACCTCAGGCGTGCATTGGTGGGTGAAACCTTGAAGCCTTTCACACCGCAAAAAGTAGCACTCGCGCTTATCAGTACAGGTGACAGGTATGCGATAGCGACACGCGCTGGCTTTGCCGCAGAAGGTAAGGCGTTCTGGACCTGGAAAGACTGGATCGACCGCCGATGGATGGCAAAATATACTGAGTTGCCCGAAATGGCAGACGAGGCCGGATCAAGCTATAACTTAGGTCTAACCAATCAGGATACGCTGAAGGAAATCTCGGCGATTGCGATGCGCTGTGGCGGCTGCGGTGCGAAAGTGGGTGCTAATGTGCTGACGCGTGCTTTGTCAGAACTGAAGCCCGCACCGCGCGACGATATTTTGATCGGCTTACATGAGCCAGATGATGCTGCCGTCGTCGAAGTGCCTCCTGGTAAGGTTATGGTTCACACTGTCGACTATTTTCGGTCATTCATTGATGATCCGTATATCTTTGGAAAAGTGGCTGCGAACCATGCCCTCAGTGACGTGTTTGCAATGGGTGCCGAAGCGCAAACGGCATTGGCTATTGCTACTGTGCCTTATGGGATTGAATCCAAAGTCGAAGATACCGTAAAGCAAATGATGTCAGGTGCCCTTGAAGTTTTGAATGCAGCAGGTGCAACGCTTGTTGGTGGTCATACCAGTGAAGGTGCGGAACTTGCACTGGGATTTTCTGTCAATGGATTGGCTAATCGTGAAGATATTCTGCGCAAAGGCGGCATGAAGCCGGGCGACGTATTGATCCTGACGAAACCATTAGGGACTGGCACATTATTCGCAGCCGATATGCAGCAAAAAGCTAAAGGGCGTTGGATTGATGCGGCATTGGACTCGATGGTGCTCTCAAATCACGATGCTGCGAAAGGCGTGTATCGTCACGGCGCACAGGCGTGCACAGATATCACGGGTTTCGGATTGCTTGGCCACATGGTTGAGATGGTCAAAGGTTCGGGCGTTGATGTCGAAGTAGACTTGAACGCATTGCCGATTATGGATGGCGCGATGGAGACCGTTCAAGCTGGCATCCTCAGCTCTCTTCAGCCTGCGAACGTCCGGTTGCGCCGGGCTATTCGAAATATCGAGGAAGCCTCTAAGAATGAGAGATATCCATTGATGTTTGATCCGCAAACGTCGGGCGGTTTGCTCGCGTCAATTCACCCTGATCATGCTGAAGCTTGTTTGACTGATCTAAAGGCCGCTGGATATGTGCATGCCACCGTGATTGGTAAGGTTCTGGCTGAAACCGATCATCTGGAGCCTGTTACGCTTATTTCGTAACTTGCGAAAAAAGATCTCTCCATGCGGCCGCTTCGCTGGCTAGCGTGAATAACGGACGTAGTTGGTCGCAATGGGTTTGAAGAGACGCTAGAAAATCAGCATCAGTCTCTGCACGGATCAATAAGTTGGCTAGTGCGCGTTCATCACGCACAGGATAGTAGCCGGGATAATTCTCGCCTAATAACCCAACATTTCCATCAATCTTAGATGCAATGATCGGGACACCGGCGACAATCGCTTCGGAAACGACATTGGCGCCGCCTTCCTGATTAGAACTGATGACCATCAGGTGGGTTTTTGCGTACTCTTGACGAACTTGCGCGCGGGTGACTTCTCCAATCCAATTGTAACGCGGGTTCTCTGCCATCTCAGATTCTGCCTGAGCTGCCCATTTAGCCGAATAGGCTTTACCCAAATGTCGTACTTTGAGTTTAGAACTTGCGGGTAACAATCTTGAGGCGCGCGCAGTGCGAAACGGATCTTTCTCTTCTCGAAGGTTGCCAATGACACAGACACCAAAGCTGCGTTTTCGGGGCGAGCTTGGGCGCGACAATGGATTGGCAGATTGAAGAATGACATGAAGTTTCGAGTGCAGATGTTTAGGTAATGCCTTTTGGATTGTGCTATTTAAGCAAACCAGTGCATCTGCCATGTCCATAGATTTTAATGTAGGTTCAGGATCAGTTTTTAAAAACGTATTCACGTCAGTGCCACCAAGGGCAACGATTAATGGCTTCTTTGGAAATCGTGTTTTGAATTCGGCAATTGAGGTGGCGCTTCTCCACGCATGGAGAGCGATCATCAGATCATATTCATATCCGCTGTATGTATTATCGACATAAACGCTATGCCCTTGATCACGTAAAATCTGTGCCCACCTGAGTGCCGTGGACATATTTCCGTTCTTCGAGTGTTTCTTCGCGGGCGTAATGAGAGTAATTTTCAAAACAGCCTGATCTCCACCATGAATAAGAGTGTTATATGACCACGCAAGTTACCACGACACAATTGATCAAGATGCTGCAAGACACACGTCTACGCACATTGGAGCTTATAACTGACCTAAATGCTGAGCAGCTCATTGGCCCAAAGTTGGATACGGTGAACCCTTTACGTTGGGAAGTCGGGCACGTTGCATACTTCTATGAGTACTTTGTGCTGCGGGCACTTTATGGCCGGGAGAGTATCCTGGGCGATAAGGCAGATGCGATATACGACTCGATCGCCGTCGCACACGAAACCCGCTGGGACCTTCCTCTTCTGTCATTCGATGAAACGCTGGACTACATGCAGGGTACGCAGGACGCCCTTATTGCGTGCTTAAGAGATGAAGGCATAACCGATGCACAACGCTTTATGTGTCAGTTTGGCGTGTTTCACGAGGATATGCATACCGAAGCATTTTTATGGGGCAGACAAACCTTAGGTTATCCCACACCTGTTTTTGCAAATACTTTAGATACGGACAGCCACCGAAAGGCGGGCCCTTATATTGGGTTTGTTGATGTGCCGGGCGGCACTTTTTCAATAGGCGTGCCAGATGATGGTGCATTCAATTTTGATAATGAGAAATGGGCGCACTCGGTCACTGTTGAGCCGTTTTCAATAGCGAAGGCGCCTGTAACAAATATTGAATTTATAAATTTTGTTGATGATGGCGGGTATGCGCGAGACGAATTTTGGTGCCTCGACGGCATTAAATGGCGAAATCAGCGCGAAATAAACCATCCAGGATACTGGATTGATGCGGGCTCAGATGGATGGATGGTGCGGCGATTCGATCAAATCTTGCCACTTGCTGATCATGAACCTGTTATCCATGTGAGCTGGTATGAAGCTAATGCATATGCTCGTTGGGCTGGCGCGCGATTGCCGAGTGAAGCGGAATGGGAAGTCGCAGCCCTTGGTGAAAAATCGCCAGATGGACTTATTGCTCCTGACACGAAGCGTATCTATCCATGGGGGAATGATCCGCATGGTGATGAGATTGCAAACTTGGACGGTCGTCATATGGGGCCGGTTGATGTTGCTGCTTTCCCTGAAGGGGATAGTGCCTTTGGGTGCAGGCAGATGCTTGGTAATGCCTGGGAATGGTGTGCGGATACGTTCGCGCCATACCCGGGCTTTGAAACAGATGCCTACGAAGACTACTCGCGAATGCTATTTGGCGAGACAAAGGTTCTGCGCGGTGGTGCGTGGACGACGAGGTCGCGGATGATGCGGGGGACCTATCGAAACTATTTCGAACCTGAACGCTGGGACGTTTTTAGTGGCTTTCGTTTGTGTAAGTGATAACCAAGGCTCCAATACTAAATACTAACAACAGGTGACCCCAAGATGAGCGCGCCCATAACAGATGTAACCTCGTGGCAAGCGTCCGACTACGATATGATTATTGATGTGCGCTCGCCAATTGAGTTCGCCGACGATCATATTCCTGGTGCTGTGAATATGCCCGTTCTGTCGGATGAAGAGCGCGTCACCATTGGAACGCTTTATAAGCAAGAGTCCCCGTTTATCGCACGTAAAAAGGGTGCTGCGTTTGTGGCTAGGAATATAGCCGATCATTTGGATACAAAGTTATTCGATCTGCCATCCAGCTTTTCGCCACTGATCCATTGTTGGCGTGGTGGACAGCGCTCGCATGCGTTTGCCCGTATCTGTAGTGAGGTGGGTTGGCGTAGCTATGTGCTGACTGGTGGATATAAGCAATATCGCCGCGATGTCATGTCAGGCCTCGAGGCAGTGCCTTCGACGCTGTCGTTCATTGTTGTTGCAGGGCGAACAGGATCACGGAAAACTGATATCCTGACTGGATTAGAAGCCAAAGGTGCGCAGGTTCTTGATCTTGAAGGCATTGCCAATCATCGCGGGTCATTGCTGGGCCATATCAAAGACAGCCCTCAGCCAAGCCAACGGATGTTCGAATCTCAGTTAAATAAGAAATTGCAGAGTTTCGATCCTGAACGACCTGTGTATGTCGAATCTGAAAGCTCAAAGGTTGGGAACGTTCAGCTTGCTCCGGAGTTATGGAAGAGCATTGCGGCTGCGCCACAAATCGCTGTTTCAGCACCGAGGACAGATCGCGCGACATATTTGCTGGGCGCTTACGAGCATCTCACGCATGATATTTCGGATTTGAACAAGCTTGTTACGGGAATGACGCATCGCCATGGGCGCGAGCGTACAGATATCTGGCAAGCATTGATTGATGCCAAAGACTGGCAACTATTGGCTGTTGAACTCCTTGAGGCGCATTACGACCCGGCTTATGACAGGTCGATGGAGCGGCATGACAGGTTTGTACATGCTAAAATAGAGATGCCAGATTGTAGTGATAATACGCTAGAAGGTGCCGTCACACGTATCTTGGCATATGGCCCAGTGACACCGTCAGCATCGGGCTCCTGAGCGGACATTCATAGATGCTGTCCGCCCAGGGTATTCGCTATACTTCAGCCTGAATGGCTTAGCTAATTTCTTCGATTTCCAGACCAAATCGTGTTCCAGGTAGAACACCTTTTTTGATATCTGCATTCGTGGCTTCTTCTTGTGCAATTTTTTCGATGCACGCTTTTAGAATTTGTGCCTGACGTTCCAATGGAATGACCGTGATGCCGTCGTCATCACCAATAACGACATCGCCAGGTTTTACAGGGCAGCGTGCACAAGAAATCACACCATCAATGATGCCGCCAAAGCCTTTGCTAGGGCCCGCAGGGCAGGTCGCGAGGGCAAATGTTGGAAAGCCGAATTCACGAATTTCATCAGCGTCTCTGACAGCGCCATCAACAATCAAGCCGCCGATGCCTTGCTTCATGGCGGCACGGGTCATGATGCCACCCCAAACAGCCGTTTCTTTGTGGCCGCGGGCGTCAATAACCATGATTTCGTTAGGCTCTAGCATGCCGATGGCAGCATGGCTGGCACCGTTGTCGCCGACCATTGTTGTGACGGTACGCGCCTGACCACAAATTTTCATGCCGAGAGATATAGGCTGCATATCGCCAGACATAGAGTTGGTGCGGTTCATGCAATCTGTTGCAATTGCAGGTGGAATTTTGCTCCATTGCTCAAGCGTCTCTGCTGAGAGTTTTTCAAAATCAACATTAAATTTTTGTACAGCCATGTTCGTATTCCTTTTTCGTTATCAGTCTAAGTGTCGTTTAAATTTCGCTTGGAAAGTCGCCATGCTTGCGGAGATATTCCGTGAGTCCACCTGTTTTCAGTATTTCGATCATCATTGATGAAAGGGATGCAGCGCCAATTGATATGTCGCGGCTTGTGTTGGTGACATGAATGTCATTGCCTTCGGATACAATGGATAACGTGTCACCTTCCTGGATACTTGATGTATCACAGATAACTGGTAACAAGCCGTTATTGATTGCGTTACGGTAATACGCACGGGCAAAACTGGGCGCTAGCACACAGGAAATACCTGCGGCGCGAACAACCGTAACAGCGACCTCCATTGCAGACCCACAACCAAAATTCTTACCCGCAACAATGATATCGTCTGGTTTAAGGCTTTGGCCAAATTCAGCATTATAGTCTTCAAAAATATGTAGCTGGAGGGCATCAGGATCGATTGTGACGCGCTTTCGTCTAGATGAGATTATGTAGTCCGTATTGATATCCGCGCCAACAAGACGTGCAGGGCCATTAATGGTAAGTGAGGTCATTGCTGGGCCTCAAGGAAGGTCCTTGGGTCGGTGATTTCACCTGTGATTGCGGCGGCGGCGCACGCTTCTGGTGAAGCTAAGTAGACCCGTGCTTTTGCATTCCCCATGCGGCCGGTAAAGTTACGGTTCGCAGCAGACATAACGACTTTTTCGTTGCCTGGGATTGTGCCGCACGTCCCACAGCATGATCCGCATCCTGGTGTCATGACCAGCGCTCCGAGTGCGATAAATTCAGCGAGCATGCCTTCAGTTGCAAGATCGCTGTATACGCGATCAGACGCTGGCGTGACGATAAGCTGCACCCGCTTATGTTTAGTGCCACCGGTACGGAGTACGTTCAAAGCACGCTCGAGGTCAGATTTACGACCACCTGTACATGTGCCGAGGTATACCATGTCGACGGGTGTCCCTAGATCCTGTTCTATCCCGACAATCTCAGCGGCTGCACCATCGACAGGCGGACGCGCGAGACGCGGTGTGAGCTGATCCAGGTCGATATTTAAATCGAGCGCATACACAGCATCTTTATCAGCATGCACGGCCACACCCACGTCATCGCCAGCATTTAAATATGCAGTCGTTGTTGCATCAGCAGCGAATACGCCTGCCTTGGCACCCGCATCCGTAGACATATTCGTCAGTAGCATACGTTCTTCGAATGTAAGTGATGCGGCACCATCGCCTTGGAACTCAAGCGTGCGATACGACGCTTCGGCAGGATCGAGCGTACGATTAATTTCAAGCGCGATGTCTTTGGCATCAACGCCATTTGGAAGTTTGCCTGTCAACGTGACGCGAATACTTTCTGGAACCTTGAACCATAGCTTGCCTGTTAACATTACGGCGGCAAGGTCTGAAGAACCGACACCCGTTGCAAAGACATTTGCGGCACCATATGCAACCGAATGGCTGTCAGCGCCAACAATGAGTTGTCCCGGTTTCACATGTCCGCGTTCGATCATCAACTGATGCCCAATGCCGGCCCCAATATCATAAAGGGTGTTGCCTTGTTCTTCACTAAAGCGGCGGATGCGATCTTGAAGCTCTACGGTCGCTGGGTTGTCCGGCGGGGCATAGTGATCAAGGGCAAAAATCATCGATTGAGGCTCGGCGAGTTTCTTACCACCCATCTTATTGAAGTAATCGATAGCCATTGGCGCAGACCCGTCGGTCGCCATAGCTGCATCGACTTTGCAGACAACGCTTTCACCGGCTCGGCATTCGCGACCACAATGCGCTGAAAGTATTTTCTCGCTGATCGTTGCAGGCGTGACAGAACTTGACGGCATCAGAGGGTGGCTCGTGCAGCAGCAACCGCTGCCCCTGGAGTTAAATCAACGCCAAGAGAGATCATCGTCGCTTCAAGATGTTCGAGGTCAGTCATAATATCATCCTCTGTCACGGCGCCCATCGTACCAATACGAATGATCTTTCCACGAAGTGCATTTCGTGATCCCGCAATGACACTTCCGTGATCTTTATACATTCGCTTCACAATATCCACCCCGTCGACGCCATCTGGTACGGCAAAAACAGCCACAGTATTTGACGTCATGGGTGCTGTTGGGAAAAGCGTGAAGCCCATGGTAAGTCCACCTGCTTGAAGTGCTTTTGCGAGCTGTTCATGACGCTTGAGGACAGCTTGTAGGCTTTCTTCGTGAATAGATACCAATGCCTCGTGTAAGCCAGCAATAAGGGATACTGGCGGCGTGAAGGCAGTTTGTCCTTTGGGTGCCCATTCGCGGGCTTTGCGAAAATCCCAATAGAATCGTGCACGCCTAGCATCATTTTCGATACGTTCCCATGCTTTATCGCTGACGCTGACAATACCAATACCAGGAGGGCACATGAGTGCTTTTTGTGACGACGTTAACAAGACATCAATGCCCCATTCATCTTGGCGCATTTCCATGCCACCCGTTCCACTTATAGAGTCAACGATGAGAACTGCGGATGTTTCACGGACCAATGCACCGATTTCAGCGAGATCAGAAATCGCACCTGTCGAGCTTTCGTTATGAACAGCAATAACAGCAGCATAATAATCCGAGGAAAGGCGTTCCTTGAGATCATTGCCCGAAATTGCGGCACCCCAGGGGACTTCGATCTTATCGATTGTGATGTCTTGGAACAGTGCGTTGGCAATGCTGATAAACCGTTCACCCCATTGGCCGTTGCTAAGAACTAGGATTTTGTCACCTGATGCGAGGACATTGGCAAGACTTGCCTCCATCACGCCAGTACCAGAACTGGCAAACATAAGAATGTCATTAGCAGTGCCGATGACTGGGCGCAGCATTTCGACCACTTCGCCTAGCTGCGATGCGAATTCAGGCCCGCGGTGATTGAGGATCGCTTGCGCGGATACTTCGCGAATGCGCAGGGGAACAGTAGTTGGGCCGGGCAAACGTAGGCGATAAGGTTTGCCATTTACAAGAGGGGTGTCTTCGGTTTGGGTGCTCACGGGTCATTCCTTTTATAACGAGACTATTCTTACTAAGTGGGTTTGGTTCCGCGCGTTGCAGAGTAAATAATGAAAACAGATGCGACCAGGAAGGCCAGTGCGATGGGAGGTTTAACGAGGAAAAGAGCGTCGCCATCGGATTTAGAATAGCCGTCTCGGATGAGGCCCTCAAGCCTGGGTTATAAAAGAAAGCTAATGACGTGATGTTTGTTGATGATTGTGCCTTAGTCTTCGATGGTTTTGATTTCTACTTCACAAAATCATAACTTAATGTTGCGGCTAAAGTCGTGCCTATGTAAAAATTGTTGTGTTAATCCATTTCATTAATCTTTTAGATGCGCCAAATGTCCTTGAACAATTAGTCACTGAGATGAAGCAAATCTTCGATGGACACATCGTCCTTGGCCGCGATTTAATGGAGCTATTATTAAACGTAGCCCCTCCACCGAATTGATTGAGAGCAGCAAATTATGATCATATCACGTCCCCAGGTTTTAGCGCAACAATATGCAATCTCTTCAGGCCACGAACTCGCGACCAAAGCTGGTATGGAAATACTGGAAACAGGTGGCAATGCCATTGATGCAGGTGTGGCTGCCGGGATGGCGTTGGGAATCCTTCATAGTGACTTGGTGAATTTCGCTGGTGTGGCGCCCATCATGATCCGGATGGCTGAGACCGGGAAAACGATCACGATTGATGGGTTGGGTGTTTGGCCGGCATTGGCGTCCGTCGATTATTTTGAAAAAAAGCATGGCGGTGCAATGCCCCAAGGTATTCAGCGGACAGTGGTACCTGCGGCCCCTGCAGCCTGGATTGAGGCGTTAGGAGAGTATGGTACGATGCGGTTTGGTGATGTCGCCAAATACGCTGAACGGTATGCACGTGAAGGCTTTGCGGTCTATCCTGTTTTTGCCGAGTTTATTGCGAGTAATGAAGAAGCATATCGCCGCTCGCCCGCCACGCAGTCAATCTATTTGCCAAACGGACGCCCACCTGAGGTCGGTGAGATTTTTGTGCAAACCGAGCTTGCGGCCTCTATCCAATATATGATTGATGAAGAGCAGTCAGCTGGTGGGGATCGTCTTCGAGGTATCCAGGCGGCACGTGATGCATTCTACAAAGGCGACATTGCCCGCAAGATTTGTGATTTCCATATTGCGAATGATGGTTTTATGCGCATGGAAGATATGGCCGACTATCGTGTTCAGTACGAAGAACCACTGTCCGTTCCTTTTCACGATGCCGAAATCGTGACCTGCGGTGCCTGGTGTCAGGGTATCTCGCTGGCACAGGGTTTTCGGATGTTGGAAATGATTGATCCATCGAAATTGAAGCATAATTCGGCTGACTATATCCACACGATGACTGAAATCTTTAAATTGGTCTTTGCAGATCGTGAGGCCTTCGTCACAGACCCCGCTTTTGTTGATGTGCCAGTGACCGAAATGCTTGATCCTGAATATCTTGCGAAGCGAATGGCATTGATCGATATGGACCATGCCCACAAAGGCATGCCGCCTGCAGGAACTATTTTGGGTGGCACGCGACATGATAGAATACAGGCTGGGCCTGATCTTAATGGAGAGAATGATCCCCATGACACATCACCTGGCAGAAAATACCCGATGGCTGATCCTGCGTCTGCAGACACATCGTATGTTGCTGTCATTGACCGTGATGGGAATATGTTCTCGGCGACGCCAAGTGACACATCTGCAGATACTGAGGTTATTCCGGGCACTGGGTTATGCCCGTCTTCGCGCGGGTCTCAATCGCGGGGCACGTCAGAGTCAATAAATGCGTTGGCCCCTGGTAAGCGACCTCGCCTGACGCCTAATCCAGCCATTGCATTGAAAGATGGTAAGCCATTAATGGCGTTTGGAACGCCTGGTGGTGATGTGCAAATTCAAGCCATGATGCAGGTCTATGTGAACAAATTCCATTTTGGCATGGATATTCAGCAAGCCGTCGAGGCACCGCGATTTGCGACATACAGTTTTCCGTCGTCGTTTGCGCCAAATACCTATAACCCTGATCTCTTGATGATTGAGCAAAGTATTCCAGACGTTGTCGTTGAAGACCTGATAAAGCGCGGCCATAAGGTCGAACGTTGGCAAGATGGTACTTGGAAAGCAGGTGGTGTTTTGGCTGTCGTTTCTGATTCTGAGACAGGTACGTTATCAGCAGGAGCAGATCCAAGGCGTGCTGGCACGGCGAGCGGGCGATAACGATGAGCTTGGTGACATATGACGCTGAGAGAATGGGCATTCTTGTAGTATGTTAAAATACCCACAAATGCGACAGGCCCGGAGATAGTATTTTAGGCTACGAGTGATGTCGCGTGTGATTTTATCGGCCACATTTTTTTTGCTATTATTGCTTCATGCCCCAACAAAATAGTTTTTACTATGTGCCTGTAAATTTAGGTTTACGTTTTTCTGCAAATGCAGCTTGTCCCTCGATACGGTCTGAACTGGCATCACAAGCGGCAACTAAGGCGTTACATAAATCCTCGTTGGGCTCTGCCTTTATGGCCTCATGAATTGTTTGTTTCAAAGCGTTTACGGTCATAGGTGCGTTGGCGGCAATGCGTGCTGCAAGTGTCGCAATCGTCGCATCAAGCTCTCCCGCGGGAACGCTGCGGCTTATCAATCCCCATCTGACAGCATCGTCCGCCGGGAACCGGTCTGCGGTATAGAGAATCTCCTTGGCGTGTTTGGCTGAAATATTGGTCAACAATAGTTGAACATCGTTGAGCTTGTAACCAATCCCAAGGCGCGCCGGAGTGACGCCAAACGTTGCGGTATCAGCAGCAATTTGCAGATCACACAAAAGTGCCAGCTCCATACCGCCACCAACACAAAATCCCGTAATTCTCGCAATCGTGGGTTTTGGGAATGTTCTTAAAAGGTCGTAAGTATGCGTTGTTGTCGCATCGTAGGTTTCTCTTTGCTCAGGCGTTACGCGAATGGTTACGTATTCTTTGATATCATTGCCAGCGCAAAAACTTAAGTCCCCATCGCCAGCAATGATCAAGGTTCTGATCTCAGAGTTTTCTGCCCAAGCCTCAAGGACAGCACCAAGATCGCGCCACATTCCGAGCGTCATGGCATTCCGTTTTTCGGCGCGATTAATTGTGATTCTACCGATAGCATCCTTAATGTTTGTATCGATCAAAGACTTTTCATTCACCATAATTAATGTCCTCACTAAAGAAAGAATGCTCTGAAATTACTCATTTTTACGATTAAAAGCTAAAATTAGGGATTCTGATGTTCAAGGCAAAACTATTTATTGGAAACCTTTGGCTACAGCGATGATGCTTTGGTAAAAAAATTAGGCAAATTACAAAATTGTCGTTCTTGCGTTGACTCATAATCTAAATTCAACTGGTATACCGGTATGTCAGATACGTCAGTTCTTGAACGCGACCGCGCCTATATGCTGCTTTTGGATCTTATCCTGAGCGGAGAGCTTGCCACGGAGCAAGCCCTTTCAGAACGGAAACTCGCGGATAACTTGCAGATGGGGCGTACGCCCGTACGCGAAGCTATCCGCCGTATGACCCGAGAAGGGCTCATCGAGGTCCGCCCTGCACGTGGGACTTATGTGCGTGAACTGACGATAGATGAAGTTCAAGAAATTTATGAAGCGCGTATCGGTATTGAGGGCATGGCTGCATTTCTTGCGGCAGAGCGCGGCCCAACTAACGCTTTCCCTGAATTTCGCAAACAGTTTGAGGATATGATCGCAAAACCTGCTGATTTCGATCTCACTGAGACTCATAAGGTCGGTCAGGATTTTCATATTGAGATATTTCGTGCGGCCAAGAATAGATATTTAGTTGAAATTTATGAACCGCTTCGCCTAAGGCATCGGGTCACACTCGGACTGCCAAGATTTTATAATCATGAACGGGTTCGAGAATCAGTCAAAGAGCATTTAGCTATTCTTGATGCGATTGAA
>Ga0115569_10002662_pt1 | contig 13515 bp, 9 predicted proteins | sample COGITO_mtgs_1205_2_FD_87295 | JGI IMG/M metagenome (GOLD analysis project Ga0115569, IMG submission 87295) | Pelagic marine microbial communities from North Sea - COGITO_mtgs_120503 | ecosystem: Environmental > Aquatic > Marine > Epipelagic | place: Germany:Helgoland, sampling site Kabeltonne...
GACCAAGCCCTAACAGCGGTCTGTAAATAGGTAGGAGTACCTATTCTAGTTCCTTAAATATTTGAACTCTTAAAAAGGTCATTGAAACTTTGGTGGAGGTGGCGGGAGTTGAACCCGCCGGGGAGTCTGCTTCTTTCCCAGTATCTATCTATGATTCAGCAGTTTTGTCAGAGGCGTTGACTGAGATATTGACTGAGATTTCTGACAAGGATAGTCAGATTCTGGTCACGGTAGTCAATCGATGGAAGAGGCTTAGCGAGGAGCTAAAAAAGGTGGTCATGGCGATTACTGATATTATTTGTTTAACCACTCGCATCTGACTTTGGCCAATAACAATTTAAAATATTTATTTGTCATCAAATCTTCCGTATGTAAATACTGAAGCCTAGTAAACTATAGATGCGATTATATTGCATTATAGTTCTAATTGAATTTGAGATTTTTAGCAAAAATGAAACGGGGGGCACCTCAAAAGAAGCTACATGTTTTACTTGTAGATTTAATTACTGGTGAATCACGGCAGATTGGAAAAGTTCCGTTTATTATTGGAAATTCTACAGCCGCTGATTGGCAGATAGATAAAATGGAAGGAGTTCAGTCAAATGAAGTACATCTATCAAAAAAAGGAAAAGATGCTGGCTTTGTAATGACTCCTTACTATCACACGCAAATACCCATGCTGGTTGATGGTGCGTTATTTGAAACCCCTGTTGTCATACCTTCAGACCGTGGTCTTATTCTTAAGTTTCATACCAAACTTTTTGGCTTATGTAATACGAGCGATTCAGAAAACTTCCTTTCGCAGTTAAATTTAGGAGAATGGACATTATTTGATGGAGTTTCCAATCAGGTTTTCGGTAATTTCCCATTGGATCAAATTTCAACTGTAATTTCTAATTCCGGGGCAAGGTTTGAAAATTGTGCTATATCTTTGGAGAATCTTGGTGCTCCTGGTATCTGGCTCAAAGACTTGCCCGATTTAATCGTACCTTTGCCACCTGTGACCGAGAAAGCTCAACCTGCTCAAGTTACAAACGCCCCTGTTGATATTTCTTCATCCCTTCCAACTCCGGAAAAAATACAAGGGGATACTGGTGAATTTCAATGCCCTATATGCTGGCTCCATTTTGAGGGTAAAAATATCAAGCATATTTCTTCGCACGAAGAGCTTATTGGTGATCCAGTTTTAGGAGACGCGTACCAAAGAAGATTTGTTCCCCAAAAATGGGATACCAATGGTATTGCCCTTGATGATTTCGGTATTACTTCACCCGATACTGCTTGCCCACATTGTCATGAGCGACTTCCTGCCGGATTTGGTGAGTTTAAACAATATATTTATTCCATAGTAGGAGCTCCCTCATCTGGGAAGTCCTACTACTTGGCTGTTTTACTCAAACAGCTTAAAAGATTCCTTTTTCATAAATTTGAAATTTCATTTATGGATCAGGATCCTGAATATAACATTCAAATAAATGAAGTTATCCAAACTCTTTTCTCTGCTAGATCTGCCGTAGAGGGAAGAATAATTAAAACCGACATGCGCGGGGGTAATTACAAAAGTGTTATTCGTAATGGCAGGGAAGTTGATTTGCCGAAACCTTCGATTTTTAGCATCTCGCAGACTAATGTTGAGAATACTGATTCTTCAATTGTTTTTTATGATAATGCAGGCGAACATTTTCTTCCGTCCCACAGTGGAGCAGAGGAATTTCAGATTCTTCATGTGGCCAAAGCCTCGTCCCTCTTTTTTCTCTATGATCCGCTCGTCAATATAGATATCAGGCATAGCTTATCTAAAGTGGAAAGTGATCAGTTGAAGAGAACATCAGATTTAGATCAACAAGCCAGCATTCTTTCGCAGATGAATGTCAAGATTAGTCGCGTATTGGGAAAAGCTACATTCGAAAAGTTAGAAACTCCACTAGCGATATTAGTTGGCAAGTGCGATGTGTGGCATTCCCTTGTGCTAGACTGGAAAAAAATACAGAATCCGATTGGAAGTGATAATTTGCTTCATCATAGTGTAATCGATGCAAATTCGAAAATCATTCGTGACTTCTTGAATGACTTTGCCCCTGATATTGTAGCAACAGCGGAAAAAATTTCTCGGGAAATAAAATACTTCCCTATCTCATCATTTGGTCACAAGCCCAAGGAGTACAAATTTTATGACCAACAAGAGAACATTGAAGTTACGGATGTTGCTCCCGACCCAGTAAGGATAGATCCATATATGATTGAAATTCCTACATTATGGGCCCTTTCAAAAACTATCCCAGATCTAATTCCAGAGAGCTAGTACATGCCCACAGAATTGATATTTACTAGTGTGCCCAAGGGTGTAAAGCCTGGATCAACAGGTTATTGTACAGTTGCTAAACATAAGGGAATTGACCGCTTGCTTGATCAAGCAGTTGAGAAATTATGTTTCTATGAGTTGATGAAGCTGACAATCAAACCTGTCGTTCATAACTACAGTATACATTCCCTGAATACAGGTATTTTTCATGTCCTTACGCGTACTTGTTACAGTGGTTCTGACCACACAGGAAGAACAAATTATATCTCCCATAATCTTATTTTTGATCAAGCGGAGGCCTTGTCACAACTTGTCAGTCCAGCTGAGATTTTTCTGAGGGGGACTGGTTGGCTTAGTGCTTGGCCAGAAGGCCAATCGCCTATGTTTTTTCAGGAGGGCATCTGTAATGTCGCAATCCCAAAACCTTCAGGTGATTCCTCATGTTTACCCACCTGGGAGCAGTTGACCGGTAAGAGTAATTCAGCTCATGAACTCAAAGGTTATGCCAGTTGGAAATTTATAACAGAAGGTGGGGAACATAATAAAACTTTAAGTTTATTGTCAGAATTTTCATGGCTCGATCCTTCTTATCTCGAAATCTCTTGGAATCAACTTACCTTTACAACTTATCTCCAACCTTCGGAAAAAGCGACCAATTTTAGGATTGTTGCAGGTGACCCATCTGTGCCCGCATTTAATGCAATTTCATGTGCTACCTTAAATATTTCATCTTCTGGAGGTGCCAATGCCTGTTTTAGCAGTAGTGGCACTGGACATTTCGGACCATTACCTGAAATTCACCAGCCTATTGTTGAGGAACATCAAAACCCAGTGGAAACAGTACCCATTGAGCCGGTATATGTTGAGACACCCTTTCAAGCTAAACACCCCCCAAAAATACCAGTTCAGCCGAAATCTCCAACCACAAGTCCAACCCCTAAAAGTCCACGACGAAAGTCCAACCTTAATCTAGGAAAGCCTGGTGATTCTGAAAATTTATATGATTCCGCCGATATTCCTAAAGGGAAAGGTGCTGATGGAAAATCGAAGCTGCTAATCTTACTGATTTCTTTTTTCGGTTTTCTAGTTTTGGGTGCTGCAATCTTGGCAGGTGTCTTTTTTTGGCCAGAAAAAGCAAAACGTGGCAATACTCATTCTCCTGAAATTGCTAAAGCAGAGAACTTGGACGAACTTGATGTAAATGAAAGTAAGACATCCTCAGGAGAAAAAGAAAGTTACATTGATGATAATGAAAAAAGCAAAGTGCCGGAGGAGGGGCTTGCAAACACAAATAAAGAAAAAACAAGCAAAAGTGAAAACTCTCTAGACTCGCTAAAAGATAAATTCTCTAAGCTAGTTATTGATATAAATAGTACTATTGATTCGCATGCAAAAGATGAAGGTTTGGAGAGCAAATTTACTCAATTATATGAACTTAAAAATAAGATAGAAAAAAATGATCCTGCCCCCAATAATACTATATATAATGATAAAATAAAGGAGTTAGAAGATAAACGGGATCAAAAGAAACTTTCCCAAAATCCTCTTCCCAAGAAGATTCCTTTGGAAATTAATGAGAGATCTACAGTTAGTGAATTTTCATTCGATGATAGTGGTAAACCTCTTAACCCTGAAAAAACCTTTTATTGGGATCATAAAAACAAAACTTCTACTGAAGAAGGACAAAATTCAATGCACATAGCCTATTGGACTACTGACAAGAGGAATGACGACGGTACCACAACACAAACATTCCATTTACATAAAGACAATAACATCTCTTACAAAGTCGATAAGAATTCATTTCCAAAGTTAAAAATAAAGGAAGCTGACTTTGAGGTGAGATCTTTATCAGAACCTCCGGATTTAAATTTCAAACTTGATATTAAGGATGTCAGGATCACGGAGAGAAATGAGAATCGTGCAAATTTATTCCGTGCACTTAATGAACTTAAGGTAGAGGAGGTTTGGGCGAAAAGTAATCTAAAGTATGCCTTATTTCATGAGAATGGTCCCGCCACTAATAATAATGGAGAATTACTTACAGAAGATGGGAATAATCTGGCTGGTCTCAGCGAGCATTTTATTGAGTCTACCACAGCAATTTTAATCAGAGAACGAATTTCTAAGGAAGTGACAAATATAGATACATCAATATTAGCTAACGAAGGTCAGGAAAATAACTATAAAGATTCAAAACAGGAACTTAGTGATCTTTTGAAATCGAAACTTGATTTCTCCAAAAAACATGAAGAATTAGAGATAGAAATAACTAAAAAGGCTATCGCTAAAATAACAAAATTTACATTTCATGATAAATTACCATCTAAAATTAAGTCTATTATCACAAACGCTTTCAAAAAGAAAAATTTGTTTTCGTACAGTAAATCTTCACAAACTTACAAATTTTATGACTGGTATGATCTGAAAAAATCATGTGTAAATTACAAAGAAGAAACCTACGATAAAAAGATCTCTGATGCAGCAAAGAAACTTGATGACTATGAAGATGATCGTAAAGAATATAAAAAGGAAATAGGTTTCCCAGACAAGAAGGAAAAGACAGAATTGGGTATACATAATGTCAAAATTGAAAAAAGCAAAAAAGATTTAAGAGAATTAAATTCTCAAAAAATCAAAGATATTAAAAATTTTGACTCTAATTTTCCCAAGGAACCCAAGGAATTTAAGAAGTTTAAATCGTCTTTAGAAAAATGCTTATCTACAGCGATCAGAAAACAAAAACCACTCACTGAGAATGAAGTAAAGTCATTGAGAGAATATAAAAAGAATCTACAAAATTTTCTGAAGGGTCCTCAATATCCTTGGTATGTCCGGAATAAGATTAGCAACAATATTGTACTGATTATCGAATAAGAGAATGAATGTTAAATCTCTCGTTGATGAAATCAAAACATGCCTAAGAAATGGGGCACCGGAAAATGAGGTTCTTAGGCTTGGCGTCAATTATCTAGAGGCACACAATACGGCAACTACTAGGTTGCAAAGGTGCGTAGATCTTATCCGGCAGGATAAAAAATCGACAGCTCTTCAAGAGGCAATGTTTTCACCTCCTCTGATGGTTGTGCTAGAAGCCCTTTCGTTTTCACAGCAAAAGCAATGGTCGGACGCTTTGAGCAAAGTGGGGATGATTGCACCCGCCTCGTTAGACTCAAAGCAACTTGCATTAATGGGGAAACTGTTTTCTGAGCCAATTGATGGGAGTGATCCTTTATATGAAGATTTAGCTCATGCGATGAGAACAAAGGATGCTGAATTGGCACTTTCCATATTACGGCTTATTCGGCAAAAGAACCCATCTGATAGAAATGCCAAAGATCAGTTAATTAAGATAGAGTCATCTGTGCAGGATGGGCAAATCAAAGCTCTTTTGTCGCTTATAGAAGAGGGCAATGACAAGGCGTTTTCAGCGGATTTTTCCCGCTTTGAAATGGAGCCATGGGAATTAACTCCTGAGGGAACGGATTGGAACAAGGTTGATGCCCACAATCAGGACATAATCAAAGCTGAAAATTTAGAACATTCAAAGTCGATGATTCTTGACTTGATGAACCTGAGAAAAAAAGACGACTTTGCTAATGCTGAAAAGCTAATTTCTCAGATAGATTCAATAATTTCAGCCAATGGATTCACAATGGAAGAAGAACTGGATGATTCAAAAGGTAAATCTTATCATTCTGTTCTGGAGTCTATTCGTGGTTGGATTAAGCAGGAGGCACTCAAAGCAAAAAGAAAAGAGGAAGATAAATCACGTGAGAGCCAACTAAAAATAGTCATTCGCTCGATTCAGGATAAAGAATTGGGAAGAAAAAGAAGAACTAACGAATTGAGGTCAGACCTCGCAAAACTAACCTCTGTGGGAAGGGATCTTGAGCAGGCTGAGCAGAGCCTGAAGGAAGAGGATCTTAATAACTTCAATCGATGTCTCATTAAATTAAGGCAAGAGATTGCAAAGCGACAGAAGCACTTAAGAATATTGGCAACATGTTCATGCCTGGCGTTGGCTGCGCTTGCTGGTGTAAGTTTTTATTTTATCTCAGAAAGACTGCGCTGGAATGAACAATACAATACCCTTATCGAAGGTTTGGATAAGTATAAAAATGCTGAGCTACTAGAGGAATTCGTAAATTCTTTCGTTAAAAATAATTCCGAGAGAATCAAAGATGTCGAATTTGAAACTGAAATTAATAAGGCAAGAAACTTCATCTCCGAAGCAAGATCTTATAATACGAAATTTGGGGAAAATGTTCAGGGAGTTCTCCAACAGCTTGAAGGTGCAAAAGATTTAAAGTCAATTTCTCAAATTATGGGTAGAAAAAAACTTCTCTGGGAAGAATTAAATCAGATTAATCCGGCATATTTAAATTCAAGACAAGATCAACTTCGAGAAATTGATTTAATCTGGAATAGCAAACGTGACAATATACAGGCTGAAATATCTGATTTAATAAGTAAGAAACTTGATCATCTTGCTACTTTTCAAGAGAGTCGTTTGGATACAAATCAGGAATCAGAATCCTTAGAGTCCAACTTAAATGAATTTAACTTACTGCTGGTTGATGCCGAGAGAGAGGCAAAGAAATACAGTAAAATTGACGGGATTGGCCTGACATCTGGTCAGAAAGATCTACTCACATCTTTTAGAACCACTTACGATAAAAAGAAAGAATTACTCGTAAAACATAATGAACTGGTTGCTGAATTACCCCAAAAAGACTCAGTGGAGACTTTACTTAACTGCCTAGACGAAATTATTAGAGTCGGAATAACAGGCTCTGCAGAATTTAAAGCGTCCCAAGATCTCCTGCGTTTACGAAATCGCTTCAACGACATCGAGGGAAGAAGATTTATGCCAAGAACACCTCAACTTTGGCAGAGTGCATTAGGTTCGATTAATTCAAAATATTTACCTGAAAAATTTCTTCCCAATGAACTTGGTCCTATTAATATGCTTCTTGATGAGGAAAGGACCATAAATATCTGTTCGGTGGCATTTTTTTCAAGTAATGAATATAAAAGGTTTGAAAAAAATATCGATAATTGGGAACAGGTGGAACCAGAGAATAATCACAGAATTTGGACTGTTGGTAGAAAATATGATTACACCTTAACCCTTAAGCCAGGAAGAGGTCTAGGGAGTCATATAATGGAGCAAAAGGCTAAAGTAATTTCTGGCGATAAAGTGACTGAGAAAATTTTCAAAAGTGAATGGACAGGGATAGGCCAAAAATTTGCAGTCAGAGGAAATATTGTCAGGGCAAAAGGAGAATTTATTTTGGGAGGCACTCTGAATGCTGATTTAGCACAGCTTTCCCCTGAGACAAAGTACTTATACTCAAGCTCGTCCCCATTCATGAAATTTTATTCCAAGGGCAAAATTCGTTCTTCAGCACTTCAGTATTTTGACACTTTAAAAAATGAGGATCTCGATCCGTTTTTTAAAACTCATTTGTTTTTAAATATTTTTGAAAGCTGTATGTTTCGACCTCATGAGTGGGGACTGAAAAACAACCCCATTGGTCCCCTGTCAATTGAAAGGAGCATCGAAAAGGTCAAAGATATGATCGCTGGCCAGGATTTGCTTGATGAGTGGTATAAGTTTATGTCCAGCGGAAAAGTGACAAAACTAAGAAAAGATTTGGTCAGTTTTTACCAGGAGGAATCAGGTATTTCATATTTTAAAGAGGCAAAGTTTTATGAAAAATTCTGGAAAGAGTTACTAGCATCCAAGTTTGTATTTAAAGGATATTGTACGCTTGATGATGATTGGATTGTTTCATCGGCTGAGCATTACTGGGGCATTGGTAAAGAAAGTGGTCTTTTTCAGATCGTTAAACGAAAGGGCAAGGAAGCCATGCCCTTTACGCCAATCATGAAGCTTGATAAAAAACTTTCTCATATACTTGCCAGCTCTAGGTCTTACTCAGGTCTTAAAACCACTGATGATGCCCAATATCAGCACATAAAGAAATCTCTTCCATACCCGTTTAATTCCTTAAAAGAAAATGAGTGAGCAATCCTATACTTTACTTTCCTGGAATGGGCAGGTTCACGGCTCTTTTTCTGCAACAGAGATAAAAAGATTGTGGGAGACTGAAGAGATTAGTGGCTTATACCAAGTAGTAACCGATCAGGGGAACCTATCTGTTCAGGAATTTGTCGCTTTAGTAGAAGATGCGACTGAAAAAAATAGACACTATCAGGAGCAGTTAGCCTTAGCAGAGGCGGAAGAACAAAGAGTATTGCAGACCCAAATGAGAGAAGGGGCAGCTCAGGCAGCGGAGAGAATTGAACCTGAGGGTTCTCATAAGCCAAAGTCAAAAGGTGGGGTTTCATTAAGTGATAAAATTTATTACATCTTTCTTGATGAAGAAAAGAAAGGACCGTTTTCAAAACAAAACCTCCAGGTTATGTATCGTGCGGGAAGGGTTGATGATGACACCCAGGTATGGACAGAGGATCTTGGTGAATGGGTGGAATTAAAGGGGTTTGAGGAAGTCGTTGGCTTTAAATCAAGAACAGCTTTGAATTCCATTCCATTGGTTAAGCAAAATCAGAGCTCGGGCCTCCGTCATGAACATCTTAAAGCTTACGATTCAAAACCATCGCCCCAAACACCTGTCTCCCTTATTTTCTGGGGATGGTTCCTCGGTACGATTGGGCCATTTTGTTTCGCATTTCTAGTTGGTTTTATTCTTGCCTTATGCAATGTGCCTGAAGCCATCATCGGTGTGTTTGCCCTGATACTTTACTCAGCCTCTTCAATTGCAGCTATTGTGATTTCTATTATTCTTGTTTGCTCACCAAGTACTACGGGGCGAGTAAATGGAATCATTCTTTTGGTTCTTTTTGTGTTGAGTGCAGTAGTCTTATTATCGACTGGCGGAGGAAGTATATACAACTAGCATCGGAGTTGAATTGTAGTAAAAATTTTCAAATATGACTAAGAGTAATATTAACATCGAAAACCCTTTACCGATTGCTCGAAATCTTGCACTTGACTGGGGGAATAGGGATATTGAGCAACGTATCGGATTGACTGGCGGAAGGTTTACTCGAGCAAATACCTTCTTCACATTGGTTATAGCAATTTTGCTCACACTGGCTTTTTACGGAGTTTGCTTTTATATTCTTCAACCCAACAATATCTCGTACGATCTCTCGCAGAAGTTTACATCCCGGGGGTTTACTCCTTACGCAATCGTATTTCTTTTCTTTTGGGGAATGGCGACCCTATTCGTTAAATGGAGAAAGCTTAAATTTCAGGAAAAAGCTCTCGATTTGGCTGTAGTACCGCAGGAACCGGACTTTTCTTTAAACAACGAGACTGCAAAAGCCGTTCTTGCAAGAACGGATAGCCTTGTGGACTCGGCACGCAATTTCATTCTTCTGAACCGAATCGAAGTTGCTCTTTCAAACCTTAGGAACATCGGGCAGATCAGTGATGTTTCCAGTATACTTGGAAATCAGAGCAAAATTGACGAGCAGCAGGTCGCATCAAGCTACAATCTTATTCGTGGTTTTATCTGGGCAACGCCTGTACTCGGATTTATTGGCACGGTTTTGGGACTAGGTGATGCCATCGGTGGATTTGGCAAGACTATAGCAGGAACTCAGGAAGTCGAAGCGATCAAGGCATCGCTTGGAGGAGTGACTGCAGGTCTTTCCACTGCATTTGATACGACTCTTGTTGGACTACTTGCTACCATCAGCCTGCATTTCATAACCAATTTCCTTAAGTTCAAGGAGTCATTGTTTCTGGACCAATGTAATGATTACTGCCAAGTTCATGTTCTTGCCAAACTAAAGCTTACAAGAGCCGAGCAAAATCAGTAAAATGTCTGATTTTCTCCGGGGAGATGACGAGGAGGTAGCAAGTTTTTTTGCTTTTCAGGATGTTATTACTGCAGTTTTGGGAATTTTAATTCTCATTGCACTGCAGCTTTCTTTCTCGATCAATGTCCTGAAGGGGGATGGAGGCAGTGAAGTTGCTGAAGTAGATTCTCAAATTATAACTGAGCAGGAATTCGTAGATAAGAGAAAGGAAAGAGTGGAGATGGAAAGAAGGCTTTCTTTACTCCGTGCCAAAAATCGTGAGATTCTTGCTCAAAAAGAGGCGATAGAATCTGCGGGTGAATCACTTCAGGGAGTTGAGGAGTTTGTGCGTATCCTTATTTCTGAAATTACACAAATGGAGCTGGATCTTGGGGTTTTGGATCAAACTTTAACAGACAAAAGAGAAACTCTTCGCAGGGACGCCTCCAAGTTAGGCCTTCTATCTGTGCAATCAGAGATTGCTGAACTTATAGAAGAATCTCACAAAGACTCTATTATTATTTCAGATCTTAAAAAAGACATAGAAAAATTAAGCAATAGTCTATCCAGTTCATTGGATGAACTTTCCGAAGAGAAAAAAAGAAAGGATTCAGTTTGGATGATTCCTGAAAAAGAAAGTGATGGAAAGGATCCTCTGCTTATAACTATTGATGGCAAGAGAATGCGTTTTGAGGAGTTTGATAAGCCGGAATCGCTTAGAGTGCTAAACACAAGATCCCTGACCAGTAGTTTCGAGGCGGGCGTTGAAAAGTACGATAAGAGAAAATTTAAGATCGTTTTTCTTTTCAAACCTTCCGGGGCAATTTACTTCGAAAAAGTTATTGAACTTGCCAAGGAGCTGGGTTTTGAAGTCGGCTATGATCCTGTTGAGGAGAGGCAAAAAATAATCTTTTCACTACCTGATTGATGTATGGAGGAAGAAAGCGAAGATAGCCTGGACCTGTTGCTGGATACACTATGCAATGCCTTTGGAGGGATTATCCTTATCACTTTGCTGATTGCTCTGATGAGTCAAGAGGCAAACAATGAACCTGCAGTTCCCACAAATTTTCGTACGCAGTGGTTGTTAGAACAGCAGGAGGTTTCAAGAATTGAGAATGCTTTGATTATTGAGGATTCCATTGGAGAAAACCTTGAAGCTAAGATCAAAGGCGAAGAATTGAACGAGGCAGCTGTGTCAATCAGAGAAAAGCAAAGACTTGAACGACAAAAACAAACCATTTCCGGAAATTTAGATAGATTGCGTGAGGAATTGGCCCACATGCCTACCAATTCGACAAATCTAGCTGTTGACCTGCAAAATCAGCTTGAGAGACTCATTGTATTAAACGAGGAAAATTCAAAAATAAAAAGTAAACTCCAGAGTAGGATCAAGGATATGGAGATTAAGCTTTCCGATGCGCAGGATGGCATAAGTTCATCAAAGAGTGAGAGAACTCAACCTCTTCGCTTACCCAAGGAAAAAGGCAAATCGAGTAAGGGTTATGTTTGGGTGATTGTTAAACATGGAATGATTTATCCAAATCATTATTTGTACAAAAAAATTTTTAATCGTGTTGAAGTTGGAGCGGGAGCTACAAAATATATTCCTAGGGAAGGTAAAGGCCTGGATGTAACCACAAATCCTGGAAGCGTTATTAATTTTCTAAACAGGGTTGATAAAAAAAATCAATACCTAGCATTTATGGTGTATTCCAATGACAAGTGTTTCAGGGCTTTTAATATGATTAAGCAAATCGCGACAAAAAAAGAAATTGGATATACATGGGAACCGAAGACCCCTGGTGAAGATATTATTTTTTCAAGTACTGGCAGAGGAGCGGGCAGCGAGTTGTGAAAATAATTTTTATTAAGCCAATCGTTCTTTGCGTATGGTTGTTTCTGCACTCATTGCCAACTGGTTGCAGTGATGAGTCCTCACAAGAACCAGTGAAAAATTGTCCTCCTGAAGCTACTGAAAACTACAGATATGATCTTCCCGAAGGAAAAACTGGTTTTTCAACGGAGTTACCGATGGGGCACTGCATGGTTTTTGCTGGGTATGATTCAGATGTGATGGAATTATATCTTTGTGACCCAGCCGACAACCTGTTAACTGGTCATAGCTTTAAAGCAATCTTCAAACCCCATAAGGTTGAAATAATTAATGGCTTTTGTACAACTGTCATTGCAGAACAACGGGCAACAATTACAGGGGCAATTGTTATCAAACCGCCCAACCGAAAAAATACCTTACCTCCATCGAGATGGTCACAGTACGGTATGCCGGATTTGTCTCAGCACGCTATACAGCCGGAATGGGATTGTTACTGTGCTCCAACATCTGCCGCGAATGTGATTTTGTATTTTTCTAATTCGTATCCGGAATTGAGTCCGACAGTTGTATTCGCTGATGATCCAGATTTTAATTCGGAAGAAGAGTGGTTGAGTAATCGATTGATTGCCGGCAACCAGTCTCCATTTCCTCAAAGTAAGAGTTTTGCCGATAGAATGTTTACATCCATGGATGGAGGTACGACATATAAAAACATAGCATTAGGTCTAAAAACCTACATTGATGATAATGCACATAACCCTAGTAATTGGGCTATAGATTATGTAATTGAAAACGAGCAAACTCCTGATGGTATGGCACTATGGAATAAGTTAACATCACACTGTGCTAATGGTGATGGCGTACTGTTATGTGTAATCTGGGGCGTACCGCTGCCATCGTCGCCTAATGGTGACCTGCCAAATGAGAAATTCGCTGAAACTGAGCGTGATGATTCTATGGATTCCGCACCAAGTAAGGTTCAGAAGAGCGAAACCGCAAGTAATGAAGGTTTTCAAGAACTGAGTTCTAGTGATTCTACCCAGATGGCAGAAACTGAGAATAGATCGGTGGAAATTGTTATTCCTGAGATCGAACATAATGAGTCTGTAATCATTTCCCAAATGGAAATCAATGATGAGCCGGCTGTTATTGTGGACGACTTTGATCTAATAGAGAGAAAGGGAATTTGGTTTCTCAAAGGTCAGGACCAGCCTTTTACTGGAAAGGCGAGAAGATCCTACCCAAGCGGTAAAACACTTTTGGAAATTCCTTACCTGAACGGGAAAAAGCATGGGATGCAAACTATTTGGGAGGAAAACGGTGCGATAATGAGAAAAGTTCAGTGGAGGGATGACCAAAGAGTACGTTAGTACCTTTCTTTTTCATGGTCGCTTTACTAGATCTAAATTTCACTTATATTTCCGGGAAAAGGGGTCAAAAACAGGCAAATTCTGGCAAAATTAGCCCTCAAAAAAACGAGGAAAGAATTTGGCTGGATCCCGCTTACTTAAAGGGATTGATTAAGAAAAAGATCCTTGAA
>Ga0115569_10002678_pt1 | contig 13448 bp, 12 predicted proteins | sample COGITO_mtgs_1205_2_FD_87295 | JGI IMG/M metagenome (GOLD analysis project Ga0115569, IMG submission 87295) | Pelagic marine microbial communities from North Sea - COGITO_mtgs_120503 | ecosystem: Environmental > Aquatic > Marine > Epipelagic | place: Germany:Helgoland, sampling site Kabeltonne...
GCGCTGCGCGCGCTAGTGTTCACGGCCTCGGAATCGCGATGGCGTGCCTCGCTGGATCGGGCCCGATGTGATGCCCCGCAAATAATGACCACCTAAGGAAGGACTTTGACCGCCATGAGCGAGACCCAAGAAGATGCACGAATGCTGACCGAACTCGATGAGCACGGCGTCTTGCTAGTGACGATGAATCGCCCGAAGAAGAAGAATGCCTTCGACGAAGAGCAGTGGGATTCCTTTGCGAGCACGCTCGCGGCGGCCGAGAAGAATCCGCAAGTTGCTGTGGTCGTCTTGACCGGGGCGGGCGGAAATTTCTCTTCGGGTGCAGATCTCGGCGCGTTCCGTGGTGGCGACCGTCCTCCTCGTGAAGATGGCTTCGCCTCTGGATTCTTCGCAGCGGAAGCAAAAATTCTTTCGTTCTCGAAGCCCTTGATTGCGGCAGTGACCGGAGTCGCAGTGGGCGGCGGTTGCACGATCGCGATCGCATCGGACATCGTTTACGTAGGTGAGGGACTTCGCGCACGGCTTCCCTTCGCGAACCTTGGACTCGTTCCCGAGATCGCGTCGAGCCATACGCTGCAAGCGACGATCGGCCGCCAGCGAGCCAACGAACTCATGTTCTCAGCCGAATGGATAGACGCCGCGCGGGCGCTCGAGGTCGGCATGGCTGCTCGGGTTCTGCCCGACGCCGAGCTCTTGGATGCAGCGCTCGAAAAAGCGCGTGAGATCGCTGAGTGGCCGATCTCCGGTCTCGTCGCGATTAAGCGCACCATGAACCAAGCACATCAGGCCGCGATCGCAGCAGCGCTCGAGGTCGAGCACGACGAGATGTCGAAGGCACAGGGGTCGCCTGAGAACATAGAAGCCATCAAGGCCTTCATCGAAAAGCGAAAGCCGGACTTCCGCCAGTTTCGTAAGTAGCGCGCGATCGAGGTGTGTATGCTCTCTTTATGAGCAATTCCTCGGATCCGGCTTTCACTGGCGGCGCCCTTGTGCCGGGCGGCGCCTTGGCGGACCTCCGCGTCGTCGAGTTTGCCCAGGCTCTAGCGGTTCCGTATTGCGGAAAGCTACTCGCCGATATGGGCGCAGACGTCGTGAAGATCGAACCTCCGCGGGGCGACACCTATCGTCTGCAACGACGTACGCATGTGAAGCACGAGGGGCGCGACTTTGCGATTTGCAATCGCGGCAAGAGGAGTGTCTGTCTCGACCTGACCCAGCCCACAAGCGCAGATGTCGTTGACAAGTTAGTTGCTGAAGCAGACGTTGTTCTCGTCTCCATGAAGGGAGCAGATGTCCCGCGCTACGGACTCGACTACGAACGTCTGCGAAAGTTACGGCCTAATCTCGTGTATCTGCAGAACACGCCTTATGGGTCGGAAGGTCCGCTCGCCATGCAGGGAGGCTACGACGTCTTGGCGATGGGCCTCTCCGGCATGTCGGCAGTCTTGGCGTCACCCGAAGACGACGGAGCAACTCCTCGGTTCGTGCGCCCGGCACTCGCAGACGTCGTCACGGGGATGCTTTCAGCGCTCGCAGTCGTGACGGCCATTAGGCATAGAGATCAGACCGGTGAGGGGCAGCGTGTCGAGACCTCGCTCTTCCATACATCCCTGGGCCTCATCTCGAACATGTTCTATCGCTACGAGGAGATCGAGGGCGAACATATGGATGCCTTCTCGGATGTCTTGGCGAACCTTCGGGAGGAGGGCGCAGGGTTTGATCAGCAGCAAAGCGCCTTTCGCGATCATTTCGGTGGCTGGCCGGCGGGCAATATTTACTTTCGACACTACCGGACGCGGAACGGCTTTCTTTCGGTTGGCTGTCTTTCGCCGAGACTCAATGAACGCTTCCGCGAAGCGACGGGGCTCGTTGACCCGAGAGGGATCCGTGGCTTCGATGAGGCGAGTGCCGAGGGAGTTAAGGCGCTCGATCTCCTGACGGCTGAATCCGAGGCGATCTTTGCGGAACGGACGACAGAGGAATGGCTCGCGCATTTGGAGAAGCACAGCGTTCCTTCTGCGCGATTAAATTTTCCACATGAGATTTTCAATGACCCACAGGCGCTCGCAAACGGCTACATCGAATCCATAGAGCACCCGACCCTCGGCACCTATCAAACCGTAACGTCGCCGATCAAAATGGATGGGACTCCGCTCTCGGCTCGTGGGCCGTCGCCTGCGCTTGGAGCGCATACGGACGACGTGCTAGGCGAGGTCGGTTTTTCAGGTACTGAACTTCGTGCGCTTCGCGAGGCGAAAGTTGTAGGTCGGTACGACGAATGACCGGGTCGCTTCGGAGGCTCGGAGGGAATCGCTGGAAAAGCATTTACTGATTTTGGCGTCGCTGCAGGACAGCCGGACAAGAAGTTTGATTCAAAAAGAGGAGTTCCACAACATGGTTTATACCCCGGACGCACGTCCCTATTATGATGCAGACAGCCATATTATGGAGCTTCCGAATTTCCTTCAGGTCTACGCGGATCCCGATATCCGTGATGAAATGCCGCTCGTTGACTACGCCGCTTCGATCGTGACGCAGGATGAACTCGACGTGATCGTCGCCCAGGGTAACCGTCATAGCGATGAGCATGTGGCTGAGATGGTCGCGCTAGGTGACCAATTGATTGCGAAATCCAAGGAAATTCAAGCGCTAGGCGCTTTCGATTCTGCGGATAGAACCCAGGCGCTTGACATGCTCGGGTTTAAGAAGCAGATCGTCTTTGCCACGCATAGCGTCGTGCTGCCGTTTCATCCGAGCTCGAAAAAACCCTCGCGTCTAAAGTACGGCGCGGCTCGAGCGCACAACCGACACATGGCCGAGTTCTGCTCAAGCGATGACCGATTGATGGGCGTTGGCGTTTGCGCGCTCGATGACCCAGAGGCCGCGATCAAGGAGCTCGACCTTGCACTCACGTCGGGTCTAGAGGCGATCTGGGTGCCCCATAGGGCACCGATCGAAATTTCGCCTGGGCACGTCGACCTTGAACCATTTTGGGATCGGCTTGCGGAAGCGGGCGTTCCTTTTGTGTTGCACGTGGGCGGCTCGCCTCTCCATTCACTGAAGGCCTGGAGCAACAACGGTAGGGACAAGGTGAAGGACTTCTTCGGTGGCGGAGAGAATGTGCGCACGAAGGATGCGGCGCTGATGCATCAGACGCCAGAAGCCTTCATCAGTATGATGATGATGGATGGCGTCTTCGATCGACATCCGAAGCTTAAGGGTGCTGCAGTTGAACTCGGTGCGGGCTGGGTTCCGGAGTTACTCCGCCGGCTCGATTGGGTGTCGGGCATTTACGGTCGCGTCGATAAGACGGTTCGGTTTGACCGGACTCCCTCGGAGCAGCTGACACAGCAGATGGGCTTCACGCCGTTTCCGCATGAAGACGTTGCACATCTGATCAACGATTCGAATCCTGAGCTCTATTTGTTTTCGAGCGACTATCCGCACGTAGAGGGCGGTCGGGATCCGATCGGAAAATTCGAGCGCTCCGTCGAATCAGCATCCGCACTAGACCAGACTAAATTCTTCAGCGAAAACTTTCTTCGCGTCTGGCCCGAGGCACGCGTCTGATCGAGCCGAGCTGCGGGGCGCTGCTGGCGTCCCATCGCGTAGATCGTCGGAGGGTGTTATTTCTCTCCGCTTGTGAAGATCGCTGAATTCGATGTGCGTGCATCAAGGTCGATACCCCGCTTGGCGAGCACGCGCTTGCGAAGCGGGTAGTAGGCCGCGGAGGTCAGGAAGGTTCCGAAGAGCGCTGCTCCTACGCCCGCGGACAGGTCGAGAGAGAGCAGTGCGACACCGATCAGACTGCTGATTTCGGCGAAGATGAAGAGCGCCCAGATGACGGGCATGCTCGGCCGCAGGAATGATGCGGCATATCGCTCCGGATATTTGGACGGGATCCGCGTCACCGCCCAGAAGACGAAGAATCCGGGAAGCGTGGCGGAGATCGTGGTCGCGCGTGCGATCGCGCTGATGTCCAGCCCTGCGACTAAAGGGATGAGCCCGATCGCGGCCATCGCGGTTAATAGCAAGTAGGGCGCACCGAAGCGGTTGAGGCGTCCGACCCATTCAGGAAGTAAGCCGTCCCAGCTCGCGACCATAAAGTTGCGCGGGAGCTGAATTAACTGAGCATTTAGGGTCGTGCCGATTGCTATGCCTGCACCGCCAATCAGGAAATAGGTGAGGGCCCAACCTGGCAAGAACGCGCGTCCCGCCACGGTGAGGGGTTGGTCGATCATTTTGGTCCAGGGGCTGACGCCCACGCTCGCGAGGGCGATGAATCCGTAGAAGAAGGCGACGATTAGCGTGGCCGTAACCATTACTCGCGGAATCGTGCGCGCAGCGTCCTTTGTCTCGCCCCCGAGCCCAACGACTAGATGCGCTCCTCCGGTCGCGAACTTCAAGAGAAATACGGCGGAGAGAAAGCCGAAGGCGCCCTTTGGAAACCAAGGCGTAAGAAGGGTGCGATTGATCTGCGGAAGTGCGAAGCCCGCATAGAGAGCGAGAGCGGAGAGCAGGATCAGGACGAGGCCCATTTGAACTCCGGCCGCGATCCGGAGGCCAAAGAGATTTGCGACGAAGAGCGCAGCTATGACAACGACACCCCAGCCATTGACTGAGAGCGCAGGAAAGATGGGGTTCAGGTAGAGGCCGAAGGAACTCCCGTACAGGCTCAGGCTAATGCTGGCCAAGAGGATGCCCATGAGGACGATCGAACCCATCCAACCGCCACCGAGACGAGAACACCAAACATAGTAGGCACCGGTAGTTGGGAGCGAAGCACCTGCGATCATAATCGGAACCGACACAATCAAGGAGAGAGTTGCGGCAACGAGATAGGCGAGTACGACGGAGGGGCCTGTCATGCCGATCGCCACGCCTGTTAGTGCAACGACGCCGGCGCCAATGATCTGGCCGATCGCAATAAATAGAAGATCTCGAAAGGTCAGGACCCTTACGAGTTCTGTAACAGAATTCGCCATAGTCTCCTTAGCTGCGACTCCGTAAACTGGCGAGGTGCCGCTCGGCAATGTTAGGGATTCGTGGCACCCCGGAGAAGTAATCGTTTCAGAAAAGAATAAGCGAGTGAAGGCGGGGCTGTCCGTCGAGGCATGCGACCGTCTAACCATCTTGCTTTGGCGGCGCACCGTTCGGACGGGAATGATTGAGCACTACAAAGCTGATGGCGATCGCGCAGAGCGGTAGGTCGACCTCGATGGCGACGGCGCGGTGAATATCGGCGGAACGATCGTGTCTCCGGCGATTTTGGGTTTCGCTTCGGACTTCGGTTGCTTCGACACCGCGAACCAGGGCGACGAGCGACGACAGTCAAGACGGCGACGCATCTTCTAAGAGTGCGCCGCCTTTTTCGGTTGGACCCCATAATTCCTGCGCATGTTGCGAGACATGTACCCGTAAAGGCTCAAGGATCTGCTTAAGCGGCCGAATAGGACAGAGAGCGCACTCTCGCGCTCCCAGCCGCTCTTGGCGGTTCTCTAGGAGATGATTCGATGGCTCTGCGCCCCTTTGCTTTCAGTGTTCGACTTCGCGATAAGGGCCGAACCCTGCGCGTTCGAAACGATCCAAAGAATCCGCGCGCTTATCTCCTGGAAGACGAACGACCCGGCGAAGCAACGCGCGTTCGCAATCACCGGGACGCACCCGCCGCGGTTAAAGACGCCGCTTCGACCTGGCGCAAGCGCCTCAACTAACGTTTTGCGCGCGGGACAGCACGCTAGTCGTGCATGACTCCCGCGATCGAGCGCTCTCTAGAGCCACATGTTCGAACCGCGAGCTACCGCATTTTTTTCTGCGTGCCGCCGCCATCGACATGACCTCCGTCTTTGCGGCCGACTAGCCTTACTCGAAACCGGGAATCAGCATGATCGGCCCCGTCGAGGCCTGCTTGCGATGCTTCGCGAGCTCTTGGTATTCCGGGGAATTGAACCAAGCGAGTGCGTCTTCTCGGGTTGGGAACGAGATCAGCACGGTCCGCGTGAAATCCCATTCGCCTTCGAGGAGTTCCGGTGATTCGCTGAGACCGAGGAGGGTGCCCTTGTACTTGGCGAAAATCTCCATGAAGCCGGATTCGTAGCTTCCGTAGGTTTCGCGGTCGCTGATCGTGAGTTGGGCGTTGAGGTAGATGGGCATGAAAGTCCTCTTGTATTCGTCGGGATTAGGCCGGTGTGCTTGAGAAGGGAGTGACGCGTGGAGCTGGGTTGAGGCACGGAAGCTGATCCGTCGATTAATCCGCCCGCGGCCCGACTCTTCTGCATCCCGACCATACATGAGTCGGTATGCTTTCTTCGCGCTGGCGCGTGTCGTTGCTCGCGCCCATCAACAAGGGAATCGAGGGATATGAACGAGACCGAGCAAGAGCTGATGAGTGGGAAAGTCTGGGACGACTTTTGTGATCGATTGAAAGAGGTCGGGCGTCATATCACGCGACCGGAAATCCCGGCGGATCCATTCACGCGTGCAGAGGGCTATCGCTATCTAACGCGGGTCCTCAGGTCGTCCTTCGACATCTTCTCGGAGCATGCCGACGCTGAGTTTCCGGTGATCTATCGACCTTGTGATGAAATGGTGAAATACGGCGGCGACGATCCGGACAAGTACCTGCAGAAATGTGCCGTTTCCGGCGCGCATGACTACTTGATTCGTGGACGCCGTGGGACTGTGCAGTCCGTCAGCTTCCTGACTCAGGGGAGCAGCTTCGGCGACGGCGGGACGATGCTGCCAACTGGGTTCCTTGATACAGATTCTCTGTTAGTCGAAGCGGACGGTTCTTTTGAGATTACAGTGAGTGCGAAGAAATGCGCCGGGAATTGGTTGCCCATGGAGCCTGGGAGCCAGGCGCTATTGATCAGGCAGACCTTTGGCGATCGATCGAAGGAGGTGATCGCGGAACTCGAGATTGAATGTCTGAGTGATCGCGCGACGCCGGCACCGCTTGATCCCGAGAAGTTTGTTCGTGGGCTTGAAGCCGCGACAGGCTTTCTTGATGGCACCGTCAATCTCTTCTGCGATTGGGCGGAGCGCTATCAGGCGCATCCAAACGCGTTGCCACAAGAGGATCCTGAAACGTGCCGTGCGGTCGGAGGCGATCCTGCGATCGCCTACTTTAATTCCTATTGGGCTCTTGAGGAAGACGAAGCGCTCGTCGTGGAGTTGTCCCATGTTCCCGAATGTCGTGCGTGGAGCCTCCAAGTTTGCAACTACTGGATGGAGTCCCTCGACTATCGCTACCACCGCACTAACGTGAACAAAGACACGGCCTTCATTGAGAAAGACGGAAGCGTGCGCATAGTGATCTCCGCCCTAGACCCGGGCCTGCCCAATTGGATCACGACGGCAGGGCATACGACGGGCACGATTCTATTCCGGCTCACGGGCGCAGATGAAGTCGTCGAGCCGACCACGCGGGTCGTGAAGAGAAACGAGCTGCGTTAGGTCGCGGCAGCCTAGGAAATCGCTCTTCGCGTGATGGATGCGCTTGATGACGTCTGCGGGAATAGTTGTGGGAAGAGTTGCAAGAGAACGCGAGAGGATCTCCTGCAGCAAGCCGCTCGGACGAGTACGCGGGCCGTAGGGCCGCTTGGATGTGTCTTCAGCGGTTATTGAGGCCTCAGATGCGATGGGCGTTCGGGGTGTCCTACTCTCGCTCTCCGAGTCCGATTCTTTGCAGGACTCGCAGCACCATCTGGGCCCAAATAGATAGGACGTCGAACGTGGAATCAGGAAGTCGAACCGAAGCGGGAGGGGAAGGGGAGAGCGCTATCCAGCTCGCGTCCCTCGAAGCCTGGTTCACCAATGTCGGCTCGCGTGTCATCGCCTGCTCCGGTGGAATAGATAGCCTTCTTCTCGCGACCCTCGCGCATCGATTTGATCCGGCTCGCACCCGAATCGCTCACGCGAAGAGTCCTGCTGTTCCCCTTGAAGCAACCGCGCGAGTGGAAGCATGGGGCTCCTCCGAGGGTTGGGCTCTAGAGATCGTGGAGTCCGGCGAATTCGGGAGCGAGGACTATCTCAGCAATCCCGTCAATCGATGTTATTTCTGCAAAACGAATCTTTACCAGGCGATCGATCAGATTGCTGAGTCGATGGACGGTGGCGCCACTTTAATGAGTGGGGCGAACACGGATGACCTCCGCGAGTATCGGCCAGGCCTAATTGCTGCGGACGAGCGCGATGTGCGTCACCCCTATGTGGAGGTCGGAATCGCGAAAGAAACGATCCGCCAAGTCGCACGTTCGCTCGGACTCTCTTTTGCCGAACTTCCCGCGTCGCCTTGCCTAGCAAGCCGCCTCTATACCGGCACGCGCGTGACTCCTGAACGTCTTCGTGCAGTCGAAGTCGCTGAAGCATTCGTGAAAGAACGGACTGGATTGAAGGTCGTTCGGTGTCGCGTCCGCGAGGACGAAATGGTGATCGAGGTCGGGGCGGGCGATCGCGACTTGATTACCGAAGGACTGATGGCGGGAGTGCACGAAGCGGCGCGAATGCAGATGGCGGAGTTAATTGGCGTGGCGTTGGACGCGGAGCCTTATCGGCCTGGCCGGGCCTTCGTTCAGGGCGAGGCGAGGGACTAGCGGGAGCGGCAGAATCTGCGTTCACACGGATTGGGTCTGTCATCCAAAATCCTGGTTTGGTGTTAACTGAGGTGGTGGGGACGGGGCGGGGCGATTAATTGGTGCCATTCGACCCACTTTGACCGCGGTGGCGCTAGGATGTCGCCCGTCGCCTGAAGTGTGACCGACGCGCGCTCGAAAGCGCCTTTGTTGAGGCTCTGCAGCCGCGTGCGCCTTCGAGGATCGTCCACAGGCAATGAGTATCGTCGGTCCCGAATGCTTGCGCTCAAAGCTCTGGTCGAAGCTTCAGGCCGTCCCCCGTGACGTTCTGGTGCTGATCGTTTGCGCCGTCTCGTTCGTCGCGTTCGCCGTGATCTGCTCGTTCGTTACCGGCGCCCCCTTCGTTCTTCCGCAGGGTGAAAGTCCAGTTCTCGGAGCCGAGGCGACGGCGCCGATTGTCATCACTGTCGGCGTCTATCTCGTCGCGGGATTGATCGCGCGATTGCGGTCGGGGCCGAATTGTGGCGCTGAGAGGGGCGGACTTAGCCGAATGACCGTCGACCTGTTTTTGCTCTGCGCCTTGGCGGTTGTGCTCTACATCCATTTTCATTTAAAGATGTGGGTCCCGCTTCTGAATGACCGGAGCTTCGATACGACCTTCTTCGCGATCGACGAGCAGTTTCGATTCGTGATCGACGGGATGCGTAGCGTGCGGGCGGCCTTCGCGAAGATTCTGCCGGGGGTAGATTCCTGGTACGACATCTCTTTTTTCTCGCTTTTCTTCCTCTCGTTTTGGTGTCATACCGCGGGAACGCGTCGCTTTCTCTTTCATAACATGGTGGCGGTCACGCTCGTCGAGTTGGTCGGGCCGCTCATTTATCTGGTCGCACCCGCGATTGGGCCTTTTGTATTTGAAACCGGCGACAACGCGCATGCGACGGTCGTCCAAGGTCAGATGCACTCGCAATTCACGGCGATGCAGGCGGGTGGAGTACCCTGGTTCGAGGCCAATGGTGCGGCCTACTTCACTGCCCCTCTCGCGGCGATGCCCTCGCTTCATGTCGCCGCAGCATTCGTGCTCGCCTACTACGCGGTTTGTGCGCGGCTCCTGATCGCGCCCTATGCGGTCCTCTGTGTCTGCTTCATCGCGGTTGAGGCAGTCGTGACCCGGTGGCATTACCTAGTCGATATTCCGGTCGGAATAGGGCTTGCCGCCTGCGCGATCGTCGTCACGAATCGCCTGTGTCGGTTCCGCTTACCGCAGGAAGAGTGGACTTCAACCGGTGCACTCGACGGTGTCCGAGGTTTTATCCTCAGCACGGCGAACCGTCGCGGCGCATGATGTCCGAGGCCGAATCAAGTCACGAGGAATCCCCCTCGACTTGTTCGGAGCGGAGCGCAGACGCGCCCCTCGTTTGGGCAATTCTCTGTGGTCGCGCAGGGGACAATGGACAGATCCTCGCGCTCGCCTGCGCGCTTGGCTGGAATGTTGAAGTCAAGCGGCTCGCCTACCACCGCAATGGTCGGCTCTTGGACGTTTGGCGCGGCACGACGCTCGCCGGGATTGACCAGAAGAAGTCGAGCCCGCTAGGTGCCCCATGGCCCGACGTTATTATCTCCGCCTCGATGCAGAACGAACCGGTCTGTCGATGGATTATCAAGGAGTCCGGCGGTCGTACGAAGTACGTTCATTTAGGGAAACCCTGGGCAAAGATGGCGAGCTTCGATCTCGTGATTACGGTTCCTGAGTACAAATGGATTGCCGATCGTCCGAATATCCTCCGCAACATCTGCAGCTTGCATGAAGTCAATCCAGTGAAGCTTGCCGAGAAAGCGGAGTGCTGGGCGCCGGAAGTGGCGCACTTGCCGAAGCCACACGTGAGCCTTCTCGTCGGCGGCTATGCGGGTCCCTACGCCTTTGATCGTGTGGATGCCGAGCGCCTAGGGCGCGAAGCAAGTGAACTTGTGCGGGGGCAGGGTGGGGCGCTGTTAGTGACGACGAGCGCGCGGACTTCCCGCGCCGTGGTCGAGACGCTCGTCGCCTCGCTCGATGTTCCGTTCACGCTTCACGAATGGAATTCCGAGGCGGATGAGAATCCGTATATAGGATTTCTCGGCCTAGCCGACTCGATCATAGTGACCTCCGACAGCACGAGCATGCTCGCCGAAGCCTGCGCGACACAGAAGCCAGTCTATATGTTTGATCTAGCAGGGCCGCGGGTTGGCCAGCCTAAGGCGCCGATATGGCGCCGTCTAAACAAAAATCGCATGCAGGCATTTCTCTACCGAAACGTCCTGCTCAGAATCGCACCAAAAAAGATCAAGCGGGACATTAGTCGCGTTCACGCGGAATTGATCGGAGCTGGGCGCGCGGTTTGGTTAGGCGAAGCGTTTCCGGATGAGCTGCCGGGGCCGCTGGACGAAATGCCGCGGGCAATCGCGCGGGTGCGGGCATTGGTTGGCGATGGAATCTTTTCTCAGCGGAAGTCTGCGCGGTAGCTAGCCGGATGCCGAACGGCGGGGATGGGCGGCCGCTGAAAATCGGTTGTGGCGATTGGCTACAACCCGCTACGGAGGGTTCGGCTTCAGGCCACTCCACAAGCGCCGACACGGCCGAATCCTTCGGCCCTGTCCTCGCGCCAATTCAATTCATTGGCGCGAAAGTAAGGTGGTGGCCCAGGGCGGGCTCGAACCGCCGACACCGCAATTTTCAGTCGCGTGCTCTACCAACTGAGCTACCGGGCCACCGAAGGAGGGGGAGAGTACAGGACCGTTCCGCTCCGTCTATGCCCATCGACATTAAAAGGTCGATAGATGAGAGGAATGCGCAGGCCCGGGTCAGGATCTTCAGGGCGACGTGTTCCTACCACGGGGGCTGAGTGACCTCGCAGGCGCAGCTTCTTAGCACCAATGCCAGCGCCAATTCCTACCGGAGCGGAATCAGCGAGCTTCGGCTTCGAGCCGTTCTCGATCGGTGCCGCCGAGAGAGGCGGGGGCGTTGGCCGAGTTCGAGCCGGCTTTACTGCTACCGGATCGTCCACCCGTCAAGCTGTTCGCATGCTCTGCGCTGGCGAATTCGATTTTCGCGGCGTCCGCTTCGAGTTCGATGGCCGCGAGAATCGCTCCGACCTGGCCTATCGGGCGTACGGATTCGATGATGATGTTTTCGATGGGGCGATCCTTGGGGCCCCAGCGGCCGGTTCGGTCGGTCTTAACCGCCGCGAGTTGATCGACGAGTTCGAGACCGTCGAGGACGCGGCCAATGGTGTTGTAGCGACCGTCGAGACCGCCGTTGTCGGCCTGCATAATAAAGAATTGGGTGCTGGTGGAATTCTGCCGGCCCTTGTTGCCCATGCCGACCACGCCGCGCAGGAAGGGCGCTTTGCTGAATTCGTCTTGGATCGGGCGACCCGCTTGTCCGGCACCGTCGTTGGTCGGATCGCGGTCGCGTGAGTTGGGGTCACCGCCCTGGAGCATGAAGTCGGGAATGACGCGGTGGAACGTGGTGCCGTCATAGAAGCCGTCTTCGGCGAGTTCGACGACATGCACGACGCTGCCTGGGGCGAGCTCGGGCATGAGTTCGACGAGGATGGACCCACTCGCGACAGGGGAGGAGATCTTAATCTCAAGGACGGGGTGACTCGGATCGCTGGGCCATTCGAAGGGAGTGTCGTCCTCTGTGACAGCGTCTGGATTCGCGGGCTCGATTCTCTTGACCGAGGCATGGTCCTTTTGGAGCCCAGTGTTTCGATCGCAGCCGACCAAACCGCCGATGCCGCTTAAGAGAAGGGCGCCGAGCGCGATTCCTGCAACCCCGGTTCGGAGGCCTTCGGGAGTCGAGAGTCTTTGTGATAGCGTGGTTCGCATACGCTCTATATCGACCGGGAACGCCAAGGAGCTGAGACTAATCCGCTCTGGGCCGACGGTCTCCGAGGGGTTCGAATTGCTGATGTCGAATGTGACCACCGCACACGCGCGTGATCTGCACACTTTTCTTGTACTGCTCGCCGCCGGGCTTTTGCTTTTGCCCGCGAGTTTGGTGCAGGCCGCGTCTGAGCCACCTGTTCGCGGGCAGGGCGGGATGGTCGTTTCGACCCATTATGCGGCGGCCGAAGCCGGCGCGCGGATTCTGAATGAGGGTGGCAACGCGATTGATGCAGCGGTCGCTACGGCTTTCGCGGTCGGTGTGGCCCAGCCCTTCTCGGCGGGGGTCGGCGGTGGCGCGTTTGCGCTGGTGCGGCTTGAGGACGGGACGATTCGGGCGCTCGACGCGCGGGAGACGGCGCCGGCTGGGGCGACGCCGACGATGTACACCGATCCTGGGGTGCCGAAGCGGGCTTCGGTCGTGGGGCCTTTGGCCGTTGCGACGCCTTCTTTTGTGCCGGGGATGATCGCTCTTCTGGAAGCGCATGGGACGATGCCGCTTTCGCAGGTTTTGGCACCGGCCATCGAGCTCGCGCGAGATGGTCTTGTGATCGGTCGCTATCACGCCCGGATGGCAGGTTTCATGCGGACGCGTTTTCCCGAAGCAGTCTTCCCGGAGACGTGGAGGATTCAGTTCACGCCTTTTGATGCGGCCAATATGCGGGGCGAGACGATTGTTCAGGCGGATCTAGCGAAGTCGCTTGATCTGCTCGCGCGGCGAGGAGTCGGTGTTTTTCAGGACGGCGTTGTCGGGCAGGCGATGGTCGCGGAAGTTCAGAAGCGCGGCGGATTGTTGACCCTCGAGGATCTCGTGAACTACGAGCCGAAGTGGCGCGAGCCTGTCATGGGGACGTATCGAGGCCTTCGTGTCGCGAGTTTTCCGCCGCCGTCTTCCGGCGGGGCAGTGCTTGTTCAGGCGTTAAATGTCCTCGAGGGCTATCCGCTTTCTGA
>Ga0115569_10002679_pt1 | contig 13445 bp, 10 predicted proteins | sample COGITO_mtgs_1205_2_FD_87295 | JGI IMG/M metagenome (GOLD analysis project Ga0115569, IMG submission 87295) | Pelagic marine microbial communities from North Sea - COGITO_mtgs_120503 | ecosystem: Environmental > Aquatic > Marine > Epipelagic | place: Germany:Helgoland, sampling site Kabeltonne...
CATGACCTCGGTAGGAGCGAGCCAATAGTCACGAGCATCGACGAGCAATGACGGATCGGATTTGGACTGAAGCGCAAACGTGACCCGCCATGGCTGGTCCAAGTCTTCTGCCCCAGACTCGGGCGGGGTCCCATGGGATAGGGCCGCATGAGATGGGGCAGCCTCGGCGCCGTCTGTCGTGTCGGGGTGTGTGGTTTGCACCGGTGGATGCATCCGCAGGACGAGGCGGCTGTTCGAGCAATGGGCGGCTGCAAGGTCGTTTACCCACGGCCGCAGGTGTGGCACCTTGGTGGGTACGGCATCAGCGAAAAGGCGCAGTGACCCAACTCGATGGGCCGCCGGGGTACGAATGAAGGTGTCGGCAATGGCATCGAAGGCTGCTCTGATGGCATAGGCCGGATCGGCGATGCTCCCTCGGCCGGACCCGGGAGTGGCGTGAGCAACGGCCGGAAGCGCATGCACGAGCGAGGCAAGCATCTGGTGGTCGCCAGGGTCGAGCGGATCGACCCGCCAGGTGTCGTATCCGCTAGGGCTGACCCACGGCAACACCTTGCCTCGAGCGATCAACGCCAGGCCGGTTCGGACAACCCCCGCCCACGCATGGGCGGATTCGCTTGCGGTTTCGTCTCGGCGCAGCGTTGTGAGTTGATCGATCGCGTCGGTCAGCGCGAACTTCTGCGCAGCAACGGTGCGTTTCTGGGTGCCTCTCGACGCGGGAAGAGCGAGTTCGATATCAAGTGTGGATTCGGCACCGAGACCACCAGGATTGTCGGGATCCCAAGCGGCAAAGAATGACTGTCGCGGCGGATCAGCCGCAACGAAGGTCAAGTTCTTGCCGAGCACCCTGCCATCGTACAGACGTTCGTCTGGTTCGGCGGCTAATGGCGACGCGGATAGATCGCTAGGGTCTGGTGATGCCCAACACGTTCGACCTGGCCGATGGCGCTTCAACAGACCCGACGGCTGCACCGGTGCAGAAGTACGCGAGTTACCCATCACTCGTGGACCGCACCGTGTTCATAACCGGTGGCGCCGATGGGATCGGCAGCGCCGCCGTCGAACATTTCGTGCGTCAAGGCAGCCAGGTGGCCTTTGCCGACATCAACGAGGCAAAGGCGCTCGAGACCATTGAACGATGTGGTGGTGAAGCCCGACATGTGCCGGTCTTCCATCATGTCGATCTTGTTGATATCGAGGCGCTGCAGTCGGCCGTGGCTACCGCCCAGGAAGATTTTGGTTCGTTGCAGGTATTGGTGAACAACGCAGCGAACGATGACCGTCATTCATGGGATGAGATGACGCCCGAATATTGGGATGACAGGATCAATGTCAACCTGCGGCACTACTTCTTCGCTATTCAGGCAGTTGCGCCGGCAATGCTTGATGCTCGTCATGGGTCGATCGTGAACATTGGTTCCAGCAGCTATATGCGCAAGGAAGATTTTTTTCCTGGGTATGCCATCGCTAAGTCGGGGGTCGAGGGGATCACCCGCACACTGGCAGAAACGTTCGGGCCCCAGGGTGTGCGGGTGAACACGGTGTTGCCTGGATGGGTTGCGACTCAACGCCAACTTGAGAAGTGGTGGAGTCCCGAGGGCGAGGCGGGCACGCTGGAAACCCAGGCATTGAAGCGCCGCATCTATGCCGACGAATTTGTGCAGATGGTCCTCTTTCTCGCGGCCGACGATGGCGCTGCCTGCACAGCGCAACACTTCCTTGTCGACGGCGGCCGGCTGTAAATCTGTGTGCGGCTCTCTGCCTGCGTCGGAATCAAACTCCACGCACAAGCCGCCTGTCGAGATAGAGCACTGTTTGGTTGCGGGGATACTTGCCGGGCGGCCACGCACCCTGTCGTCGCAGCCTGTCGTCCCATCGAGCTCTGACGGCGCTGATGGCGATGACGGCGTTCTCCGACGCCTATGTCGGTGAATGTGGAGCTGTCCAAACCGACGTTGCTCGGTTCTTGACTTCGGAACCGAGCTGGACCAGGTCGTGGTCAGCCGGGCAAACCGGCTGGACGGGTGTGGCCGCTAAGCGACCAGCTGGTTCGTCCAACCTGTAAGACTCCGGGCATGGATCTTCACCCAGACTGTGAACAACTTGGCTTTCTACTTGGCGTATGGCGTGGCGCTGGAGAGGGGTCATATCCCACGATCGAGAGTTTTGGGTACACCGAAGAGGTCACCTTTTCCCACGTAGGTAAGCCCTTTTTGGCCTACACCCAGAAGACGAAACACGCGGTGAGCGGTGCGCCGCTCCATGCCGAGGCTGGCTACCTGCGGGCTGTGGGTGCTGGCCGGGTCGAGTTCGTGGTGGTCCAACCGTCGGGCATCGTCGAGTTACACAGTGGCACAGTTGATGGGGGCGCTCTTGTGCTGCAAATCGATGGGGTGCACACCACGCCCACTGCAAAGTCAGTGACCGATGTCCACCGTCAGATATGGGTGGAACAGCACGCCGGGGTGACGACACTTGCGTACCAAGTATCGATGGCTGCCGTTGGTGAACCTCTCACCCACCATCTACGGGCCACGCTGGTCCAACAGCTGAGCGGCTGACCCTTGCGCACCGATGTCGAGATCTGGCAAGCAGCAATCTCGCTCGTATTGATTGTGATTGTTATCGGTGTGTCGTGGTGGCAGCGTTTGGGTCTTGAACGTTCGGTCTTGTGGGCGTCAGCCCGTGCGACAGTGCAGCTGCTTGCGGTCGGCGCGTTCTTCTCAGTGATCTTCGAGTCGAGCTTTGCCAATTGGTGGTCAGGGTTGTGGGTAGTGGCGATGGTGGTGATTGCTGGCGTAGTTGTTGCCCGCCGCACCGGAGCAGGCCGAGACTTGGTATTCGTTGGTCTTGCGGCGATCGGTCTCACCGTTGGTGTCGTGCTTGCGGTGGTCTTTGGGCTTGGTGTGTTGGCCATCGAAGCCGTGTCGGTGGTCGTCATCGCAGGCATCACGATCGGCAACACCATGCCCACGGTCGTACAGGCAGTCGATCGCACCCGCTCCCAACTCATCGATTCAGCTGGTCAGATTGAAGCCATGCTTGCGTTGGGTTTCGACGGGCCAGCGTCGACGAAGCGCGTGGTTCACGATGTGGCACGGCTTGCCCTCGTCCCTCAGATTGAGCGCACCAAGGTCGTCGGACTGATCGCGTTGCCGGGGGCCATGACCGGACTGCTTCTGGCTGGGGTGGACCCAATCGATGCAGTCTTGATCCAGCTCGTCGTCATGTTTCTGGTGCTGGGAGCCGTGGCGCTCTCGGTGATCATCGTGACTATGGCAATGACCCGGAAGGCACTTACGCCTGATCTCCGGCTTGCCGAGTGGGCGAAATCTGCACCGCAGGGTGCCTAGACCTGCCCGTGGGGCTTCGGTGGGCGGCACACCAACTACCCTTGCGTTATGACCGCCGAGGCAGAAACGGGTACCACGCCCGGATCGACCGCATCCCGGGCCGCCTCGCGCCCGCCAGCGCTTTCGGTGCGCAACCACAGCGGCTTCCGATGGATGTACGTCGTTGATGTCATCACGTTGTTTGGCGCGATGATGCTCATTTCGTTCGTCCGGTGGGGAGTGAGTTGGCCGAGCTACTCGATTGTGGACTATCTCGCTGGTTTCGCAGTCGTCACCGTGGTGCACATTGTGGTTGCCTACTTCGGCGGGTTGTATGAGATCGACTCACGTCTTGGTGCAACATCCAGGCTTCCTCGGACCACATCATTAACCGCCATCGCCGTCTTGATCGATGCGTCGTTATCTTTGGGTGCGTCCAAGTTCCTCATGCCCCGGCTCAACCTGGCAGTGTTTGCTGTCGTAGCGGCCTGCGCCCTGTCCTTTAATCGGTGGCTTGCACACCGGGTGCTGACCGCCCGGTTTGGTCGACCCCAGGTCCTGCTGGTTGGTAATCCCGACGATATCGAATTGGCCGAGGCCCATCTGGTCGAGACCGATCGTGATGCCATCGTGGTCGGCCGACGGTCGAGCACCGAACATCTTGCTGAGGCGGTGGAAGAACTCCGTGTGAGCGATGTCCTTCTACTGGGTGGGATCGAACTGAGCGAGGTGTACCCCCGCCCCCTCGAGGATTTCGAAAAGCAGCGGGTGGGCGTCTATCACCGACTCACACCCTCGGACACACTCCTCGGGGTGAAGAAGACGCGTCAGATCGCTGGCATGCCGTTTGTTGCGTTGCGATCTCATGCAATGCCGCCGTCCAAGGCCCGGTTCAAGCGGCTGCTCGACTTGGTGTATGTGCTCGTGGCTTTGCCACTGCTGTTGCCGCTGATGGTGTTCACGGTGGTCTACGCCAGAATCGTTGCTGGCAAGTCGGTGTTCTATCGCCAGGAACGAGTGGGCCGGTACGGGCGCGAGTTCTCGATGGTGAAAATTCGCACGATGTACATCGGGGCTGAAGATGTCACGGGTCCGATACTTGCAACGCGCGAGGACGAACGTGTCATCCCTGCGATGGCTTGGATGCGGTCAATGCGGTTCGACGAGTTGCCCCAGGTGTGGAACGTCATCCGGGGTGAGATGGCCCTTGTGGGCCCGCGGCCCGAACGACAGGAACTGGCGGATCGCTTCGAGATGGTTATCCCCGGGTACGGCCGCCGCCACGACATTCGCCCTGGAATCACCGGGCTGGCACAAGTCAACGGCAGCTACCACACCGACCCTGGCTTCAAGCTCGGGCACGACCTGCAGTATCTCGTGAACTGGACACCGGTGCTCGACATCCAGATTCTGCTCCGCACCATATTCGTGGTGCTTGCCCGCCGCGTCTGATCGCTGCGGCACGCGTTCGGGCCACAAGGGTGGATCACTAGTTCGGGCCGCCGGTTTGCATCTGCTAGACACGGCCGATGGATCTACAACTGGCAGGTAAGACGGCTCTTATTACGGGAAGTTACCGCGGGACCGGCCGCGGTATCGCGGGTGTGCTGGCTGCTGAGGGAGCCCACGTGGTGATTCACGGGTTTGCGTCAGGCCAGGCAGATCCGGTCGCTCAGGAACTCGTGGACGCAGGCTTCAGCGCCGAGGCAGTCACCTCCGACATTAGGTCCGACGCGTCGATGGATCATCTGGTCGACGTTGCGAGCCGGGTTGATGTTTTGGTGAATAATTACGGCGCTCCAGGTGGGTCCAGCTGGTCGAGCATGGTGAACTGGGAAGAGGAGTGGAACGTGAACGTGCTCGCTGCGGTGCGGGTCACGCAGGCCTGTATGCCAGCCATGCGTGACCGGGGTTGGGGGCGCATCATTTTCATGGGCACGGTCGGCACCCAACAACCCGGCAACCGAAACGTGGGGTACTACGGGGCCAAGACCGCCCTGCCAACCTTGGTGCGCACGCTTGCAATGGAGCTGCGGGGCTCAGGGGTGACCGCCAACCTGGTGAGTCCGGGCATGATCGCCACCGACGAGGTGCAAGCGATGATCATGCGTCGAGCCGCCCGTGACGGCCACGGCGAGTCATGGGAGCAGTCCGAGCGTTGGGCGCTCGACAACTCAATGCCGAATTTGACGGAGCGGTTGCCGACCCCTGGTGACATCGGGAGCGTCGTTGCTTTCGTGGCTAGCGAGGCGGCGTGGCATATCACCGGGGCTGATATCGCGGTCGATGGTGGGGCACGCGACGCCTGACCTTGGTGCTTGACCTTGGTGCCTTCCCGTCTGGACACGTAGATTTGGCAGGTGGTAACTCTACGAAGCACGTTGGATACGGGAACCGAACAGTTCGCGTGTAATCGCAACGACATGCTTGAACAGCTCGCGGAAATCGACCGTCTGAACCTCGAGGCCGCTGGTGGCGGAGGCGAACGTTCGATGGAGCGCCTACGTTCCCGGGGCAAGCTGCCGATCCGTGAACGAATATCGGCGGTCATCGATCGCGATTCGCCGTTCTATGAAATCAGCCCCCTCGCTGCCTACTGCTCCGACTATGCCGTCGGTGGTGGTTTGGTTATGGGTATCGGCGTGATCGAAGGCACAGAATGCATGATCATGGGCAACGACCCCACCGTCTTGGGCGGAGCGATCACCGCGTTCGCTGGTAAGAAGATCATGCGGGCAATCCAGATCAGCCGCGAGAATCGTCTTCCGTATGTGCAGTTCGTTGAGTCAGCGGGTGGCGACCTTCGGGGCTCCGATGATCCAGAGCGTCAGATGCGCGAACAACTCGACCACTTCGGTGAATCCGGCCGTCTGTTCTACGACGTCACCGAGTTGTCCAAACTCGGAATCCCTTCTATAGCGGTCGTGTTCGGCTCGTCAACCGCAGGCGGCGCCTATCAGCCGGGCATGAGTGACTACAACATCTTCATCAAGGAACGATCCAAAGTCTTTCTTGGCGGGCCACCCCTTGTCCAGATGGCAACGGGCGAGATCTCCGACGACGAGACGTTGGGCGGCGCACAGATGCATGCCGAAACCAGCGGGCTTGCGGACTATCTCGCCGAGGACGAACTCGATGCGTTGCGCATGTGTCGCGAGGTCGTGGCCCATCTCAACCACCAGAAACGCGGCCCTGGCGCAACTGGCACCGGCGACGAACCAGTCCATGATCCCGAGGAACTTCTTGGTCTGATCAGCCGTGACCTTGCCACTGCCATTGATGTACGAGAAGTCATCGCTCGCACCGTCGACGGCAGCCGATTCGAAGAGTTCAAGGCCCGATACGGCACCACGCTGATCTGTGGCTGGGCCCATGTCCATGGATATCCGGTGGGCATCATTGGGAACAATGGGCCGCTGTTCAGTGAGAGTGCGAACAAGGCGGCACAGTTCATTCAGCTTTGCAACCAACAAGACATCCCGTTGTTGTTCCTGCACAACATCACCGGCTTCATGGTCGGTAAGGACTTTGAACATGGAGGGATCGTCAAGAACGGCAGTCGCATGATCAATGCCGTGTCGAACTCGACGGTGCCCCATATCAGCGTGATCCTGGGATCGAGCTATGGGGCCGGCAACTACGGCATGTCTGGTCGAGGTTTCAACACCAGGTTCACGTATCTGTGGCCAACTGCCAAGGTTGCGATTATGGGCCCAAAGCAGATCGCCGGTGTCATGTCACTCGTGCGGCGAGGCCAAGCTGCCCGAAAGGGCCTGGAGTTCGACGAGACTGCCGACGCCGAGATGGTGGCCGAGGTCGAGCACTACCACGAGCTCAAGTCGTTGGCGTTGTATGCGACTGGCCGCATCGGTGACGACGGCATCATCGATCCACGCGACACCAGAGACGTGGTTGCTATGTCGCTGTCGGCTTGCCACAACAATGACGTCAAGGGAGCAGAGGGATTCGGTGTCTTCCGATAAACTAGTAGTGACGCAGCATCCGATACGGCGACTCTTGGTCGCTAACCGGGGTGAAATCGCTCGACGAATCTTCCGTAGTGCCCATGACATGGGTATCGAGACCGTCGCGGTTTTCGCCGACGGCGATGCCGACGCTCCATTTGTGCGCGAAGCACATCAGGCGGTCGCCCTTCGGGGACGCACGCCAGCAGAGTCGTATCTCGACGTCGCCAAGGTCCTTGCCGCTGCTCAGGCCACCGGTGCCGACGCAGTGCACCCTGGCTACGGCTTCCTGGCTGAGAACGCAGACTTCGCTACGGCAGTCATAGACGCTGGCATGACGTGGGTTGGTCCGTCCCCGCATGCGATTGCATCCATGGGTGACAAGCTCGCAGCCAAAGCGTTGATGGTCGAGGCTGGCGTACCCACGCTCCCGTCGGTCGAGGTGACCGATGAACTCGACGTGCTTGCCGCGGCGACAACGATCGGATATCCGGTGCTGGTGAAAGCCACTGCGGGTGGTGGCGGCAAAGGTATGCGCGTCGTCGAGTCTGCCGATGAACTCATCGATGCGGTCGCCGGTGCCCAACGCGAAGCCGCATCGTCATTCGGCAACGGCATTGTCTTCTTGGAGAAATATTTACCAGCTCCCCGCCATATTGAGATCCAAGTTATGGGTGACCAGCACGGTTCGCTCGTGCATTTGTTCGAGCGCGAGTGCTCCATCCAACGCCGTCACCAGAAGATCATCGAAGAGGCTCCGAGCCCCGTCTTGGACCCATTAGTTCGCGACGCCATGGGTCAAGCAGCGCTGGCTGCAGCGCAAGCGATTGGGTATTCATCAGCAGGAACGGTTGAGTTCCTTCTCGATGGCGAGGGATCCGACGCTGACTTTTGGTTCCTCGAGGTCAATACTCGAATCCAGGTCGAACATCCGGTGACCGAAGAGATAACCGGTGTCGACCTTATTCGTGAACAGCTGCGGGTCGCATCTGGACTGCCGCTGGGGTTCGCCCAGTCGGACTTAACGATCAGCGGCCATGCGATCGAGGCCCGACTTTACGCCGAAGACCCTGCGAATAACTTCTTGCCGGTAATCGGCACCCTGCATGTGTTCGAGCCACCCGTATCGCCGGTGGCACGGATCGACACCGGTGTCGAAACTGGTTCCGTCGTCGGCGTCGACTTCGATCCCATGTTGGCCAAGGTGATCGTGCATGCACCGACACGAACCGAAGCTGCTTCTCGACTCGCGCTCGTGCTGGACACCATGGCAATTGCTGGCGTGACGACGAACCGAGACTTCCTTGTTGCCACATTGCGCCACGAAGCTTTCCTTGCGGGAGATACCACAACAGACTTCATCGACCGCGTCCAACCCCGGACGTCGGTAACGGTCAACGACGCGCTGCTCACGCAGGCAGCGACTGCAGCTGCGATGTTTGGTCAAGAGGTCAATCGGTCCAGTGCCGGTGTGCTTGGTTTCCTCCCCCGCGGTTACCGGAACTCATCAATGCCGCCCGAGACACAGACATTCACACACGGCGATCACACCGTGACGGTGCGGTACCAAGCGCACCGCGGTGGTGTTTTTGAGGTCGAGTTGCTGATCAACGACCAACCGGCAGGCACGCCAGCTCAGGTTCGTGTGGTCGACGTGCAGCTCGACAACGGAACCATCACGATCGAAGCCGACGGTGTCCGGACTCCTCACCGGGTTACCCCGACCAACAACAGTCTGGTTGTGCAGAGTCCCGCTGGCACGATCGAACTTGAACAGGCTGCCCGGTTCCCTGATTACGGATTGGTCGCGGTGAGCGGGGGACAGACAGCTCCTATGCCGGGCAAGGTGCTGACCGTCCATGTTGCATCTGGCGACCAGGTGAACGCAGGACAGCCGTTGGTGATCATGGAGGCCATGAAGATGGAGCACACGATTACTGCTCCAACGAACAGTGTTGTGGTCGAGGTTCGCTGTGCTGTTGGTGATCAGGTCGACAACGGTCAGGTGCTGGTCATCCTCGACGACGAGGTGTCGCCTGCCGCTGTCGACTCGTAGCAGATCCGCTCTCCAGCACCCTTGAATCCTCCGCACTGTTGCTGTAGCAAATTGCATGAAAAGCATTGACAGGTAATTTACGGCGCGCGTAACGTGCCGTGGTGAGCTTTCTGGGAATGGACGTCGATCGTGTTAGTGAGTTCACCGGACGACTACGAGCCGGGGCCGACCTGGTTGACGATGCGCACTACTACGTAACCCAGGCGGAGTTGCTTGCAGATTTGCCGGTGGTGTGTGCACCAGCGCTCCATGACATTGCCCACGACTTTGGCCGGTTGGCTGATCGGATTGACTGGGCTGCTGACCAGCTCAAGAATATGCGGCTCTCGTTCGCCCGGGTATTTGACTGGCGTGACTTGCCACACCCAGTGCGGACTCCGGTCCCGGTTCCGGGAACGATCGTGACCTCAACAACGGTCGAGGTGCACGCCGCGCAGTGGGATGCGGTTCCAACCCATCCGTGGGATCAGGTTCACCAACTCTCGAGCCACAACTCCTACCACGTTCGCGGGGGAGTCCAGGTGGTCTTTGACCAAGGCGTCCGGAGCTTCGAACTCGACGTTCACCACCAGCCAGCTGGCGAAGTTTTTGCACCGCTCGAGCCTGGATTGGTCAGCCCCTGGTTAGGTGCGGGGAGCGTGGATGAGCGGGTTCTGCCCAGGTGGCACGTCTATCACGAGCTGGGCGTGTCGTTTCGCGAATACGAGGTGTTGAGCGAAGGACTCGTTGCCGTCGCTGCCTTGGATACGGCAGACCCGCTCACGATCTTCATTGATATGAAGGACGGTTTTGATGACGTGCACACCGCCGACGCCTTTGACCAGGTGCTCCTCGATGCACTTGGTACTCGCCTCTACACGCCAGCGATGTTTCAGTCCCGAGCCGGTGAATCGGCCACACTCCTCGATGCCGTCAAACGTCAGGGGTGGCCCCAGGTCGCCGAATTGCAGAACCACATCATCGTGGTCATCACCGATGAGATCGATGGTTATGCCCGACCGAATGCGCAGGCCTTTATCGCTCCACCTCCCGTGTTCGTCGAGGTACAGGGGGCTGTGCAGCACGTTCCGCAGCCAGACGCGGTCTTCTACAACGCTAACGCTCGTCGGGTCGGGCCAGCAGAGATCGTCGCGGTGCACACAACCGACACGCTGTTGCGTACCTATTTCAATCCTCGCTGTGCCACGAGCTTCTTGGGGGAGGTTGCAGCCAACGCCCACTACCGCACCGTCGACATTGCTGTGAGCGACCCGACATGTGGGCCGTCAACTCTGGCCCGGCCGGTTGGGGCGCCAGGGCCCGGCTGATCAGCGGCCACTTGTGCTGGCCCTATGCGACGTGGAACAGGCGTTGTGATGCATCGAGTTTTACGAGCGAACCGGAGAACGCAACAACGTCTCCTTCGCAGACGACAGGCTCAGACTTGATGTGGTCAACGCAACCACTCGGCCCGAATCGACGTTCACTCCATCGGCCGAACCAATGAACGCTGCAACTCGTTGCGCGCCACGCTCGGCTGATCCGACCCGGACCACCTCACCTGTACACGTGACCTTGTGGCCCTGGTAGACCTGCTGAAAGCGAGCCGAGATGCCGGACGGATCAAGCCCTGAGCCGAAGAGTTCGTTCAGCACGGTCGCTTCATCAAGGCCCAAGTTGGTGACCAGACGGCTCTCGCCGTTCACCCGCTGGTCGTCTTGCGCGGAGAAAACTGGTGCATCGATGAGAGCACCGACATCGGTTGTGTCTTCTGGGTGCTGTTCCGCAACGACATCACTGTGTTGCGGTTCGGTGTTCGCGATGTACTCCTGCGTCTCGGCAGGTGTTACGTCGGCGGTGTGAGTCGGGCGGTCGAAGGTTTCCGCGGACGCAACCAGATGGCAGATCGAGTCGACGAGTTTGTCGTGGTTCCGTTCAATGCCGCTGGTCAACAGGTGCGCGTCGCGGTTGGTGATCTGAGCCGATGGCCAGTACGTCAACAACCGAAGAATTGCGGCCCGGTGAGAACCGGTGAGGTAGCGGCTCAAGAGATCAGGCTCATCGGTTTGCACAGTCACCACGGCATCGAACTTCGGGTTTCCGGTATCGACGGTAGACGAGCTATCGCTCATGCGTTTGACGAGTTTGAACTTCGGGGCCTCGGGTGCTGCGAACTTGACGCTGAATTGGGTCACGATCTGCTTCTTGTCGCCTTTGTGCACCGGGGTTATCGGAACCACATGAGACTTCACCTGACCCCGGGCGACCGGACCAAGCTTGCTGCCGTCACCGACGAACTGGATACCAAGTTCGTTACTAGCCGATGCCCAAGCAGCGGCGGCTGCAGTCCGATGGCGTGACTTTTGGATTACGACGATCGCGACCATGGTGAGGATGACCAAAACCGGCACAGCGAAGATCAGCGGCTGGCCTGGAAAAGTGATTGCGACGGTCGGGTCAAGGGTTGGGTCATCTGACATGAGGCTCCTGACAGGGTGCGCAGCACCTGCTACTTCCCGATCGGCGTTCGCAGAAACAAATTGAGGAGTTGCGGGCTCACTATCGTGTTCAGGAGCAGGCAAAAGTATCCAGTGAAGAGATGGGTATTCGTTAGCTAGCCACTGGGTCTTGGTGCCATAACGCGCAGTAGCCCGGGGCGAACCCCGGGCTACTGTCCAATCCTCACCAACACTATGGCGAAGTGGTTGTTGCTGTCAGAGTGACAGCAGTGTTGACGTCAGTAGATCTCGATGAGACCGGCTGCGCCCTGGCCGCCACCGATACACATGGTGACAACGCCGTACTTGGCACCCCGACGTTTGCCTTCTTGCAGGAGGTGACCTGCGCAACGGGTGCCGGTCATGCCGAACGGGTGACCAATGGAGATCGAGCCGCCGTTGACGTTGTACTTTTCGGGGTCGATACCCAGCGTGTCACGGCTATAGAGACACTGGCTGGCGAAAGCCTCGTTGAGTTCCCAAATGTCGATGTCGTCGACGGTCAGGCCGTGGCGCTTGAGCAGCTTTGGAACGGCGTAGATCGGACCGATGCCCATTTCGTCGGGTTCGCAGCCGGCAACAGCCCAACCCTTGAATGCGCCCATTGGTTCGATGTTGCGGCGAGCCGCTTCCTCGTCGGACATCATGACGACAGCGGCAGCGCCGTCGGACAGCTGGCTGGCATTACCAGCAGTGATGTAGTTGCCCTCGCCTCGGACAGGAGACAACTTCTGCAGGCCCTCGATGGTGGTCGTTGGGCGGTTGCACTCGTCGCGGTCGACGACATAGTCGACAATCGTCTCTTCCTTGGTTTCGCGATCAACCAGCTTCATCTTGGTGTCCATGGGAACGATTTCGTCTTCGAAAAGGCCGTTCTCTTGGGCAGCTGCGGTGCGAATTTGTGACTGCAAGCTGTACTCGTCTTGAGACTCGCGTGACACGTTGTAGCGGTCAGCCACGATGTCGGCGGTTTCAATCATGGCCATGTAGACGGCGGGGTACTGCTCTTCGAGGGCAGGATCCATATTGATCGCGCCGCCCATGCCGGGGCTTGGGATAGAGATTGACTCGACGCCACCAGCGACGACGACGTCGGACATGTCAACCCGGATGTGGTTAGCGGCTACGGCGATGGAGTTGAGGCCAGAGGAACAATGCCGTTGGATGGTGTTGCCGCCGGTCTCGACAGGAAGGCCTGCGAGCAGGCTTGCGAGGCGACCGAGGTTGCCTGAGCCGTGTGCGCCGTTGCCGAGCGCGACATCTTCGACATCTGCTGGATCAACGCCGGACTTGGCGACCGCATGTTTGATGGCGTGAGCTGCCATCGACATGGCAGGGGTCATGTTGAACCCGCCGCGGCCAGCCTTGGCCAGGCCGGTTCGGGCGTAGGAAACGAATACTGCTTCGCGCATCGCGAGAACTCCAAATGTAAGAGACGGTCCTACCACGTTAGGTCGCTGCACCCCCGGAAGCGAAGTTGAGATTGCGCAAGAACGCACTTTCTTCCCGGTAGCCGTCACGGCGTAGTCGTCACCATCGCTGGTCGGTGAACCTCATGCAGGACCGTTTCGGTTCATAACACCGATCGGTCATGTTGCGCACAACGGTCAGTAGCCGG
>Ga0115569_10002680_pt1 | contig 13443 bp, 8 predicted proteins | sample COGITO_mtgs_1205_2_FD_87295 | JGI IMG/M metagenome (GOLD analysis project Ga0115569, IMG submission 87295) | Pelagic marine microbial communities from North Sea - COGITO_mtgs_120503 | ecosystem: Environmental > Aquatic > Marine > Epipelagic | place: Germany:Helgoland, sampling site Kabeltonne...
ACGGAGTGCGGTGGGATCTCTCATCCGCAACGATCGAGATTGATGGCGTGGTTGCCTCCGAATCCGACCTTCGTGTCGGCATGGTCGTCCGGGTTGAAGGGGATTTTGCAGCCGGCAACGCCGACGGGACAGCGACGCGCGTGACGTTTGAGGACGTGCTCGAAGGGCCGATCGAAGACGCACCCATCGAGACCGTTCCCGGGATGATCAAGACCTTCACGATCCTCGGACAGACTGTTGCTGTCGATGCGCTCGAGACCATCTTCGACGACGGTGCGGCGTTCGCCAGCCTCGCAGCCGATGACGTGCTCGAGGTTTCAGGCTTTTCCGATGGTGCGGGAGGCGTTCAGGCGAGCCGCGTATCCCTCCGCGGGACGTTCCCGGGGGATGACGACGTCGACCTGATTGCAACCGTCTCGAATCTGGTTGTAAACCCGGATGGCTCAGGAATGTTCGATCTAGGACCAATCGTGGTCCGGTTTACCCAGACGACTCCTTTTACGGACGTGACGCGGGCCACCCTGATGAACGGCGATCGAGTGAAGGTTGAGGGTGCCCTCCTTTCAAGGACCGAGATAGATGCGACGGAGGTCGAACTTGAAGACGACGGGCTTGGCGCGGGTGATCTTGAGCGAGTCGAACTCGAAGGGTTCGCGACGGCTTGTCCGGAGTCGATGGACTTCTGTGTCGCGGGCGTGCCGGTCGACACGGCGATGGCGACGTGTGATCCTGTCACCTACGAGCCCATGATCGGCGATCGCGTCGAGGTCGAGGGCCCACTGGTTTCGGGTACGCTCGAAGCAATCCGAGTCGAGTCAGAAGACGAGGATCCGAATCAGCGAAATGTGCGGATCGAAGCCGCGGTAACGAGTATCGACAATGTGGCGCGGACGTTAGTGGTGCTCGGGGTCAGCGTTGCTGCCGACGGTGAGACCGTATTGGAAGACAATAGTTTGGTCGAAGACGAGAACTTCAGGTTTAGCGAGTTGGTGGTCGGCGATTTCGTCAAAGTGCAAGGAATCGACGACGGAGGGGCGAACGTTCGCGCGCTTTCGATCGTCCGCGAGAATGCAACGGCGGGCGTCGATGATGTGCGGCTTGAAGGGCCGGTTACGGGGTTCGATGTTGTTACGCCGACGCTTGAAATCCTCGGGCAGAGCGTTCCGCTCAATTTGGAGACTCTCTACTTCGATGACCTTGGCGCGCCTCGCACGGAAGAAGAGTTCTTTCGCGACCCTGGAGATGTGATGCTCGGTGACGTGGTAAGCGCCGAGGATTTATCGGCGTTGAGTTTGTCAACATTGACAGAGGCCGACGAAGTTTCGGCCGATGATCCCAGCTAGGGATCCCACACAGAACCCGAAGTCCCAAGCCTGGAGGGTCTACATGGACCTGAGGCTTTTCACGAGAGTCAGATCTCTATTGCTACTGATGTGCCGGTGTACTGGGGAGTGGGGGATAGAGAAACAAACTGCGTTAACTCGGCTTCGTTAGGCGGGCGCCCGAGATTAGGAGGAGGGTCGCTCCTGCGACCATCGCCCAGAGCGAGAGCCCGGGCACCGGCACCGGAACCGGGGCTGAGAGGGTCTGGCCCATATTGACTGTGCCCTGGGTATTGGGTCCGGGTGAGGTCCAAGTGAAATCCGAGCCCTGGCTGCCATTACCTTGGCGTTGGAGCGAATACCCCGTCGGCACCGAGCTGCCCTCGCTGACGCCGATATCGCTGGATAGCATGCCATCCGCCGCGCCACCGATCGCCCTGACAACTCCCTCGTAGCTCAAAAACTCGACCACGACTCCCTCAGGGTCTACGAGGGCCAGAGCATCGGCTGGGCCGTTCTGCAAGCCCGCGCGGGGGACGAACCTGAAGCCGAAGCCACTGCCGTCATCATTGAGCACCCCACTGAGGCCAAGGGCAGCCGTCACACCACCGCCGTTGCCGTTATAGGTTACCGCCTGCCAGCCTGACAGGTCGAGCCCAGCAGGGCCTGCGATCTCGAAGCCTTCGCCGACGTCGGTACTGGCATTGTCGTAGTGGATTTCGTTGATCCAGGGCAAAGTCGCGACGTTGAGGGAAACGGATACAGAAAGTTCAGCGCTCGGGGCCGACTCGTCGCCATCCAAGTCTTCTGCGGTCACTGAGTAGGCGTAAAGCCCGCCGATTTGCGCCGAAACATCGGTGAAATGACTCGATGCCAGCAGCCCTCCATGCAGAGTGATCGAAGGGCCGGAAGGGATCTGGGTGCGTATCAATCGGTAGCCCGCGAAGTCCGACTCAGAATTGTCGTTCCAGTCGAGCTCCACCGGACCGCTGGTAGAGAGCGCTTGAAGCCCGCTGGGCGCCGCTGGAATCCCCCCGCCCCCGTCCCCGCCCCCGCACTCCGCTGTAAAGAGGCAGTTCACCCATTCTGGATGATCGATGAAGGGATTGCGATTGCCTTGATGGCTTGCGATTACATCGTTTCGCGCCTGCTCCCGGGCGTCCACGGGGTCGGCTGCGTGCCAAGCGAGCAAATCAGAGAGCCGCCCCATGTGGGCCAGGGATGCGTTGGCCCCGCTGGTCACCACGAGCGTATCGTCGTCGGTCAAGACCAAGTCGGGTTCGACGATACCGGTTCCGCTATGGGTACCCCCCTCGTAGCGAATGTCCATATAGAAGAGCGCACGTGCCACGTCCCCTCGGCGTCCCATCCAGGTTTCCCAGATGCCCGTGGTCGTCCAACCCGACTGGCCGGGATACACCCCGCTACCGCCGCCAGCACCTCCATTGGCCACCGTGGTTCGCTCGGCGCAACCCACATCGCACCCGCCGTAGAGCTTATTGCCCCGAGAACTGTTGTAGCCCTCGTCGGAGAGAAACAGATGGTGGCAATCGGTGTACGGATAGTTGCTACTTCCGTCAGTGGGGAACCCATAGGATTTGGGCCAGCTGTGCTCCCGGTTGTATCCGCCGCCGCCGCCACCGAATTTGGGGAGACTGGTGTTCCTGTAGACGTCGAGAATCTCCGAAGCGTTGAGCGGATTTTGATCCGCCACCTCGAGAATGTCCCAAGTATCCGTCGCGCTGGACGTGTACGGGAAGCGCCGATGATCGTCGATCACCTCGTGGAGGGACGCGCGCAAGGCCTTCGTTCCGGTGGCCGTTACCGAGTCGTAATACCCCGCCGGAGGACCGGCTACTGACGCCCCCGCCGGCGCGAGGAGAGAAGCAAGCGCCAGCAAAAGGACCACGGGCGAGGGAAGATAGCCCCCAGTGACTCGTCGAGCCGCGGTGGTGGAGCGGGACCGAGATGAAGTTCTGTCGAAGGGCATCGGCAGCGGGGTAGGGGGACCACTTCTCCTTGGATCCCAAGTCTACAGGATCGGTGCACCCCTAGAACATGACATTTCGCGTAGCTTCTATATACCTATATCTCGGTCACTGATTCGGCGTCGATAATCGGAAAGGCTCTCTCTAGCTCGAGGAATCGTCCGACTACTTGTTGAGCAACGCTATCAAGAGTTCGAAAAGGCTGACTGAGGGACTGGTCCCCAGTATGGAGGGGCCGGCCAAAACGCTCACGGTTCATAGGCTCTGGGCTGCTAGGCGTCGCGCGTTCGTTGCAGGAGTCGCGGGCGAGACTTGTAATTGTGTCGATCCGAGATTTACACTCTTTTTTTAACAGACGAAAGACGGGATAAAATGTCGATATTCGGAGAAAAGTGTAATCGGTGCAGGAGGAGGACTCGCCATACCGAGGCGGGCGAACCCATATGCGAGGCCTGCGTGCAGGATATGGCGTTGCTTGTTCAAGCCTCGGGTGAGACGGACCGGCTCTGCCCCGTCGATCAGGTCAATATGGCCAAGGAGATCGCGCACATGATCGTGGTCGACCGTTGCCCGACCTGCAGCGGCGTCTGGCTCGATGGTGGCGAACTTGAGCGGTTGAAAGGGGATGTCAACGAGCAGGCGATCCTGGCCATGAGTAGGGGCTTCGGTTTCCCTTAGAGCGGAGTCGGCGGCTGATTGGAATCGGGATCGATCGTCGGGGCTATGGAGCTCAGGGGTACGATGGATCCCGAATCCTGCAATGGTGAACCCTACTGGCTGCGATCGCCCCGACAGCTACGCCACATTCGCCGCGAGCCTTTGCCTCCACGCCGGCCTCGGCGATCACGCGCTTCTTGAATCGCTGTCGCTGCTTGCGGTCCCGACCTGCACGGACCGAGCCGACCGCCGGACGCCGGACGCGAAGGTTCGAGTCCCCTAGGGACCACCTGCGCGTCCGAAAGGTCCCGCTGCTTTTTGCCTACCCAGGGGGACAAGTACGCGGCATGGCGCACACATTGATTATTCTTGGTCCGTAAAAAACGTATTCTTTTAGCCATATGGCAATTGTTTTGTAATGAAACTGCGACAGCCGTGGTATAACCATTAGGCGCTCTCTGTTTTGAGAGCCTGCGGATACTCCTTGGGAAGGGAAGTACAATGAAGCCCTCTATCGATGTACTGGCGAGCCAGCTAGAAACCAGCCCCCTCCATTCGAAGCTCCTTACAAAGAATAAGGGTCTTAGAAAGTTGGTCAAAAGCAATAAGAGCCCCTTCGCACGGGTGCTTGCCTCACTGATTTTTTGTGTGGCACTCCTTCCTGGTGCGGCCCAGGCGGCTTCAGTCCAGTACGACGTTACTACTGGGGTCGTGAACATCTCGGTTCTGGTCGCGGGTACGGTTATCGGGACTGCGTCCAGTGGTGTGTCCGGCAGCCTGACCATCGACCATGCTGCTCAATCTCTCGATGGTTTGGATCTCCAACTTTCACCGAATATTCTGATCGCTCTCAGCCAGTCCTATGGCGGCTTTGACTTGGTCAACATCGAGAACGCGACAATCGCGTCAGATACTCCCTTTAGCTCCACGCTGGTGTCTGCAACAGCCCAGAGCTTCACGGTCGTCGGTACGCCCCTTGTAGTGAATGGGGCCTACGGGGCCGCGGATCTTAACCCCGGGGTTTTGAATCCAGTAGTGCAGGTACCGATTAGTTTCGCCGTTCCGAGCATCACCGCGGTGATTGGTAATAGTTCGATCTCGTTTGCTAGCTTCACCCTGAATAGCCTTGATGGGGCAGGTTTCGGTGAGGCGGATGACTTGACCGTGCTCGCTCAAATCAATGTCGACCCCACTAACCTGACACCCATACCTGAGCCGTCGACCGCATTGCTTATGTCGCTGGGACTGGGCCTGCTTGCTGCATCGCGACGACGAACCGACTGATTGTGAGTATGTAAAAACGGGCAGATGAGATTCCTCGTACGACGACCGAATAGGGTCACCTCCGCTTGTACGATGAACCTCCTGCCCAGTGAGTCTGTTGCGGAACGAAACGGTGCGGTTGGAAGGGCCTCATGTCTGTGGACGGGGCGAATACAGCCGTGATCGAGGAGGCTTGGGTCCGAATATCCTTTGTCCTGCAATGTTGGGGCAGAGGATTTCTGTTGTGTGGGAGGCAGTATCTCTGTCGAGACACAACCAGTCGAACCCAACCGGCCTAACCGTTCCGCTGGCAGGAAAGCCTACGTCGCCGTTCGGTTGGACAACGCCCGCCCTCCCTAAGGGCTCGTAAGGCGACTCCGCTTCCGGTACGCCAGACGTCATCCGTAACGCCCGATTGAGTGCCTGGCCGAGGCCTCGGTAGGCGGAGACGTCGAGACAATGGGCGATGAGACTCTTGAAGGTCCAGCCGAAGCGACCGCGGGGATAGGAAAAACAAGCCCCGTTTCCCGCACCGCCGATACCAGGCGTTCTGATAACTAGGCCCAAAGGGGCTCGTTCCGGGCGGATGCTTCCCCGCAATGAGTGTGTTCAGGATGGCTGAAAGTTTGGCCTAGTTTTCTATCCAATCGCTCCGGTCTTGGGGTCTGCGGAACATTATGAGAATGCATAGGGTGAACACGAGTAGGCCCGCGAGCAGGAAATAACTCTGTACGAAACCGATCTGCTCGGAAACGATGCCATAAAGCTTGGAACCCGACGACGCCCCCAGGTTGGCGGCCGACATATAGACGGCGAACTGGGTGGCCGAAATGCCGCGGGTGCAAATGCTCATCGCGATGGCAATCATGCAGACCATCACCGCCGGGTCGAGCAGTACCCAGAGCGAGAGCATTATCTGCACGTAGAGTTCGTTCACCCAGAGAAATTCGGTGAGCGCCAAGAGCATGGCGTGGGCACCCACGAGTCCGAGGGCGAGTATGGAGATGCTCTTGACTCCGAAGCGGTCGATGAGGGGGCCGATCCCGAGGGCTAGAAATGCGCCAATCAGCCCCATGGAAGCAACGAGCCCGGACCACTGCTCGGGGGTGAACTGGAACAACTGGATCGCCGCGATGGGCATGAGGGCATCCCCGTAGCCGCTGATCAAGCCGTAAAAGAACAAGACTAAAAAAATGACGATGCTGCTTCGGGTCCAGAGCACGCCGTTGAGCGAGCGAATCACCGAAAGCAGGGAGCGGTCATTCTGGATGGAAGCCACGGACTTTCCGGATGTCCAGGGGAGGAAGCGTTCGCCGTCCCTTTCCCGAACGCCGAGAAACAGCAGGAACACGACAAACGAGACCCCTGCACCGAGGAGCGCCGTGGTGCCTAAGCCCACTGTCCCCAGCATGACGCCGCTGAGCGCCGCGGAGGCTGCCCAGCCCACGGCCTTGCCGCAGCTCATGAAGGCATTGATTCGGCCCTGCTCCGTTTCCGGGACAAGGTCGATGGCCATTCCGTCGACCGCTACATCCTGGGTGGCGGCGAAAATGTTGACGAAGACCGCAATGGCGGTGAGTAGCCCCATCTGGTTAACGGGGTCATCTACCCAGTTGAGTAGACAAAGGCTGAGGGCCATGCCCAACTGCGCGCCCAGTATCCAGGGTCGCCGGAGCCCCATGGCGGGATACTGATACCGGTCCATGAGGGGGCCGGTGAGCAGCTTGAAGACCCACGGCAAGATCACCAGTGCGAGATAGGAAGCGATTGCATAGGCGGACAGGCCCTGGCTGGCGAGCCAGGCCGGCATGGCAATTTGCAGGAGCCCCTTTGGAATTCCCTGGGCAAAATAAAGCAAAGTTGCGACGGCAAAGCGCGTGCGAGCACTTTGGGACATGGACTTGGCGAATGGACTCATAGGAGAACTATGACGCGAACGACTGCCTGAGTCAGCAGTTGCTTTTTTCGGAGTGCCTCCACGAGACGGTTCCCCGTGCACTGCCGATCCATAGGGCGTCCGAGAGGCGTTAAGTCGGGTGCCCCGAGCAGATCGTGCTCCCGTCAACTAGGCCTACTAGCGAAGCGAGGCCGTTCATTGTTAAGGGCACATATCGCCTCGCCCGCGCCTATCTCAAGCACTTGGGTCGAGCGCCTATGGCGCCGACGGCGCACAGGCTCAGGAGCAGCAGGAGGGCGAGCGGTGAAGTCTTCGTTGGGACGGCGGGAGCGCCGAAAGTCTCATTGCCGTTGTAGGCCCCGATATGCGGCGCCGATTCACCCGCGACAGAAAATCCGAAGAAGTCCTGCCCGGCGGCGATCGTGCTCCCATTGGATTTGGCCGTACTCCCCGGTAGCAGCTTATACATCTCGGGATCGTCGGCTCCCGGTAGCCGTAATAGAGGATCCGCGTAGCGCGCGCCGCTCGTGAGTTGAGGATCCACGTGAAGGTGAGGCTTCACCCGTTTTAGGGTAGGTCAGCCTGCGTCCTGGCCCGCATGCATGAGCCGTGTGCGGCGGTCGTAGTTGCCTAAGACGGCAGAAGTGAATCCAAAATCGGTAATGGCCAGAATCCGCAAGGGACATATTTTCGAGGTGTTGCGAGTCTGATGCATGATCCAGCGCGGGACGAAAGCGAGCTCGCCTCCTCGTATGGGTCTCCAATCCTCTCCCACCTGCACTTCCCCTTGCCCCTCTAGGACGAAGAAGAGGGATTCGTGTGCATGCTTGTGGCGCTCGTTGCGGCTGTCCGGGGCAATCTCAATGATCCTTGTGTCGATCGTCTGCGATTCTGGGAATTCTGCTCGCTGGACAGAGAAGTCGATCTCCAGGCGTTCGTTCTTGTTGCTGTAGTGATCTTCTCTCTGGGTATCGGTCGTCGAAGTAGTCCAACTTTCGGGAGCGACGTTGGTTCCGAGGGGCTGCCGCGATTGGGCGCGAACGATGAGGTCGAGGACCGGCTGAGGGATAGAATTCGTCATAGGTTTCTCCTGGCAGAGCAGTTCTTACAGCACCTGATCTGCCTTCTGGGGGTCCAATGCACGTCGGTACATCCAATCCCAAAAGACGGACCTCAAGGAGAGTGCCTTGAGCATGCCCCTGCGGAGTTGATGACGACTGGCCTCGTCGCGGGCGAGATCAGCCGAGATGGCCTGCAATGTCTCTTGGTGATGGTCGTCGACCGCGGTGTGCAGCGGAAAGAATACCGTGTCTCTTGCGCTGAGTTCAGGAATCGTTGCCACCGCCCGGGAGAAGGGCTTGTAGATGGTGCTGACGATGTTCTCTGTCCCCAGCCCGAGTGCGCCCACAGCCTCTGCCGGCGTTCCGCTCGACAGTAGGTTCATAAACATCTCCCGCCAGATGACAATTTGATCGAGTTCGGAATCGAGGTCCTGATCTTTAAGGCCCATCGCTTTGCAGAAACGTTTAAAGAGTTGGGGATGCGGCTGTCCGACAATCCACTCCGGTTCGATTCCAACTTCGCCCAGCTCGCTGAGTTCCTCGGTCTCGTAGATGCCAGATTCTTCGGTGAGATTCTCCATCAGGCCAGCGCGATGGCGTGGATCGCTGAGGCGAGAAATTACGGCGGTCAAGTAGCACGGAAAATCTTTGGAGTATCCGTGGTACTGCTGCCCAAAGTCGGCCAGTGCCCAGCGCATGTCTGGCAGTTCACCCAAACCCACCGCGTTTAGGTAGGGGTGGTTGACCGCACGATGTTGAAGCGATTGCGCGGCTAGTTCCGCCACGAACGCTCGAGGACTTTGTGCCGGTACGCGAGTGCGAGGGATCGATACATCGCGCAGGTTCACGTGCTCCGGGACGACTGCAACGGCGGTTCTATCGCCGGTTGCAAGCCCTGCGAAGCGATCGCTGGCAGGCGCGGAGAGAGAAGTCAGGTTCGAGTTCGGCATGGCAAATCCTTCTGGGGCGATTCGGTCCGATTTGGTTGGTCTAGTCGGATACGGGTCCCGCAGGAGGTCAGAGCCAAGGTCCGACCGGGTCCGGGACAAAACCCCTGGATTCGATTGCGCTGCCATTGGCTGTTCTCCTACTGCTCTCCCGACGTCATCGTTGGGAGGTTGAATAAGAGACGGGGTTTCGGGCCGATGGATATCGTTGGAGACGTGAAAAAATGATCGCGGGTCAACAATGCCAGGGCTGATGACGATCGCGGTCGCGCAAAGCGGGTCACAACGGGTCTTGGGTGACGCAATCGGCGGCGAGGCTGACTCGTCTCAGCTGAAAACGCAGCTTGTTTTCCTATTCCCCCTTCCCCCCGGGTGGCTTCAGTGGAAAGCGAGGTACGAAGGGCGACTTAAACCCAGGGTCGACAGTATCGAGAGTCGCCTCGATCAGAAGCCACGCGCCTCCTCGAGCTGCACCGAAAGCGTCGCGCCCGAGCCACTCCCAAAGGCGAGCGCATGAGCGCGCATTGGAAGTCGCTCTAGTTGCATCATGGCGGATAGGATTTTTAAGCGGATTTTTCCGCAACCGCGATATTCGGCGTTCAAACATGTAGGCTTAAAGGGGCGGTTTCGTGTCTGTTCGCAATGAATGTCACACCCCGTCGCCTAGCTCACCTCTTCACGCATTCTGGTTTAGCGTTCCTTATATAGAAGCACTCTGAGGAAAATGGGGGCTTATCAATTCAATGCGAGCCAACGCTTTAGCCCCAGGCGGGCGACTTGCTGACATGGTGGACGTCGGGATTCTTTTAGCAGGCCGCTGCGCTCTCGTGCTTTCACTCGCTGTCTGTACAACGTCCGCCTACGCCCAGACCTCCGCATCCGCGACTCGGGAGGCTGCTCTTCAGTATGTCCGGGGCACTACAGCGTCGAAGAGCCTCGCCATCACCGATGTCAGCGAACTCGTCGTCACTGACGAAACGCGCACGCAGCACGCCGGCGTCTCGCACGTCTACATACGGCAGGAGCTCGGCGGGATCGAGATCGCAAACCGAAGTGTCACCGTGAACCTTGACGCGAAAAATCTTGTCATAGGCACACGCGGTAGCCTCGTTCGAGACATAGTGTCCTCAGCCAAGGAGACGAGCCCCACGCTCAGTGCCTCGGATGCGATTGACCGAGCGGCGGCCCAGCTTGGCCTCGTCGCTACGGCTCCCCGGGTCGAACTCGAGTCGTCTACCGGTCCAACGCGAGCCTCACTCTTTCGTTTGGCTGGCGTATCGCTCGACGACATTCCGGTGAAACTCACCTACTACTCACTTCCCTCCGGCGCACTCGTGCTTGCCTGGGAGTTGGTCGTCAGGACACCGGACCGGAAGCATTGGTGGCAGGTCTGGGTAGACGCCACAACTGGCGCGATCACAGCCCAGGGCGACTGGATCGCGCGCGACTCGTATCGCGTCCTTGAGGTCCCCGTTGAGTCTCCCGACCACGGTGTACGCACCTTGGCGGTCGACCCCGCCGACGCGACGGCCTCGCCATTCGGCTGGCATGATACCAACGGCGTTGCAGGGGCAGAATTTACGATCACGAGGGGAAATAATGTTTTGGCTCAGGAGGACCAAAACGGCAACAACGGAACCGGCTTCGCGCCCGATGGCGGAGCCAGTCTCGCTTTCGACTACAGCCTCGATCTCGCGCAAGCGCCATCGGTGAATCTCGACGCCGGAATTACGAATCTCTTCTACTGGAACAACGTCATGCACGACGTCCTCTACCAGTACGGATTCGACGAGCAAAGCGGGAATTTTCAGTCCAACAATTACGGAGCCGGCGGAGTTGCCGGCGACAATGTTCTCGCAGATGCCCAGGACGGCTCGGATTTCGACAACGCCAATTTCGGCACGCCACCCGACGGCTCTCAGCCCCGGATGCAGATGTTTCTGTGGTCGGCACCAGCGACACAGCTGTTGGCGATCGGGGCCCCGTCGGCGGCGGAGGGTAGTTACACCTCTCTCGAGGCGTTGTTCGGCGGGAGCGTTCCGGCAAGTCCCGCCTCCGTCTCGGGAAGCATCGTCGTTGTCGACGATGGCAGCGGCGCAGCAAGTGAAGGCTGTGGCCCGCTGATCAATGGCCCTGCGATTAGTGGGAATGTCGCGCTCATTGACCGGGGGGCTTGCAACTTCACCGTCAAGGTCAAGAACGCACAGAATGTCGGAGCCTTGGCGGTCGTGATGGTGAACAACGTGCCGGGTTCTCCCATCACGATGGGGGGCACCGACGCGACGGTGACGATCCCGTCGGTGATGGTTAGCCAGACGGACGGGACAACGATCCGCACGGCCCTGCCCGCCGGCGCGACTCTCTCCAATCCGGGCCAGGGCCAAAATATAGATAGTGATTTCGACGCCGGGATCGTTGCCCATGAGTACTGCCATGGCCTGTCGAACCGACTCACGGGTGGCCCCGCCAACTCCAACTGTCTGTTTAACGATGAGCAACCCGGCGAGGGGTGGAGCGATTTCTGCGGCCTGTTCGTCACGGCAAAGCCCGGCGACGCGAGCACTGACGCTCGGCCTATCGGAACCTACGCCGCTGGGCAGAGCGTGAGTGGAAGTGGCATCCGGGTCCACCCCTACTCAACGGACCTCACAATCAATCCACACACCTACGACGACATCAAGACTGCTTCGATTCCGCATGGAGTTGGTTCCGTTTGGGCCGTTGCGCTCTGGGACATGTACTGGAATCTAGTGGACGCCTATGGATACGACGCGAATCTTTACACCGGGAGCGGGGGCAACAACCTGGCAATGCAGCTGGTAGTGGATGGATTGAAGTTACAGACCTGCAGCCCATCTTTCCTCGATGCTCGCGACGCCATCTTGCAAGCCGACGTCAACGCGAGTGCGGGCGCCAACGAGTGCCTGATCTGGCGGGCATTCGCGAAGAGAGGCATGGGCGTTGCCGCGAGCGCCGGAAGCTCGAACAGCGTCGTCGATGGGGTTGAGGATTTCACAGTCCCGTCGCAGTGCTTATGTGGGAACGGGGTCGTCGAGGGGAGCGAGGCTTGCGACGAGGGCGGCGAAACGGCGACCTGCAACGCCGACTGCAGCGTGCCCCTGTGCTCGAACGGAGTTGTCGAGTTGAACGCCGGTGAGCAGTGCGACGACGCCAACGCCAACGCCAACGACGATTGCACTAACGTCTGCGTCGCCGCCGTCTGCGGCGACAGCATCGTCTGGAACCAAGGCGCCGGAAGCGAAGCTTGCGATGAGGGCGGCGAAACGGCGACCTGCAACGCCGACTGCAGCGTGCCCTTCTGCTCGAACGGAGTTGTCGAGTTGAACGCCGGTGAGGAATGCGACGACGGCGGTTTGGACCAGGGCGACGGTTGCTCCGCTACCTGTCAGTTCGAAGTGATCCAGGTCCCGTCGCTAACTACGCCGCTCCTTGGACTCCTCGTGGGAGCCTTGCTCGCGGGTGGAGGCTGGCTGGCGCGCGCGCGCGCAGCGAGTCGGTGGGAAAGAGCGAGCTAACAGGTATATCGCCTGGGCAGTGGTGCTGGAGCTGCTTGGAATAGGCTCAACCGCTCCGAGAATGACTCGTCGACGTTGCAGTGGCTCCAGCGCTTCGAGGGCACCTCGTTGTCGTAGAGGTGCAGTAGCGATTCCGGGTGTGGTTTTTGGGGGACGGTTGATGGGGTGATTTGCGGGTCGTCTACGCAGCTGATGCATTGAATTCGCGCGGAGAGACCCCGAAAACCGATCGCTTCGACGGCCAAGACTTCAGCTAGGCACTCGGCGCGTCGATGCAGACACCGTGGAACACGCTCGATGGAGTTGGGGCCGATCGCAATCGAGTAGACAGGCTCTACGGAGGGTCGACGCCGCGATTACATCGCTCTCATAGTCGTGGTTCGAGCGGAGGGCCGCCTTGGCGTTTTCGGGCGCTCCGATGCTTGGTGGGGGCCGAATCGGACGCTCAGGGTGTACGAAACTAACCAGAATCTAATGGAATGGATAATTTCGTGATTGCAATCACATTCGTATAGGTCGTTTGTCTCGATGACACAGCAGGTCGCACCGGAACGCGCACCGGTCCAGCCGTATTCGCCGGCGGGTTCCGACAAGGATCGGGTCGGATCATTCTTCAGTGAGCACGCCTAATTAAGGTCAAAAAAGAAGAGAACTAGCAACGATGATGTTAGAACGTTCAATGCTCAGTCCGAAGATCGCCGCCGCCTGGGCGGCGCCGCTCTTGTTGGCAGCGCTGCTCGTCTTCCCCGCTTCGGCGCGGGAGCAGAGTTCC
>Ga0115569_10002687_pt1 | contig 13424 bp, 5 predicted proteins | sample COGITO_mtgs_1205_2_FD_87295 | JGI IMG/M metagenome (GOLD analysis project Ga0115569, IMG submission 87295) | Pelagic marine microbial communities from North Sea - COGITO_mtgs_120503 | ecosystem: Environmental > Aquatic > Marine > Epipelagic | place: Germany:Helgoland, sampling site Kabeltonne...
AGCGCTTCTTTGAGCGCTCGGGAAACTGTTGTTCGCGTTGCGTTTCTCTAAAATACGACTAAAAATAGACCAAAAACTTTTTTTTCGTATCTAATAAAAGCGCCAAACGGTTCGTTTTGACGGGGACACACACCCCAACAGAGCACGAATACAATGAAGAACGAAGAAGAAGGGAGTATCCGCAAGGGTCGTGAAGACGACGAGAACAACAAAACGGGAGGAGCGGTGGTGGTAAAAGCGCGCGTGGCACCGTCCGGCGCGTTTGGTTTGCCGATGTCGTTCGATTTGGTGTGTCGTTCGATTGTGTTCTTGGACGACGCGCTTTGCGCGTTTCCGGTTGGTCACGGCGTGTTGTTGGTGGAGAGCGAACGCGGGAGGCAAGTGGCGTTCGTGCCCGGGACGCCCGGGCAGAGGAAAGTGACCGCGATCGCGGCGAAGAAGTGTTTTGGGGGTGGGAGCGCGAGGGAGAGAAGCGAAGACTTTTTGGAGCAGGAGGAAGAGGAGAGAGGAAAAGGCGGTGGTCAACGAAGAAGGGAGGCGGGAGTATCTTCTTCTTCTGCTTCTTCTGCTTCTGCTTCCGGACCGATCACGTTTACTGGCGAAACTGCTTCTTTACTCGCGATTGCAGAGAGTGGAGACGAGGAAATAGGACCGTCGATTGTGTTGTGCGCGATACATCGACAGACGCAAAGGCGCGCGAGGTTGAGAACGTTTTCGTTGAGAGACGCGATCGGGACAGACGGGAAGAAAAGTTCGAGCTCTTCTTCCAGTGCAACAGTAGCTTCGATGAGTGGATGTTTCGGTGAGTATGCGTTCACGGAGGTGTGTTTTTCAACCGATGGAGCTTCGATTGTAGCGAAAGTGCAAAGAGTTTCGGACGAGAACGATTGGACCTTGCGTTCGTGGACTTTCTCGGATCTGACGAAGCGCACCAACGTCAGTAACGACGGTGATATCAATAGTAATCAAGAACTGTCGACGAGCAATCCGTTTCCTGCGTCGTCTGCTTACTCTGATATTTTCTCTGCGGGTAAAAAGTCCTCGTCGGTGTCGAACGTGTCGCACGTGATTGGTTTTCTTCCAGAGCCGCGCATAAGCGTCGGTCAACGCAACCATTCAACGTCACACTCCAATCCGGCGAGTTTTAAATTTCATCCACGCGAGAGAAATACAGTTTCAGCTGTCGCTATGAGCGTGATCAGAATGTATAAGCTCCCTCAAAAGTCAGAGGCTGACTTATATGCCGCATCTTCGGCGTCGGGGAGTCGGGGCGTTATCAAACTCGCCAGCGCAATACCATTCGGGGAAGCCTTTGAAGGAGATGAACCAGTCGATCACGCGTGGTTAGAGAAAGGAAACGGAGAGAGAGTCGTTGTTGCATTTAAAAGTGGACAAGCGTTGATACTAGAACAATCGCAACCGATATTTATTATTCGAAACTGCTTTGCGCAAAATAATAATAGCTACAATATTGGCGCAACGGGCGTATGCGCTATCGGCGCACGAGGTTTTTGTATTTTCGGAACTAACGGAAGCCTTTCCGTGTATAACAGAAATGCCGATCGAAAGATTACCGCGGGTAAAGAGCCATACGGTAAAATCCGAGTTTGGTCTGTTCGTAGGAAAAACCAAGCCTATGAAGATAGTTCGGAAGAAGAAGAAGAAGAGGAAGAAGAAGGTGAGGTAGACGGAGTAGATGAAGACGCGGTCGATGAGAAGAATGTGAAGAATCGCAACTGTAACTCGCGTGATGGTACAGAATTCGATGACGTTTGTGGTAAAGATACTACAGATACTAGTATTTGTCAGTCGCAAGAAGTGCGTTGGATCATTGAAAGGGGAGCGATTGTTTCTGCGGACGTCTCTCCGTGCGGCGAAACTCTTATCGTGTGGATGGACCATCCAACGAACGAGCTTTACACTCTCGCAGTCTCAGATGCAGACGCATCGGTTCGGGAAATAACGACCGAGAAGGAAGCTTCCAGCGATTGTGAACAGAGCGCTTTGCAAGGTACCGCGCATAGTGACGTGTTCCAAGTACTTTTGCGGGAAAACTTCAGCGTCACAGCTTCTGAACGCTCGAAACTACCCGGTGCGACAAACTCGACGATATCGTTTTCTTCCACGTTTAATCAAGATGCCAACAGTACGTCATGTGGTGGTAATATGATATCGCACAACGTTGTGCTTCCATCTCCATCCTCGCGTGCAAGTCATTGCGCTTTGAAACCGATACTCGCTACGTGTTCCACTGACGGCGCCGTTCGTATCTGGTCTACTAAAGAGAAGAATAAAATGTTGTTTGGTGGCATTTCTACCGCGTTGACGAGCAGTGATGTGCATTCAGAGACGACCGCAAAGTCGTCAGATCGCGGCTCTAGTACGAGCACGTCTACAGAGTCGTCGGCTTTTAGCTGTGCGCTTGAACTTTGTGAGCACTTCCCAGAGACGCCACTTTCAGTAGCATTGCATCCGTCCGGACATATTCTCCTCGTTGGCTTCAACGATAAACTCCGCATGTTCTACATTCACCGCGACACTCTCGAAAAAGCTCGCGAGTTTCCATTGAAGAACGTGCGTGATGTCAGTTTTGCACACGGTGGACACAAGTTTGTGGCCGCGCATGGTAACTGTGCCAAGATTTTCGACACGTATACAGGCGCAAATTTGTCGACGCTTCGGGGACACTCGTCAAAGGTTAGACGGGTAAAATGGACGAGTGACGACGAAAATGTCGTTACTATAGGTGCGGACGGTTGCTGTTATCGCTGGGAGTTACACGGTGTTGATGCTTTATCTGGAGAACACAAGAGAAACGCAGAACACGCGAGAAAGGGGTGTCGATACGACGACGTCGCACTTCTGCCGAAAGAACTCGGGAATGGCGTGTTTTTAGTTGGAAGCGATCGAACAATTAAAGAGCTAGACGGTGAAAAGTTTGGCGCAGGTTCGTGCCGAGAATTTGAAATCTCTTCATCCATGTCAGCGCTCTCTTGTAACGGCGGCGGTGACGGTACAGCCGGAACGACTTTCGACCAGAGCGGAAGTGATGAGGAGCACAGCAGAATGGTCTCGCGACGAAAAGCAACTACTCTAACATCTGCGTGCTTTCTGCATTCATCTCGACTCCTGGTATGTGGTACATCCTGCGGTGCGTTGCGGGTATACACAACTCCGTTGACCGGAGAATTTCGTGAATATCGATGCGCGAGCAATCGGGAAATTACATCCATATGTGCGTCCGATACTGAGAAGAGAGTGTTCGCGTGTGCCTCGGACGGAACAATGTTTGCATTCGAGATTATTATAGAATCTGATTCCGGTGCATTCAATTTCAATAACCCTCTTCCTCGGTTTGATAAAAATAGAAGCGTAAAAGATACGAGCGACGCTGACGCGCCAGACGACGTGCTCATATCGCGCCTCGTCCTACTTGAAAAGGAGAAGAGCATAGCAGATCTCCGTTCAAGAATTCGTGAACTTCGCGCCAGACACGAATACGAGCGTCGAGTGTCCGACCAACGGAATCGAGAAGAAGTTAATCGTCTAGAAACGCAGCGTAAGAACGATCTGGAAAGAGAAATCGCCAAGCGAACGAGGTTGCGAGAAACATTTCTGGAGGAGAGGGCAAAAACTGAAGAGAAAACGCGCAGCGAAGACGAAACGCGCCGAACACGCGAAGAACACAAAGAGAGAGAGTATAGGCGTAAACTCGCGAAAGAGTTTGAGAAGACTGAAAACTTAAAAGTCGTGAAAGATGAGGAAATTGCGAAGTGGGACGAGCAAAATTCAGCATTGGTGCAGGCCCATGAGGCGTACGTCAAAGAATCGGAAGCGAAATTGGAGAAAGAGACGCGACTTTTACAGCATAAAATCGCGCAGCTAGAACTAGAAATTCGCACAGAGAAGGAAATTAGCGAAGAGACGCAGCGCCAAGTTGAAGAAGACGCCGACGAAGAGATTGAAAATTTGAAAAAGGTATTTCAGGAAAACGTGGAGTACGAGCGCCATCGTTCTGCGGAGTTACGAATTGAGCACGCGAAAACACGGAAGCTTCGCGAAAGCGCAACCAGAAACGAAGAATTAATGCGCGAAGAGGCCTCGTTAGCAAAGCGCGAGCGAGATGTGCTCAAAGAAGAGCTGGAAAAGGCGAGACAAACTTTAGCAGAACGCGACGCTGAAATACGTGATTTGAAAGAAGACAATAAAAAATCGACTCGCGAGATGCAAAAGAAGATTGCATCAGAACGGAAGCTCTCCTCTCAACTGACGGAACTTTCCGAGAGACTCGTCAAAGTCGATTTTGAGATTGTACCAAAGTTTGAGCGCACCGTAAACGATTTGAACGAACATTTACAGTTGAAGGATAAAGAAATAGTAAAAGTATTGGCAGAAGTGAAAGCTCTCAAAGGCGAGTTGGAAGAAACAACACGCAAAGGAGAGAGCTTTCGCAAAGAAGCAAAGTTGAAGCGTAGAAACGCGGAAAAGTCGCAGCAGTTGATTAAAAGATTCCAGCGCGACTTGTTCCAGGTGGTGGATAGAAAAGCAAACGAGGACTTCAAAGCGTTGAAAGATGCCGTTGTGCAACTGTATTCCCGATACGCTCGCGAAGAAGACATCAAGGAGAACGAAGTACACTTGACGCGCGCGGAAGAAGCAGCTCTTGCGGTCCAAAAACGGAACGATGTATTAGAACAAACTGTTGAGAAGTTACGTAAGCAATTGAGGAAAGAAAGTGAGGCTCGGCGTATCGAAGTATCGAAGGTTTTGAAGGAAAATCTGGAGCTCGTTGATGCCGAACGCAAAAAGGAAAAAAAGACTACGGACGAACAGCAGCAACCATTTTTAGAGCTGAAGAGATATTTACACACCTTAGCCGTGCAATGAGGAATAAATATTTGTGTGCATCTTATCGTACTACACGCTGGCAATACCGGCTATTTGTGATCCTATAACCCAAAACCCATCCAAATCGAAGTATTCATAGTCTACGTTTTCGCTGCCAAACACCTTCTTTATGACTTCGCCTGTCTTCCTGTTCAATCTGCAACCATCCGCAGCTTTGATCTGCATCGGTGTCAATGCCTCCTGCTGACGTCTCAAGCTATCGTTCGTTTGACTCAACACGTGTTCGACGAAGATAAACTTGCCCGTCTTGGGTTTCAACACGCGCTTCACCTCCTTCAACGAAGCCAACTGATCCTCCACCGAACACAAAACAAGCGACACGACCGCCACATCCACAGAACCATCTTCAAACGGCAAATTCTCGCTCACGCCACGCAACGGCTCGTATTTCACCTTATCCGATTTCACCTTTTCAAAATTCTCCAGCGCGTACGGAGTCATGTACTCGTTCGGATCGACGCCGTACACGTCAACGCTCACTCCAAAATTCGTCGTCGAAGCGACCATATCGTAATACTTGGCGTTCGGCCAGGTGCCCGCGCCTAATTCAACCACGTCCACCTTCCCTGTTCTGTTCGAAAATGCTCTCGTGAATAATTCTGTCTTTCTCTCTTCGATGACGCTTTCGTATCCAGCCATCGTTGTCACTGCGTAAAAAGAGTTATAGAGTTAGTTGGAAAGAGTTCGTTAGGGAGTTCGCAAAGAAAGAAGAAAAACACAAACACTCACTCGCTTTGGCAAACACTTTGTCCGTCCGCTGATTCCTGTGATCGAGCACATAGTTCACGTCCTCGACGGTTTCATCGTTCAAGTCTAAGAGTTTTGGAAACGCTCGCGCGGCCTCCGAAAAGGAAGCGGCAAAACAGAAAGCGCAGCCAGAACACGCGACGAAAGCGCGTCTTCTCGAATCTTTCTTCGTTTCCAATCCTCTTTTTCTTCTTTCATTTTTGTCCTCATCATCGGTCCTAGATGCATCAGCATCAGCACGCGAGGATGGTACCACGCGACGACGACAACTGTTGCGATTGTTTGCTCCTCGAGATGTGGTGGTAACGCGACGACCGGTGTTGTGATGCGCTGAAGACGCGCAGAGAGATGTCATTTTTATAGGGGATTTTTAGGGGAATTTTCTCCACTTTAAGAGACGACGGACGCTTTATATATACACATCAAATATGGTCGCCGATCGCGAAATTGGAGCATCGACGCACACGAAAAAGTCCTCGAGAGTATCATCTCGGAATAAACGAGCGTTTGGCGGATTTGTCGTCGCCGCGCTCGCATCCATGACCGGGTACTTTTTAGCGACCAAATGGAAGGAGTTTACGACGAGTTTTTCTTCTGACGATGATGCAGCGGGGAACAGACGACAAATATTACTCGTGGGAGACTCGCTGACGCAACGAGGCTACGATTCAAAGAAAGGATGGGTGTCGAAACTCGCGTCTTCGTACGTCAGACGCGCGGATGTTATAAACAGAGGGTACTCCGGGTACAACACGAGATGGGTTTTGGATTTGATGAAAAGGAAACCGAAATTGTTTGTGAAAAAACCAACGCTGGTGGTTGTGTTTCTCGGCGCGAACGACGCCGCGGTGAATCACAAGCGCGAATACGCGGTTCCGCTCGAAGAATACGTGAAGAATATGCGGGAGATATTGAATTTGTATAAGAACGTGCCGAGAATTGTCATCACGCCACCACCGATTATTGAAAAGGACCGGGTGCAACACGCGATGGAGACGACGGCGTTCGATACGCCGGATCGACTTTATCAACACACTGAGAAATACGCGGTTGCGGCGGAAAAAGTGGCGAGAGAAATGGGGGTAGGTGTGGCAGACGCGTTCGATACGTTTGAAAAGTTAGGCGGTGGGGATTTGAGCGCGTATTTTTCGGACGGGTTGCATTTTAGCGAAAAAGGCGAGGAGGTTGTGTACGCGTTAATCGTAGAAACCATAAAGCACACGTATCCGTGGATCGCCTCGGAAAAGTTATCCTTAGACGCGCCGTTGCACGGAGAGTTAGCCGAAAGAAATCTTTAATAGCTATGTCATACTATGTAGTAGCGTGAATTGTTCTCTAGTATTCTGAATCTATTTTTCAGTATTATTAACTTATATCTAATGTTTCTAATGTTTCTATCGTCGCATTTGAGTAAACGCAGGCGAGGAAGTTTGTCCGGGAGGTTTTTGTTGCTGACTGCCAAAACCAGAAGCTTGTCCGAAAGCAGAAGCTTGCCCGAAACCAGAAGCCTGTCCGAATCCGGTATTTTGTTGTTGTCCAAATCCAGCACCTTGTTGTTGCCCGAATCCAGTGCTTTGTTGTTGTAGTTGCCCGAATCCAGTGCTTTGTTGTTGTTGTCCGAAACCGGTACCTTGTTGTTGTCCAAAACCAGCAGAAGGTTGTCCAAAACCGCTCGTTTGCCCGAAACTCCCAGAACTTTGTGGTTGTTGCTGCTGCTGATTGCCAAAACTAGACGCTTGCCCGAAAGCACCGCCTTGCTGTTGCGCTTGTTGCGCAAACGGACTAGAAGACGCTTGTTGCGCGGCTTGCGCAAAACCACCTCCACCACCACTTTGACTCGCCAGCGCGCCAAAACCACCTCCGCCGGAAGCCGCCGCGGCGGCACCAAATCCAGTCGGTTTATTTGCAAAAGCAGCGAAACCAGACGTCGGAGCAGGCGTCGACGGGGCAGTAGCGGCGGCAACAGTAGTCGCTGCCGCTTGGCCGAAAGTACTCTGCGGTGTTGAAGAGCCGAACGCAGGCGTACCACCTCCAATCTTTGCCGCTTGGCCGAACGATGGAGTTCCCGTCAATGCTGCCGCGCCTCCACTCGTTGAAGGTTGACCAAAAGAAGATGTTGAAGTGGGCGTGCCAAAAGCTGCGCTTCCGCCTCCACCAATCGTTGCGGCTTGGCCAAAACCAGGCGTGCCAGTGAGCGCGGCTGCACCACCACCACCACCGCTAGATCCAAAACCAGTGCTCGTAGCAACGGCTCCTGTAGACGCAGGCGGATTCATACTACCAAACGATGAAAAAGTACCCGTACCCGGTACACCAGCCACCGAAGCGGCGGGCTTTCCGAACGCAGGTGCCACCGTTGGTGCACCGGCCACGGTAGTAGTAGACGTAGGCACCGCAGACTTACCAAAAATTCCACCTACTGCAGACGTTGATGTCGTCGAACCTAAACCTCCGAAACTGCCAAAGCTCGACGCGACGTCTGTCACCGGAGCTTCAGCAGCTTCCTTTTCCTTAGCAAGCACCAACGGAGGTGCCAATTTCGGGGTTTCTGGAGGCGCTGAAAATAGAGCGGACGTTTCACCCTCTTCTTTCCTCTTTGCTGGCGCCGCCGTCGCGAGCGATCCAAAGCTGAACACAGTCTTCTCAGAGCTCGCACTCGCCGCGGCGCGTTGTAACGGTGGCGGTGAAGACTGAATGTCCTCTTCCTTCTCTCCTTCCTTACTATCATCCAGTTTTAACTCTTCGACAGATCCGAAGGCTTTGGATTTCGGGACGCTCGTTGCAATTGAAGAAGTTCCAAAGCCGAGCGGTTTCACCGCCGGCGCCGGCGCCAAGGATGCCAGCGTTACAGGAGCAGAAGCAACGGGAGGAGCAGGAAAAGTAGTAGTATCATCAGCACTTTCTTCCTTCTTCTCCTCTTCTTCTCCTTCTTTCTTCTTCTCGGGTTGGTTTTTAGCGATGCCGAAACTAAAGGCCGGCTTACTGTCGCCACCACTACTCGTCGACAATGGCGCAAAGCTGAATGCAGGTTTTGGCTTCTCCTCCTCTTCAATGGCTTCTTGAATTTTCGCTCGGTCTGCTTTATTTTTAGCCATGAAGTCTGCGCTCCATAAGTTCACCACTGGTTTCGCTGGAGTCACAGAGGATGCGGTGCTAGATGCCGTCGCTGCTTCAGGAGCAGCTGGGGCCGACGACGCCGAAAGACTCGGGAACAAAGGTTTCTTCGACGCTGCCTCTTCCTCGTTCGTCATTTTTTTGGGTGCCAAGGAAGGTGCAGTCAACGACGGTGGCGGAGGAACTTCCATTTTCTTCGGCGCTTCTTTCGGTTTCGACGGTGCCGCTGCAACAGGTGCTGAGAACGCCGGGAAGAGTGGTGCCTTAGCCGGCGCCGCCGCCCCTGGCGGTGGAGGAACCTCCACTTTCTTCGCGGCAGAAACAGGAGCAAAAGCAGAAGCAGATACTACAGGCGGCGCAGAAACTGTTCTCTCGATGCGCTTCGGAGGCATTCGCGGTTCTATGCGGCGAAGCGGTTGCTTCAAAACGTCTCGCTTCATTTCAGAGACTACGACTCGAGGTTGCTTGACGAGCGTTTTGATCGCGCGATCCATAGCTTCCTTGTGCGAAGTCGTCGGCACGTCCACTCCGAGATTATCGTCACCTCTACCTCTCGAGGCCGTTCCAGGCGTGCTAAACATCACACCAGACGATAACGCCGCTAAGCGTTGCTTACCGGGAGTTTCAATCGCATTCACTTCAACTCTCCCATCCTTCCCGACGCGCACGTCAGCGTCGTACCCAAACTCGCGGAGATCCGCAATAGTTGTTTCCAAACGTTCATTCTGATCTTCGATGACTTCTTTCTGCGTTTCGATTGCTGCCTTCAACGCTCTCGTGGTTTCTTGCGAGCGACTCTGATTCATCGTCAAGACTGAATTTGAACTGCTGCTCCCGGCTGCCTTCTTGATGCGATCGAGCCGCTTCTTCTCGCGTTCGGCGAGATTTGTACGCACTTCGAAATCAGCCGCTCCTTGCGCGATGACATCCATTTCTCGCCGCAGCTGAGCTTTCAACTTTCGCAAACCTGTTGGGAGTTCCATATCTAAATCGACGATTTCAGTCAAATCTTCGTCGTCGGGATTTTGATTTTGGTTCTTCTCCAGATTTTCTTGTGCAGCCTCGATGAGACTTTCGAGTTCACATCGCATGGTTTCGTTCTGGCGGTCGCGCGACCAAAGTTCACCGATGGCTTCGTTTTGTAGCCTCGCGACGCGTTTCGTCTCCTGGATTTCATCTCGAGCTGAATCTCTGGCTTGCGTAGAAATATCAAAGTGTTTTTTTGAAAATTTCGCGCTCGCAGCGAATGCAGAATTTTCATTTTGAATCGCATCGCACGCGTCGTTACAGTCCGATAACATAGCGTCGCACTCAAGTTTCGCGTTTTCGAAATCATTCGCAATAAGTTTGAGAGCATTTGCAATATCTTTTGACGTACTCACACCTGAAGCGGCTGAGGTCTTTGGAACACCTTCCAACTTTTTACCCCAAGAAGGTAATGGCGAAGCCTTCGGGTCCATCGGCGCTAACGCCTTCGAATCGTCGGCGATTTTTGTTACATCTATAGACCGCATCACTGGAACTGGTGAAGCAGTACTCGCCTCTCCGCTACTTGTTGCAGAAATTTTCTGCTTTGGCGTAGTTTCGATTTCGTGCTCCTTCAAAAACAGTTGTTTTAACTTTTCGCGCGCCGCAGCTACGTCTGAGATTTTACCAAGCGAGAGTTGCTCCAAGAGTTTCGTAGGATCATCCGCGAGCGCTTCGAACGAGGTAGGAGCGGACGGAGAAGAAGGAACTGCGGACGTAGGTGTTGTTCTTGATGGCGGCGCTGCTCTAGGTGGCGTCGGATCTGGTACTGGAGTTGGCGGCGGGACGTTGTCTCTTTCTTTTTCTTTTTCTTCGTTTTCCTTTTTCAAGTCTGCCGCCGGCGTCGAAGGAACGCCAAAACTAAACGCAGGTTTCTCCCCTGTCGCGGGTGGACCAAAGCTAAATGCAGGTTTATCCCCCGTTGCGGGTGGAACAAAGCTAAACGCCGATTTCGGTTTCTCCTCCTCTTCGATAGCTTCTTGAACTTTCGCCTGATGTGCTTTGTTTTTCGCCAAGAAATCCGCACCCCACAAATTTTTAACCGGCGCTGGAGCTTCTACTTTTTCTTCATCATCTTCTTTTTTTTGCGGTGCCGCCAACGTTTGTATTTTTACCGGCTCTTCTCTGGGAGTCTTTTCAATCCTATACCCGGGCGGATCTGTCAAACACGCCAATCGAAAGCATGCGATGCGTCCATCCGACGTGGAAATGATAACTGTCGGTCCTAGGGGTAAGTCACCAGCACCGCCGTCGGATGGGTTCAACATGGCCCCGCACGAGGCGCCGTAATCCACCGCGACGCCAGAAACAAAATTATTCTCGTCGTCGAAAGCTAAAGGGATCGTGCAAAAGCACCTATCGTCGTCGATTTCTAAAACGCGACACGGTTCCGATGCGGACGTGGACACGAGAAGCACTTGGTTATCCCACGCGCGCGCGTGCGCACACAAAGCGACATCCCAACCATTAATTGGGACGACGTGCAAAGGATTCCCAGTCGCCGCGTCTTGCGTGGGATCGATATCGAACCCTCCGCCTAATTTGCTCGCCGTCCACTGGCCGTCCTTCTTCCTCAACGCAAGCAATCTGCACTCATCCTCTCCGTTTAATATAGAAACTAAAACCAAATCGTCGCTGTTTTCGTTTGGAAACGCAATCGATTCGATTCGCTTTACGTCGTTCAAATTCACAACGTCTTCCCCGACGAATACCGAGCCCTTTGCGTTCGCGTACGCCAACGCGTTCGTCTTTGGATGACACGCCGCGCACTCAACGCCTCCACCTGCCACCTCTTCCGTCCCGTTCCGAATCAACGTTCCACCTTCAGTGACAACAACATAGCTCATACCATCCTCTTTCTCCTCCCAAACGAACTGTTTTACCTTTTTCGTCTTCGTAAAAGTACCTTCCTCTCGTCTCTTCACCGCGCCTTTACCGACGACGTCGTAAAACTCCAAGACGTCATCGTCTCCATCGCTGACAACGACCGCGACGACATCTTCGCTCCTCGGTTTCACGCTCACTATTTTCACGTTTCCTTTTACGACACCTTTAGTATTCTCATTCTTCTTCTCGTCCGACGTCGAGGATGAAAAAAGTATCGCTTCGCTCTCTTTCCTCCCTTTCAGTCCCATCACTTCCTTCCCAACCTCGTCCACATCAAACGCTCTTAACTTATTCTCATCGTCCACGTGTACAATCGTTCCGTATCTCACGGATACGCTCGTTTGTCTTTCGTTGCCTCTCGCGAAGCTTTCCTCTTCTTCTCTGAATCTGTGCACGGACACCGCGCCGCAGTTGGAAAACACGAACGGGCCGACGACGGATTCATTTTCTTCCGTTTGTTTCATCTCTTCTTTTTTTCTTCTTCTTCTTCTCCTTCGCTTTAAATATATTCAAAACAAATCGAACGCTTCTCTCTCTTCTTTAGGTCGTCTGTTCAAGAAATCGGAAGCGCGTCTGTTCGAGAAAAGAGAAAGGCAACAAAAAAGGAACTACTCTCGCAACAGAAAGCTTTCTCTGTGTGACGATTCTTTGAAAGAAGAAGAAGAGAAGGAGTGTACTCCTCTCGAGCGTAAAATGAAGAAAATCTGAGGAGCTCCTACAGAGAGAGAAGAGAAAACCAACGAACCCAAAACTCGCTCCTCGAAAAAAAAACATTAGACACCCTAAACAAAGAACAGAGGCGACACCAAGAGAAGTGAAGTTTTTTTTCAAGGGGAAACGCGTCAGAAGAAAAAGAAAGAGAGACTTTACATTGCGCTTTGTTGAAAAGAGAGAGAGAGTTTGAAGAAAAGAAGAGAGAACCGCGCGCGAGTACTCTCTCTCTCTCTCTCTTTTATATATCTCGAGAGAGAGAGACAACAGAGAAAAATCGAAGAACAAAAATGGAGGAGGAAGAAGAAAACGAAGCAAAACGACGACAGGAAATCCAGGACCCGAAGAACATCGTCCTTTCCAACGACCTCTCGTCCTATCGAGTCTTCTCGGAACTCTGGAACGTGGACTGCGAGCGGTACCATTTAATCGCGTTACTCGGCTCGGGTTCGTACGGTACCGTGGTGAAAGCGTACGATAACGAGCACAAAGTCTTCGTCGCGTTGAAGCGCATCGGAAACGCGTTGTATTCGAAACAAAACGCGAAGAGGACTCTGAGGGAAATAGTCGCCTTGAATAGAGTGTCGCACCCGAACGTGGCGGAACTTTTGGACGTGTTCGTGAAACCGGCGACGACGGGTGCGAGGAAATTTATAGGCGGGAAGTTCGTGGCGACGAGTTTGGACGTGTACTTATCGTTCGAGTTAGCGGAAGGCGGAGACTTGTATAACTTGCGCGGGCAGATGGACGGCGAGGAGGTAAGGTCGCTGATGAAACAGTTGGTGAGCGCGTGCGGGTATTTGCACGAGAATAGGATTTGGCACAGGGATTTGAAGAGCGCGAACGCGTTATTGGGGAGTTTACGAGCGATTGGTGAGGGCGGGAGAGTGATTAAGATTTGCGATTTCGGGAGCGCGAGAGGCGCGCCGCCGAGAGGCGGGTGGAGAGACAGCGAAGAAGACGGAGGAGGGGAGAGAAACGGAGGATGGACGTCAGAAGAAGAAGAAGAAGAAGAAGAAGAAAAAAGAGAA
>Ga0115569_10002691_pt1 | contig 13409 bp, 11 predicted proteins | sample COGITO_mtgs_1205_2_FD_87295 | JGI IMG/M metagenome (GOLD analysis project Ga0115569, IMG submission 87295) | Pelagic marine microbial communities from North Sea - COGITO_mtgs_120503 | ecosystem: Environmental > Aquatic > Marine > Epipelagic | place: Germany:Helgoland, sampling site Kabeltonne...
ACCTTTTGCTTTTGGATATAAAATTTCAATAGTTTCTGTTTTGAAACTTTCAATATTTATATTTCTAATTTTTTCTAAATCAGCATTAGAAATAACAGGATTTTGAATTCTTAACTTTCTACATTGTCTATTGGTAATGCTAAAAATATTTCTATCTTTTCCTAAATTTAAACTAATATCCGTCACAATTTCTTCACGAATACCATCTAAAGGAGGGTTTGTTACTTGTGCAAATAATTGCTTAAAGTAGTTAGAAATTAACTGTGGTCTATCGGATAATACAGCTAAAGGAGTATCAATTCCCATTGATCCTAAAGCTTCCTTACCCACTTGTGCCATCGGTGTAATTACTTCTTGAATATCTTCAAAAGTATAATTAAATAATCGTTGGCGTGTTTTTATATCAATTGATTCTATTGGGCAAGTTTTACTTGTAGAAGGAACATCTTTTAAATGTAAACGTGTCTTATCTAACCATTCTTGATAAGGTCTTTCTGAAACAATTTTACTTTTTATTTCTTCATCCTCAATGATTCTTCCTTTATTCATGTCTACCAAGAACATTTTTCCTGGTTCTAATCTACCGTGTTCTTTTACATCTTCTGGAGCAACATCTACAACACCAATTTCTGAAGACATAATTAAACTACCGCTTTTGGTAACGGTGTATCTTGAGGGTCTTAAACCATTTCTATCTAATAAAGCCCCAATATAATCTCCATCTGTAAAAGGCACAGAAGCAGGTCCATCCCATGGTTCCATAATGCAGCCATTGTATTCATAAAAAGCTTTACGCTCTTTAGACATGGTTTTGTGTTTTTCCCAAGCTTCAGGAATCATCATCATCATAATTTCTGGCAATGAACGACCAGTATGAGTTAACAATTCTACAACCATATCCATTGAGGCAGAATCTGATTTTCCAGGTAAAATAATTGGAAATAATTTATCTATTTGCGGCCCAAAAACATCACTTTTCATGATTTCTTCCCGAACACGCATTCTACTAACATTACCGCGCAACGTGTTAATTTCTCCATTTTGACACATATGTCTAAACGGTTGTGCTAACTCCCAAGTAGGCATTGTATTTGTAGAAAAACGTTGGTGAACTAATGCCAAACGTGTTACTAGATCTACTTCTTGTAAATCTTTATAATAAGGTCCAATATCTTCCGGCATTATAATACCTTTATATATGATAGTGGTTATTGATAAACTTGGAATGTAAAAGTAATTACTTTCAGATATTTTAGAGTTTCTAATCGTATGCTCTGTTATTTTACGCGCAGCATACAATTTCGCTTTAAAAGTAGCTTCATTAATGTCATCTGATTTGCCAACAAATAATTGCTCAATATTAGGTTCTGACGCTAAAGCGATTTCTCCTAATTGACTTGGGTCTACAGGAACCTCTCTCCATCCTAAAATGACAAGTCCTTGAGCCTTTATTTCGTTTTCAAACGTGGTTTTGCAGTAACTGTATTGATTATTATTTTTTGGAAGAAACGCCATTCCAACTGCATATTCTCTTTGATTTGGTATTGGAAAATCACATACACGTTTAAAGTAAGTATGAGGAATGTCTATTAATAAACCAGCACCGTCACCTGTTTTTCCATCTGAACTAACACCACCTCTGTGCTCTAGTTTTACTAGTATTTCTAGGGCATCATGTATAATTTGATTCGTTCTTTCTCCATTCAAATTACAGATGAAACCAGCACCGCAATTTTCGTGTTCAAATTCTGGTAAATATAATCCTTGTTTCTCCATATTCTATTCAATTATATTGGCTAAATTAGATTTTTTTCTAGGAAAACTTTAACGGTTTTAGGTTTTTAATGTAATTTTTATGATGAAATTAAAAAAATGCAACAAATAATTCAATTATAATAATAAAATCTTTTTTTACTGAGAAAATGATAATAAACACAAATACCTGCAAATTTTTTAAATTTGCAGGTATAAAATGATGTTTTTAAGATGATTAATGATCGTTTAAGCGGAAGTCTGAATAAGCATTCATACCATGTTCATGACTATCTAAACCTTCTAATTCTTCTTTTTCACTTACTCTAATACCAACCGTTTTCTTAAGTGTAAAGATTATTAAGAAAGAGGTCGCTAAACAAAAAACAGCGTAACAAGCAACGCCTGTTAATTGAATCATAAAAGTGTGTTCTGGGTTTGTAGAAAAGATTCCCACAGCCAATGTTCCCCATATTCCACAAATTAAATGCACGGCAATTGCACCTACTGGATCGTCTAATTTAATCGCGTCTACAAGAGCAACAGCAAATACAATGATAGCTCCTGCGATACCACCAATAATGATAGCGCTTTCCGGAGTCATAACATCTGCACCAGCGGTAATACCCACTAAACCACCTAAAATACCATTTAAGAACATTGTCAAGTCTAAATTTTTGTATTTAAGAAAAGACACCAAAGCGGCAACAACACCACCAGCGGCAGCAGCTAAACAGGTAGTAACTAATGTTAATGAAGTTAATTCAGGATCTGCAGACAATACAGAACCACCATTAAAACCGAACCAACCTAACCAAAGAATTAAAACCCCTGCAGTTGCTAATGGAATGTTATGACCAGGTATTGCTTGAGGCTTACCGTTTTTGAATTTTCCAATTCGAGGACCTAGTAACCAAACAGCAACTAGAGCTGCCCATCCACCCACAGAGTGTACTAATGTAGAACCAGCGAAATCATAGAATCCCATTTGGTCTAAAAATCCGCCACCCCATTTCCATGATCCAGCTATTGGGTAGATTAAACCTACGTATATCAGTGTAAAAACCATAAATGGTCCGATTTTCATTCTTTCGGCCACAGCACCAGAAACAATGGTTGCAGCGGTAGCAGCAAACATTCCTTGAAATAAGAAATCTGTCCACCAAGTATATCCTCCGTCTGCGTATTCTGCAGTCATTCCATTTTCTGGTGGTGCAATTCCAAAACCAGCAAAATCGATGAATCCTGCTGAACCTTCTGCAAAGCCAGGGTACATTAAGTTAAACCCACCAATATAATACAGCAGTAACCCCGATGTAATAATAAAAATATTTTTGAATAAAATATTTATTGTGTTCTTTTGTCTTGTCAAACCAATTTCTAGAAATGCAAAACCAGTATGCATAAAGAAAACTAAGGCTGTACAGATCATCATCCATACATTGTTCGTTGTTAATAATTCCATAATTGTATATTGTAATTGATTAGTTTAAAGTTTCTCTGCCTTTTTCTCCTGTTCTAATTCTGTAAGCTTCATTAATGTCACTTACAAAAATTTTACCATCACCAACTTGTCCGGTAGAGGCTGCTTCAATAATTGTTTTAATCGTAATTTCCTCGAAATCATCGTTTACAACAATTGCTAAATGTCTTCTTTGGATATCGCTTGTGCTATAACTAACCCCTCTGTAAACATGACCTTCTTTTTCGTTGCCAATACCTGTAACATCCCAGTAAGAGAAAAAGCTTACCCCAACTTCTTGCAGAGCTTCTTTAACTACACGGTACTTAGATTTTCTTATAATTGCTTCGATTTTTTTCATTATAAATTGATTTTGATTATTTTTTGATACCCCGCAAAGCGTTAACTTCGCAGGGTTAATTATTTTCTTTACTTAGAAAGAGTATACCGCTGCTAGCGCAAAAGAACTTAAAGATTTGTCACCTACAAATGCTGCCTCAGAAGCAGAGTCTAATCTTAATTCAGGAATTATTGTTAAAGCTCCTATTGAATAATTACCTGTTAGGGTAGTTGCAAAAACACTTGAATCAGCTACGCCAGTTCCAATAGCTCCAAAACTTCCATCTTCTACAAAGTATTCTGTTCTTAAACCGATTTTAAAAGAATCAGAAGTTGCAATCTGTGGATATAATGCTGCTCCATAGAATCCTGGAGCGTCATCTCCTGAAAAGTATGCTGCATTTACACCTAGAAAGAAAGTTTCTGATAAATCAAAACCACCTGTAAAGTCTATTTCGTAAGCACCATTGTCTAATAAGAAATTGATGTACTGTCCAGAAAAGCCTAATTGAGCACCAAATGCATAATTACCAGTTGGGTTAAATTCAGTAGCATCCGTAGGGTTCATAACAGCTAACATTAAAGAAGTGTTTTCTGACAACGCAATATCTGCTTTAATACCTGTATGGCTAAATGGGCCATAAGAGAATAGGTAAGATGTACTGTAGTTAAAGTTTGCGGTTGGAGAGATAACTTCATACCCTAAAAATGTGTTGAAGTTACCCAGTGTAAAAGTTACTTTTTCACTTACATTCCAATAAGCATACAATTGATTTACGATTTGTGCGCTACCTGCAGGTGAGCCAAATACTGCGTCTGCACCTCTTGGTCCGTATACCATGTCAGCAACAAAACCAACTTTTTCTCCTTCGTATCCGGCAACTAAATTAATCATACCGAGCGCAAAACCTGGTTGGTTTGCAAAAGAGCTACCTGGAGCAGTGTCGTAGTTTCCACCACTAATGTTACCTCTAAAGTATGTGTCTACACTACCGCTTAATGTAAATGTTTTTTCTTCTTTTTCTTGTGCAGTTAAAATTAAACTGCTTGCAATTAACAAAGTAAAAATAATTTTTTTCATAATGTTCGTTCTTTTAGTGTTGATTAATTTTTATTCATTGAACTGGTACAAAAGTATGTTTTTAATTTAATTACACAAGGGGTGTGTTTTTTTAAACAGCTTATTTTGGGTGTTAACCCTCAAAAAAAAGGGGTATATTTTAAGATAAGTGTATTTTTTTATTTTTTAAGGGGTTTAAACGTGGTGTTTGGTAAATAATAAAGCTATAATATTGTAAAATTCATAAAAATGCATGTTTTGTAAAAAAAAATGTAATTATTGTACATTTGTGTCTATGAAATATCCATTTTCTTATATCGTAAAGCTGCAGTTTTTAGGTTTTCGCTTTTCTGGATGGCAAAAGCAAACAAATGCAAAAACTTTGCATGATATGGTTGATAAAACCCTGTCATTTGTCTTTGAGGATGTCAATTATAAAACAATAGGTGTTGGAAGAACAGATGCTAAGGTTTCTGCAAACACCTATTATGTGCAGATGTTTACAGACAAGTTGGTGGATGAAGTTTTCTTTATAAATTCTTTAAATTCTAATTTTTCTCCTGATTTTAGGGCGATTTCTATTCAGAGTGTAGATAGAGGGTTTAATATTATTAATTCTCCAAAAATTAAAGAATACCATTACTACTTCTCTTTTGGTGATAAAAATCATCCTTTTGCGGCTCCTTTTATTATTAATATTGATGAGGATATTGATATTGATGCGATGATGAAGGGTGCAAAATTGTTTGTAGGAGAGCATTATTTTCACAAATATTGCACAAAGCCCTCGGAAAATACGATTTTTAAACGAGTGATTGATTCTTGTGAAATTGTGGAGAATGATATTTTAACAGCGAATTTTTTTCCAAAAAAGTCTTATGTTTTTAAGGTAAGGGGAAAAGGATTTTTACGTTATCAAATTCGATTGATGATGGCAACATTGTTTGAGGTTGGTAAGGGTAATCTTGATTTGCAATTTATTGAAACTTCTTTAAAGGAGGATAATGATAGAAAGTATATGAGAAACAATGCACCTTCTTCTGGTTTGCAATTGTATGATATTGAATTAGAGCTCTAGTTTTCTTTGAGGCATGCGCAAAGGATTGAAGCAGCTGTTTGAGCTCTTTTTGTTTTTACAAAAAAGCGAGTGCGAAAAGCCTGACCTGAAAGGTTGCGCCCTAAAAAAAATCTACCTTTTAAAAAGATAGATTTTTAGAGACTATATATAAGGAGTGATTTATCCTTTTATAATTCCACGAGAAATTACGATTTTTTGAATCTCGGAAGTTCCTTCGTAAATCTGTGTAATTTTTGCATCGCGCATTAAACGCTCTACATGATATTCTTTTACAAAACCGTTTCCACCGTGAATTTGAACAGCTTCTACCGTGTGTTCCATAGCAACTTTACTTGCGTATAGTTTTGCCATTGCGCTAGACATGTCATAATTATTGCCTTGGTCTTTGTCCCAAGCAGATTTCATTACTAACATTCTTGCTGCTTCAATTTCTGTATACATGTCAGCCAATTTAAAAGCAATGGCTTGATGGTTGCAAATTTCTGTACCAAAAGCTTTCCGTTCTTTAGCATATTTCAATGCCAACTCATAAGCTCCTGATGCAATACCCAGCGCCTGTGCTGCTATACCAATGCGTCCCCCAGAAAGTGTTTTCATGGCAAATTTAAAACCAAAACCATCTTCACCAATTCTATTTTCTTTGGGTACTTTTACATCGTTAAATTGTAAAGTATGTGTGTCTGATCCTCGAATTCCTAATTTGTCTTCTTTTGGGCCAATATGAAAACCTTCTGTTCCTTTTTCAACAATAAAGGCGTTGATTCCTTTGTGCCCTTTTTCTCTGTCTGTTTGTGCAATGACTAGGTAAACGTCTGAACGTCCACCATTTGTAATCCAATTTTTTGTGCCGTTAATAACGTAGTGATCTCCTTTATCTATGGCGGTTGTAGCTTGTGAGGTGGCATCAGAACCCGCCTCTGGTTCACTCAAGCAAAAGGCGCCAACAAATTCTCCTGTTGCTAATTTTGTTAAATATTTTTGCTTTTGTTCTTCAGAGCCATAAGTTTCTAAGCCGTAACAAACTAGAGAGTTGTTTACAGAAACAATTACAGAAGCAGAAGCATCAATTTTAGAGAGTTCTTCCATGATTAACACATAAGAAAGAGTATCCATTCCGCTTCCTCCGTATTTTGGGTCAACCATGATTCCTAAAAAACCAAGTTCTCCCATTTTTTTAACCAATTCTTGCGAGAATTCTTGCTTGTTGTCTCTTTCAATAACACCTGGTAATAATTCTGTTTGTGCAAAATCTCTTGCGGCATCCCGAATCATGATGTGTTCTTCTGTAAGATTAAAATTCATAGATTTTTTTATTGTATTCGTAATTATTTCCTCCAAAGATATCTATTTCGTAACTTATTATCAATAAACTTTTGTTAATTTTACGATTATGAATACAAATGAGGTTTTTGTTGTAGGAGTAATGTCTGGAACATCTTTGGATGGTGTCGATTTGGTGTATGTGAAGTTTTCAAATAAAAAAAACCAAGCTTTTGATATTTTATATGCACAAACCGTTGGATATTCAAAAAAATGGAAATCGAGATTGCAAGATGCCATTAATTTTTCTTCAGATGATTTAGAAACCTTAAATAAAGACTATGGTTCTTTTTTAGGAAGTGTAATTCATACTTTTATGGATAAATTTCTAATAAAGGAAGTCGATTTCATTGCTTCTCACGGTCATACGGTTTTGCATGAGCCACACAAAGGGGTGACGCTTCAGGTTGGCGATGGCCAAACAATCGCAAACCATACAAAACAAAAAGTTATTTGCGATTTTAGGACACAAGATGTAATGCTCGGAGGGCAGGGAGCTCCTCTAGTGCCGATAGGTGATGAGTTGCTCTTTTCTGATTATGATTATTGTTTAAATCTTGGGGGTTTTTCTAATATCTCTTTTCATAAAAACGGAACAAGAATTGCTTTTGATATTTGTCCTGTTAATATTGTACTCAATCATTATGTAAATAAATTGGGTTTAGATTATGATGACGCTGGGGAGATAGCCTCTAAAGGAAGTTTGAATAAGCAGCTTTTGACAGCATTAAATTCCATTGATTTTTATTCACAAAAACCACCAAAATCTTTAGGTTTGGAATGGGTGAAAAAGAATATTTTTCCATTGATTGATTCTCTAGAAACAAATATTTCAACGATTCTCAGAACTTTTGTAGAACACGTAGTTATTCAAATAAGTAAAATAATAAAAGGGAATACTGCTGTTTTAATTACGGGTGGTGGTGCTTTTAATTCTTTCCTAGTGAATCGAATCCGAGAGGTCTCTCAAAACGATATTATACTACCTAAAAACCAGTTAATCGATTTTAAAGAAGCATTGATTTTTGCTTTTCTGGGGGTGTTAAGGTCTCGTAATCAGGTAAATTGCTTATCAAGCGTTACTGGTGCTTCTAAAGACCATTCATCGGGAAGCGTTTTTTTACCCATGGAAATTTAATAAAAATTTGAACAATCGATTTTTTACTGTAAGTTTGTGCGACATCAATCAAATGCTATTTCTAAAATACACGATACAAATGAATCAACTTTAACTTTACCCCTGAAGGGGATTTCAATGCAAAGAAAAACTGTGAGTAACAGAAAAGACGAAGTTAATTTATTTTAAATTTTAGTATGAAAGAATTATTAAAGAGATACGAAAACAAGCAACCAGAAATAGTTTTTAATTGGAAAGACTCTGAAACAGAGGCAGAAGGTTGGACGGTAATAAACTCTCTAAGAGGAGGTGCAGCAGGTGGCGGAACAAGAATGAGAGAAGGCTTAGATATGAATGAAGTGTTGTCTCTAGCCAAAACAATGGAAGTTAAATTTACAGTTTCTGGCCCTGCCATTGGTGGTGCAAAATCGGGTATAAATTTTAATCCAGCCGATCCGCGTAAAAGAGGTGTTTTAGAGCGCTGGTATAAAGCTGTTTCTCCCTTGTTAAAAAATTATTATGGAACTGGAGGCGATTTAAATGTCGACGAGATTCATGAAGTAATACCAATGACCGAAGATGTTGGGGTTTGGCATCCACAAGAAGGAGTATTCAATGGTCATTTTAAACCCACTGAGGCAGACAAGATTAATAGAATTGGCCAGTTAAGGCATGGTGTGATAAAGGTGATAGAGAGCGAAAAATTTTCTCCAAATATTTCTTCGAAATACACCATAGCCGACATGATTACGGGGTTTGGTGTTGCTGAGGCGGCGCGTCATTATTACGAGATTTATGGCGGAACAATTGTTGGTAAAAGAGCCATTGTACAAGGTTTTGGAAATGTAGGATCGGCAGCGGCCTATTATTTAGCGCAAATGGGTGCTAAAGTTGTGGGTATTATAGATGTTGTTGGAGGAATTATTAACGAAGAAGGTTTTTCTTTTGAAGAAATAAAAGAACTCTTTTTGCGTAAAGATGGTAATACACTAGTGGCTGATAATATGATTCCATTTGAAGAGATTAACAGTCGAGTTTGGGGGTTGTCTTGTGAGGTTTTTGCACCATGTGCAGCATCAAGGCTGATAAAACAAGAGCAGATCAATCAAATGATTTCAAAAGGCTTAGAGGTTATTTCTTGTGGCGCAAATGTTCCGTTTGCAGACAAAGAAATTTTCTTTGGATCAATCATGGAAGATACTGACAAAAAAGTAAGTCTCATTCCAGATTTTATCTCCAATTGTGGTATGGCAAGAGTGTTTGCTTATTTTATGGAGAGAAGAGTGGAAATGACAGACGATGCTATTTTTGAAGATACTTCGAACACAATTAAGAAAGCATTACAGAGAACCTTTGCAAGAAGTGCATCGAAAACAAAAATAAGTGAAACTGCGTTTGAAATAGCGCTAAAAGAGTTGATATAAATTAAAATAGATAGATGGAATCAGTAATTATTATTGTATTTGTAATGGGCTATTTGGCCATTACTTTAGAGCACAATTTAAAATTAGATAAATTAATACCAGCTTTAATGATGATGGCGGTTTGTTGGGCTTTGGTAGCGCTTGGGGTTGATAATTTCACGCAGTGGTTCGATTCTAGCAAACATGGTTTGGTAGACGGTTTTGCGTCTCTGGTTCATGACGATAAACTGCATTTAGTTGAGGAAACGTTGTTGCACCACTTAGGGAAAACAGCAGAGATTTTAGTGTTTCTTTTGGGGGCCATGACAATTGTAGAGATAATAGATTACTTCGATGGGTTTTCTACAATTAAAGGTTACGTAAATTTTAAGAGTAAAAAGAAACTTTTATGGATGTTTGCTATTCTAGCCTTTATTTTATCTGCAATAATAGATAATTTAACAGCTACGATTGTATTGATTTCAATCTTACAGAAGATTATTAAAAAGAGAGAAGATAGAATTTGGTTCGCAGGTTTAACAATTATCGCAGCAAATGCGGGTGGTGCCTTTTCGCCAATTGGAGATGTAACAACAACAATGCTTTGGATCGGAGATAAAGTAAGCACAGGTATGTTGTTTGTCTATTTATTTTTACCTTCATTATTATGTATGGTAGTGCCTACTTTTATAGCAACGTTTTTGTCTGCATTTAAAGGTGATATTGATGCTGATGATAATGAAGTTGAAAAACCAAAAAGCCAACACAGTGCAAGAATGCTGTATTTAGGTTTGGGGTCTATTTTATTCGTTCCTATTTTTAAGACAGTTACGCATTTACCTCCTTATGTGGGTATGATGTTATCTTTAGCAGTAGTGGCAACTTTTGCAGAAATTTATAGTCGTTCTAAGTTTTCTATGACAGATTATAATTCAGAAGAGTCAGATGATCATGCGCACCACAGTCCAGTACACCATTCTTTATCGAAAATTGAAATGCCTAGTATTTTATTTTTCTTAGGAATTTTAATGGCAGTTGCAGCGCTGGAGTCTTTGGGTATTTTATTTAATTTTGCAGATAGTTTAAAGCAAGGAGTTCCATTAATTGGTTCTGAATTAAACGGCACAGTAGTATCAGATTTAGTGGTGCTATTATTGGGTGTTGGTTCTGCGGTTATTGATAATGTGCCTTTAGTGGCAGCAAGTTTAGGAATGTTTTCTGAAGGGATGGACAATCCTTTATGGCATTTTATTGCATTCTCTGCAGGTACAGGAGGATCTATGTTAATTATTGGTTCTGCTGCGGGAGTAGTAGCAATGGGAATGGAGAAGATAGATTTCTTCTGGTATTTTAAAAAGATCTCTTGGTTAGCTTTAATCGGTTTCTTAGTCGGGTCTGCTGCATTTGTAGTGATTAGAATGTTTGTGTAGTTGACGTAAAATAATATATAAAAATGTCATTTTGTGAAATTACAGAATGGCATTTTTTTTGATATAAAATAAAAACGATTGTTTTATTTTTAAACAATTTTAAAAAAGAATAGTCGTTACTTAAATAGAACTTAAAAAAAGAATTGCATGTTATCATTTATTCAAGAAAATACAGATCTTTTAGAAGAAGTCGTCTCAGAAGAAAAAACACTTTCTATTTATAATTTAATTATGGATGGTGGCGTAGGAGGACAAATAATAATCGCTATTTTATTCGTGCTTTTAGCGGTGGGCTTATATATTTATTTCGAACGTTTTTTTGCTATTAAAGCGGCAGCAAACATCGATATCAATTTTATGAATCAAATAAAAGACTTTGTGTCTAATGGTAAATTAGAAGCTGCCGATGCACTCTGTAAGAGTAAAAATACACCAACGGCGCGATTAATTGGTAAAGGAATTTCTAGAATAGGGAAGCCTTTAGATGATATTAACACAGCCATTGAAACGGCAGGAAAGTTAGAGGTGTATCAATTAGAAAAAAATGTAAGTGTGTTGGCTACTATCGCAGGAGCAGCACCAATGATTGGTTTTTTAGGAACGGTTATTGGTATGATTGTTGCCATTCACGAAATAGCAAATGCGGGTGGTCAAATAGATATTAAAATGCTTTCAGACGGGTTGTATACGGCAATGACAACAACGGTTGCAGGTTTAATTGTGGGGATTATTGCCTACATAACGTATAACCACTTGGTGGTAAGAACAGATAAGGTGGTGTATCAAATGGAGGCAAAATCTGTTGAGTTTTTAGATTTATTAAACGAGCCTGTATAAATGAATTTACGCGGAAGAAACAAGGTAGATCCAACATTCAATATGTCGTCCATGACAGATATTGTTTTTTTATTGTTGATATTTTTCATGCTTACATCAACTTTAGTCACGGTAAGTGCTATTGATGTTATCTTGCCAAAGGCAGGAGGAAAAACAGAAAACAGTAAATCTGTAGCCGTAACAGTAACAGAAAAGGCGATGTTTTATATTGATAAAACAAAGGTCAGTGCTTCGAAGCTAGAAAGTGAAATTTTAAGAAAAGTAGGCACAGATAAAAAGAAAACCATTGTTATCAGAGGACATAAAGACGCCTCTTATAAAAATGTGATGAAAGTAATTGACATTGCGAATAAGAATAAATTAAAAATGATTTTAGCTGTAAAAGGAAAATAAAATGTCAGTTTTAGATACCAAACATAAACGTAAATCGGCGCTCATTACAGCGTGTATTTTGGCATTGCTCATTTTCGGTATTTTCAATTATGGAATGCGATATTTAGATCCGCCAGAAGAATATGGTTTGGCAATTAATTTTGGAAGTTCTGAGGTAGGTAGTGGCGCGCCCATAGAAAAAGTGAATAAAGTCTCAGAACCGACTGTTGTGGAGCAACAAGAAGTTTTGGAAGAAGAGGTAAAAGAGGTACAGAAAGAAGTTGTGCACGAAGAAATTATTACATCCGATACTTCTAAAGAGGTTCCTGTTGTAGAAAAAGAGAAAGACATCAAAAAAGAACCTGTTAAAAAGGTAGAGAAGGAGATTGTAAAAAAAGAAATTCCAAAACCAAAACCCAAGCCATCAAAAGAAACGCAAGACGCTCTCAATAATTTATTAAACGGAAACGCATCCAACGGAAAACCAAAAGGCGAAGGAGATGATGAAGAAGCGGGTATAAAGGGGAAAAAGAATGGTGATGCCAGCGCTACAAAGTATTATGGCAATACAGGAAGTGGTTCTGGAGGTAATTATAATTTAGCGGGTAGAAAAGCACTTTCAAAGCCCAAAGAACAACCCGATTGTGAAGAAGAGGGTACTGTTGTTGTACAAATTCAGGTAGATAGAAATGGAAAGGTGGTGTATGCAAAAGCAGGGGTGCAAGGAACAACAAATTCGAACCCATGTTTGCTAAAGCCAGCAAAACAAGCGGCATTAAAAACAAAATGGAGTGTGAGTACCAAGGCACCTGCAAATCAGGTGGGGACTATTATTTATAAATTTTCTTTGTCTAAATAGTTGGTAATATAAGCTTTGTGTTATTTTTGCAAAATAATAAGGAAGCATTTGCTTTTATAATCACTGAACAACGCTAACTGGTTTAACGATACGTATGCTTTGTTTTGGACATGTGTAAAAGTGTAGTGCCATCAATAAAAATTAAAATAAAAAACAAAAAAATAGAAAATAGAAAATGAAAAAACGTGCAATTATAGTTTCAGGATATTTTAACCCGATACACAAAGGGCATTTAGAATACTTTAATAATGCAAAGGCTTTGGCAGATGAGTTGTTTGTAATTGTGAATAGTGATTTGCAAAGAGAACTCAAAGGTTCTAAAGAATTTCAAAATGAAGCAGAGCGCTTGTTTATCGTGCAAAATATTAAGGCTGTAGACA
>Ga0115569_10002699_pt1 | contig 13393 bp, 9 predicted proteins | sample COGITO_mtgs_1205_2_FD_87295 | JGI IMG/M metagenome (GOLD analysis project Ga0115569, IMG submission 87295) | Pelagic marine microbial communities from North Sea - COGITO_mtgs_120503 | ecosystem: Environmental > Aquatic > Marine > Epipelagic | place: Germany:Helgoland, sampling site Kabeltonne...
AAATCTATCTGTCCGGGATCTCCAGTAACCATGAACTTAGCACTTTTTCCCATTCTAGTGAGAAACATTTTCATCTGTGCATGGGTGGTATTCTGGGCTTCGTCTAAAATCACAAAAGCATGGTCCAACGTTCTACCTCTCATAAAAGCAAGAGGAGCAATCTGTATGGTGCCGTTTTCAATGTACAAGGCCAGTTTCTCTGGACTAATCATATCTCTCAGGGCGTCGTATAAAGGCTGCATATAGGGATCTAATTTTTCTTTTAAATCTCCTGGTAAAAACCCTAAATTTTCTCCTGCCTCAACTGCAGGTCTAGTCAATATGATTCTTTTAACCTGCTTTTCTTTCAAAGCTTTTACCGCCATAGCGACACCTGTATAAGTCTTACCAGTTCCTGCTGGACCAATGGCAAATACCATATCATTTTTAGCCATGGCGTTCACCACCTTTCTCTGATTGGGTGTTTGGGCTTTAATTAATCTTCCTGAAACGCCATGAAGAATTACATCTCCAACAGTTTGCAACACCTCTAGTTCGTCCGGAGAAGTATCACTCAACAGAGCAGCTGCAGCAGCAGGATCAATTTTATTGTATTTGGCAAAATGGGCGGTGAGTTTGTCAAATTTTTGTTCAAAATCATTGAGCTCAGACTCACTGCCATAAGCCTTAATTTTACTCCCCCTAGCTATGATTTTAAGTTTTGGAAAATGTTCTTTTAAAAGAGCGACTGTTTCATTGTTCTGCCCAAAAAAATCTCTGGGACTTACGTCTGTAATTTCAATTATGATTTCGTTCAAATGAAAAGTTTTACTTAGGTTCTACAATCTGTCTTTTAATGCCCGTAAATTTGTGTAATTTTGTAAGACAAACTTACGCAAAAAAATAGTTTGATATCATATAAAAATATTAACAGCGTGTATGGCTATCATTACCTTAACTACAGATTTTGGGACAAAAGACCACTTTGTTTCCGCCATTAAAGGAGCCATTCACTGCGAGCTTGAGTACCCAATTATTGTTGACATCTCTCACGAAATAAGTCCATTCAATATTCAGGAATGTGCTTATATCTTAAAAAATGCTTACACCCATTTCCCAAAAGGGAGTATTCATATTGTTGGTGTAGATGGAGAGAAAACACCAGAAAACCCACATATTGTAGTTTTTGTAGACGGACACTATTTTATCTCAGCGAATACCGGCGTAGTCCATTTAATATGCACCAGTATAAAGCCAGATAAAGTAGTAAGTATTCAATTACCTCACTCAGAAGAAACAGCCTTCCCTACCCTAGATATTTTCGTGAAAGTAGCCTGCCATATTGTTAGGGGTGGTACTTTAGATGTTATTGGAAAACCATTCAATGACTTAAAAGAGTTAATTGATTTTAAACCCAAGGTAGACGCAGACGAAAGGAGCATCCGCGGTAGCGTCATTTACATTGACAATTATGGAAATGTGGTGACCAATATTAGCCAGCAGTTGTTTCAAGAACACCAAAAAGGAAGGGATTTCAAAATAAGGGCCAGACACGCCAGTATCACTAAAATCCATAAAAGGTATTCGGACATTATTCGTTTTGACTTGGAAAAAGAAAAGCGAAAAGGAGATGGAGAATTATTGGCTATTTTTAATAAGGCTGGCTATATAGAAATTGCCATTTACAAAAGCAATCTTCAAACAAGTGGTGGCGCTTCCAGTCTTTTAGGCTTGGATTACTTAGACAGTATTAGCCTAGAATTTGACTAAATATTTTTAGGGGCTTTCAGTTATAAACAATTTTAAAAACGCCCATAAATGTGCTTAAGATTCACTAAAACATATCGCTACATTTGAATCACTTATATTTAAAGGAGTTATGTTGTTTATTTTCTGCTTTTAAAAAAAGTATCCTCAAAAAATAGCCGCTTGAATAGGTGTTTTTCTGTTAATAAGTTTGTTTCTCAAAAAAGTACAATTAAAATATCTTTGTAGGTAGTGGTTTAGTAAGACTTTTTGTTCTACCACATTCAATTCATAAAATTAATATTCATGAAGTTTATAGTTTCAAGTGCTTACTTACTCAAACAACTCCAAGTTTTAGGAGGCGTTATAAACAACAGTAACACACTACCCATATTAGACAATTTCTTGTTCCATTTAGAAGGCAATTCACTTACTGTGTCTGCCTCTGATTTAGAAACCACCATGCATGCTGTTCTAGAAGTAGAATCTTCAGATAATGGCAGTATAGCTATACCAGCAAGATTATTACTAGACACTTTAAAAACATTCCCAGAGCAGCCGTTGACCTTTATTAAAGAAGACAACAATACGGTTGAGATAAGCGCTAATAACGGAAAATACGCACTAGCCTATGCAGACGGAAGTGAGTTTCCTAATCCAGTGAGCTTGTCTAATCCAAGTAAAACAACCATTCTTGGAGACATTTTAGCTACCGCTATTTCAAAGACTATTTTTGCTGCTGGTAATGATGATTTAAGACCTGTAATGAGTGGGGTGTTCTTTCAGTTTAATACAGAGAGCCTTACTTTTGTCGCTACCGACGCTCACAAATTGGTTAAATACCAACGAACAGATGTACAGGCTTCTCAGACGGCAGAATTTATTATGCCAAAAAAACCATTAAATCTCTTAAAAGGGATTTTAGCTGGTTCTGAGTCAGAGGTAACTATTGAGTACAATGACAGTAATGCCAAATTTAGTTTCGATCAGACAGAGTTGGTTTGTAGGCTAATTGACGGTAAATACCCTAATTACGAAGCGGTTATTCCTAAGGAAAATCCAAATGTGCTCAATCTTAACAGAAACTTATTTTTAAGCTCTGTGAGAAGGATTGCTATATTTTCAAACAAAACAACGCATCAGCTCAAATTAAAAGTAGCCGGTGCTGAATTAAATATATCTGCAGAAGATTTGGATTACAGCAACAAAGCAGAAGAGCGTTTGAGCTGTAGCTACCAGGGAGATGACCTCCAAATTGGCTTCAATTCAAGGTTCCTTACTGAAATGTTGAATAATCTAAATTCAGATGAAATTACACTCTCTATGAGTTTACCTAACAGAGCCGGTATTTTAACCCCGTCTGATAGTTTAGATCCAGGAGAACACGTTACCATGCTGGTTATGCCGGTCATGCTTAATAACTAAGCCTAAATAGTTCCTTGTTTGAAAAAAACGGCCGCTTTTATAGCGGCCGTTTTTATTTTACTTCAGAAATTTAAAGAATGGATAAGAGATGGGTTCCCCATTACTCACTCTAATCGCATTTAATATAGGATAAACAAGGCCTAAAATCCCAATACCTATTAGGCCTAAAATCCCTAATCCCAATAAAAAAATAGCAGGAATACATATAAGCGCTAAAAGGAAAAGTGATATTTGAAAATTAACAATAGCCTTTCCATGCTCGTCCATTCCTATGACAAGCTCTTTTTGGGTCAGCCATAAAACTACGGGCACTATTAAACCCCCAAAGCCGGTGACTAAATCTAGCAACTGACTCAGATGGGTGACCATTAATAAGTTTTTGTCTGCTCTCATCATAATTGTATAAATTGGTTAGACTTCTAAAATACAAAAAAAGGAACTTACAAAAGGGATTAAACTAATCTAAGCCCACTCCCATTTTTTTAGCTAATTTTGCGGCATGTCTCATGAAAAAAATATTATTGCCATAGCCACACCTGCAGGTGCTGGTGCTGTATCTATCATAAGGGTCTCTGGATCTGACGCATGGTCTCTTGTCGCAGCGCAATTCAAATCTATCAGAGATAAAGACCTCCTGAAGCAAAAAAGCCACAGCATACATTTGGGGCATATCACAGATGGAGACAAAATAATTGACCAGGTTTTAGTCTCCCTATTTAAAGGACCTAATTCATACACAGGAGAAAACGTAGTAGAAATAAACTGTCACGGTTCATCCTATATACAACAAGAAATACTCCAATTGTTCTTAAGAAAAGGATGCGAAATGGCAGCCGGAGGTGAATTTACCCTGAGGGCATTTTTAAATGGCAAGTTAGACCTGAGTCAGGCAGAAGCAGTGGCAGATTTAATAGCCTCTGACAACGCAGCGGCACACCAAATTGCCATGCAACAAATGCGCGGTGGGTTTAGCTCAGAAATAAAAGCCCTCAGACAAGAATTATTGAACTTTGCATCCCTCATAGAATTAGAGTTAGATTTTGCAGAAGAAGACGTAGCCTTTGTAGACCGCGAAGCGTTTAGAACACTTTTAGAAAAAATCGCTAAAGTCCTCAGGCAACTCATAGACTCCTTTGCTCTAGGCAATGTCATTAAAAATGGGATTCCAGTAGCGATTGTAGGCGCCCCAAATGCTGGGAAATCTACCCTTTTAAATGCGCTATTAAATGAAGAACGCGCCATAGTATCCGACATTGCAGGGACTACTAGAGACACCATAGAAGATGAAATTTCTATAGGAGGCATTGGATTTAGATTTATAGATACCGCAGGAATTAGGGATACCCAAGACCAGATTGAACAACTGGGCATTGCCAAGACATTTGAGAAAATTGAGCAGGCACAATTAGTGGTTTATATGGTAGATCTTAAAAAGTGCCATGAAGATTTGGCCGTTCTCACGGCCGATGCCGCCGCCCTTCAAAAGCTCAAAGAAACCTATCCCAAAAAACCATTGCTGGTCTTAGGAAATAAAGCAGACCTTATATCAGCAGACGCAGTTGCTAAGCTCAAAGAAACCATCACAGACCTCTCCCCGCTTTCTGCCAAGGAAAAAGAAGGCATTGAATCCCTAAAAGAGGCTTTCCTAAACGTAGTACATACCGGAGCACTTCACAACAACGACACTATTGTAAGTAATTCCAGGCACTATGACGCCCTTCTCAGGGCCCAAGAAGAAATAGGCAAGGTGCAAGACGGATTAGCCGCTGGCCTGCCCTCTGACCTAATGGCCATTGACATTCGCCAAGCACTGTATCACTTTGGTGAAATTACAGGAGAAATAAGCTCAGATGAACTTCTTGGAAACATCTTTGCTAACTTCTGTATTGGAAAATAGTGTCTTTTTAATTTCCAAATAAATGCAATTCTGTAAATTCTTTATCTATAGTTATAGCTTGTGTTTCAGCAGTATTTATATTCTCTAATTTAATTGCTGCATTGTCTATTTGAATAGATGTAATTGCAAATGGTAAATTATGGAATACAATATTAAATTTAGTGTAGTTTGCATTAAACTCTCCACGTTTATGTTGTTGTATAATTAATTCTTTTTTCTTCCCCGTTACTTTAAAAGTTCTTAAACTAAATCTCCCTTTTTTGTAATCATATCCGTCATGTGCATCATCATATAATTTAGAGGTTTCTTGTCCATTTTTATAATAAACATCTAAAGTAATTTCATCAAATTTCATTTCACCAACAAATTGCTGAACTGGGTATTTTGGGAGTACGGTACCTTCTTTAATAAATATTGGCATAATATCTAAATCTGCATCTACCCAAAGTTCTTTTCCTCCTTCAACCAATTCATCTGTCCAGAAATTATACCATTTACCTCGAGGAATATACATTCTTCTTCCTTTAGCATTTGGTTCTTGTATAGGACAAACCAAAATTTGTTCTCCATAAATAAACTCATCACTTCTATAATGCGTAGCTTCATCTTCTTGATCGTATAAAACTAATGATTTTAAGATTGGAGTACCGTCATTTATATACTTCCAAAAAGAAGTATATAAGTAAGGTAAAAGTTGGTAACGTAATTCTACAAATTTCCTTACAATATCTGTAATTTCTTCACCAAAAACCCAAGGTTCTTGAGCTCCGTGATCTCTAGATGAATGAACTCTACAAAAGGCATGAAATACACCTAATTGAATCCAACGAGCAAATAACTCTCCTTGTGGCTGTTCTGCAAAACCACCAATATCAGAACCTGCAAAAGAGAAACCAGACATTGCCATTCTTTGTGCTTGATTGTTTGCTATTGCTAAATGTTCCCAAGTTGCTACGTTGTCTCCCATCCAAGTAGAGGTATAACGTTGTGCACCAGAATATGCAGATCTTGTAATTACAAAAGGTCTTTTTGGATATGCGTATTTTTTTAAACCATGATAAGTTGCACGTGCCATTTGTGTACCATAGATATTATGTGCTTTTCTATGAGAACATGGGTTTCCATCAAAATCATGACGTACATCATCAGGAAAAGATTTGTTTGGCACATCCATTACTGCAGGTTCGTTCATGTCATTCCAAACACCTTTAACACCAATATCTTCTATTAGTTCTTGAAATAAACCTGACCACCAATCTCTAACTTCTGGTCTTGTAAAATCTGGAAAATAACATTCTCCAGGCCAAACTTTACCTTTGATGTATGGGCCATCTGCACGTTTACAGAAATAATCTTTATCTAAAGCTTCTTTAAACACATCGTATTCTAAATCTATTTTAATACCTGGATCTATAATTACAACGGTTTTAAAGCCATCATCTTCTAACTCTGTTACCATTCTTTTTGGGTCTGGAAAATATTTTTTATCCCAAGTAAAACATCTAAAACCATCCATATAATCGATGTCTAAATAAATAGCATCACAAGGTATTTTAAGGTCTCTAAATGTGTTGGTAACTTTTTTTACATTACTTTCTGGGTAATAACTCCATTTACATTGATGAAATCCTAAAGCCCATAATGGAGGCAATGCATGAGGTTTACCTGTTAAGTCTGTGTAGTTTTTTACTACATCTTCCATTTTTGGGCCATAAATAAAGTAGTAATTCATTTCTCCACCTTGTGCCCAAAAACTAGTTACATTTCTTCTTTCATGAGAAAAATCGAAATGCGTTTTAAAAGTATTATCAAAGAAAACACCATATGATTTATTGTCTTGTATAGCTGTATAAAATGGAATTGCCTTATAAATAGGGTCTGTGTTTTTGCCAAATGCGTAAGAATCTGTTGCCCAATTTTCGAAACGTTTACCTTTCAAGTTTACATCTACAGGCTTATCTCCTAAACCATAATAGCTTTCTGCCTTTTGGCAAACTTTACTCATTTTTACAATATCTCCACCAAACTCATAACTTTCTTCCCAATGAAAACCAATTTCATCTTCATTTATTAATTTGTTGTCAATGGCATCATACAAACTTACTTGTAAACTTAATTTTTCTACCAAACAGACTAATTTAGAAGTGGTAATAATATAATGAGTTTCATTTTCAGTTACTCTTAGTTTATTGTATCCTGTACTTGCGTGTATGGTAACTCCGTAAGAAAAATCTTTTTCAAACTTACCTGTTGTAGCATATCTAAAGCGAATTACACTATCTCTAACTACAGTGACTTTTAAAACAACATTGTTTTTTGTAGTAAAATATAGTTTATCTACATCTTTATAGTAATTTATTATTTCTGATGGAAACAAGTTTCCTTTTTGTTCTAATTCCGTATTAACAATCATAATATTTGCTTGTTTTTAATGTGGTAAAAATCGTAAAAGTTCGTAATAGAATTAACTATAAGTATTGTTTTTTACGACAACGTTTTAACATAAACTATTTTGAATTAGGCAGTAAAGTAACTTAAAAAAAAGAATAATTTACTGATGCAAATATTATTTAGAATCTAATAAAAATAGCAATGTTTTTTTTGGGAGTTGTTAAAATACAGCACTATAAATTACCAATGTAGCGATAATTTATTAAGCTAAATTTATATCTTTATTTATTGATATTTTAAAGCTATCATAGCCAAAGGAGGTAAATTTAATTCGGTAGAATTTTCTCTATTATTCCAAGCGGTTTCATCTACTTTTATTTTAGTGTTTTTGTAATTTCCACTACCAAAAAACTTTTTAGCATCGCTATTAAAAATCTCTTTTAAAGTACCTTGTTTTGGTACGCCAAGTCTGTAATTTTCTCTTGGCATTGGAGTTAAATTACAAATAACAATAATATTGTCTTTTTCGTTATCTCCTTTTCTTATGTAAGATAAAACAGAATTTTTATGGTCTCCATAATCTATCCACTCAAAACCTTCTGCTATAAATTGTTTTTGATGAAATGCTTTCTCTTTTTTATAAAGTTTGTTTAATTCTTTTACACATTTTTGTGCTCCTTCATGCACTTTGTATTCTAGTAAATGCCAGTCTAAACTTTGTTGAAAATTCCATTCATTGGTTTGACCGAATTCACCTCCTTGAAAAATTAATTTTGTTCCAGGGTGTGTGTACATAAAACTATATAATAAACGTAGGTTTGCAAATTTTTGCCATTCATCACCAGGCATTTTTTCTATAATGGCTTTTTTACCATATACAACTTCATCATGAGATAGAGGTAACATAAAGTTTTCTGTAAATGCATAATTTAAACTAAACGTTAAATCGTTTTGATGATGTTTTCTATAAATAGATTCTTTTGCAAAATATTCTAAAGTGTCATGCATCCAACCCATCATCCATTTCATGCCAAAACCTAAACCACCTAAATATATGGGGCTAGAAACCATTGGGAATGATGTAGATTCTTCTGCTATGGTCTGTACATCAGGAAAATTCTCATAGACAGCAGTATTCATCTCTTTCATAAAACTAATAGCGTCTAAATTTTCTCTTCCTCCAAATTCATTTGGTTCCCATTCGCCATCTTCTCTAGAATAATCTAAAAATAACATAGAAGCTACTGCATCTACCCTTAAACCATCTGCATGATATTGGTCTAGCCAATAAATTGCATTACTAATTAAAAAAGATTTTACTTCGTTTCTACCATAATTAAAAATTAGACTTTTCCAATCTGGGTGATATCCTTTTCTTCTATCTGGATGCTCGTATAAATGAGAGCCATCAAAAAAGCCTAAACCATGATCGTCTGATGGAAAATGTGAAGGTACCCAATCTAAAATTACACCAATTCCTTTTTTATGAAAAGAATCCACTAAAAACTTAAAACCATCTGGATTTCCAAAGCGAGAAGTTGGTGCAAAATACCCTGTTAATTGGTATCCCCAACTTGGATCGTATGGATATTCCATAACAGGCATAAATTCTACATGTGTAAAATTCATATCTGCTACATAGTTTACTAAATCTACTGCAAATTCTTCGTAAGTTAAAAACTCGTTTCCGTTTTTTTGCTTCCAAGAACCTAAATGAACTTCGTAAACAGAATAAGGTGAGTTTAATGCATTATTTTTTTTACGATTGGCCATCCATTTGTTGTCTTTCCAACTGTAATTATCTTCCCAAATTACAGAGGCAGTTTTTGGTGGATGTTCGCACTTTTTTGCAAACGGATCTGCTTTTTCTGTTTTTATATCATTATAACTGCTTTGTATTTTATATTTATAAATACTTCCAATAGCAACATTAGGTATAAAGCCTTCCCAAATACCACTACCATCCCATCTCACATTTAAATGATTTTCTCCCTCTATCCAAAAATTGAAATCACCAATTACAGCTACAGATTTTGCACTTGGTGCCCAAACTGCAAAATAGGTTCCTGTTACACCATTTACTGTAACTATGTGCGAACCAAATTTTTCGTAAAGTTTGTAATGTTTTCCTGCTTTAAATAAATTTATATCAAAGTCTGTAAAAAGACTGTAAGCTATTGTATTTGGCATATTTAATTCTTTGAAAAATAAGATATAGATTATCCAATAATAGTTCCTTTAGCAATGGTGGCATCTTTTTTAATAACAACAATACCATCTTTTACCATGTAGTTATCTGTTTCTATATTCTTAATATGTCTTCCTCCATTTATTCTAACATCGTCACCAATTCTACAGTTTTTATCTACAATACAATTATGTATGTAGCATCTGTCTCCAATTCCCATTAGTATTTCTTTATTATTATTTTCAACTTCTTCTAAAGTTTCATAGTAATCATTACCCATCATATAGGTATTGGAAATTAGTGAATTTTTCCCAATTCTAGAACGAATTCCAATTACAGAACGCTCAATTTTTTTTGCTTGTATAATACAACCATCACCAATAACAGCTTTGTTTAAAATGGAATCCGATATTTTAGAAGTGGGTAAAATACGTGCTCTGGTATACACCCCTTTTTCATTGTATAAATTAAATTTAGGTACATCATCTGTTAAACCAATATTTGCTTCAAAAAAGGAATCAATGTTACCTATATCTTCCCAGTAACCTTCATATTGGTAACTTAAAGTTTTGTGGTTTACTATAGCTTGTGGTATAATTTCTTTACCAAAATCATTGGTGTCAGGATTTTCCATTAATTTTTTTAGTAGATCTCTATTAAAAATGTAGATTCCCATAGATGCTAAATAATCTCTCCCTTGTGCTTTCATGTCATCACCAACATCAGAGGTCCAATTTGATAATAATTCTTTACCAGGTTTTTCTATGAATGATGTAATGATATTTTCATTATTAGTTTTTAGTAACCCAAAAGAAGTAGCATCTTTTGCAGTAACAGGGTGGGTTGCAATAGATATTTCTGCGCCACTTTTTTTATGCTTATCAATCATATCATTAAAATCCATTTGATACAATTGGTCTCCAGAAAGTATAAGGGCATATTCAAAATCGTTCTGTAAAAAGTGACGCATACTTTGTCTTACTGCATCTGCTGTTCCTTGAAACCATTCATCACTATGAATGGTTTGTTCTGCTGCTAATACATCAACAAAAGCAGAGCTAAAAAAACTAAAGTGGTAAGTATTTTTTATGTGAGCGTTTAAAGAAGCTGAGTTAAATTGGGTTAACACATACATTCTTTTAATATCTGAATTAATGCAATTAGAAATCGGAATATCTACCAATCTATATTTACCAGCAATGGGTACAGCCGGTTTAGATCTGTCTTTTGTTAGTGGGTATAATCTAGATCCTTGGCCACCACCTAAAATAATTCCTAATACTTGATCATTTATCATAGTTAATTTTTAGAGATTTATATAAGTTCACGTACGCTTGAGCAGAATGACTCCACGAATGGTCTATTTGCATCATTTTTTTAAGATTTTTTTTGAATTCCTTTTGATTAAAATAAATAAATGCTTTGGTAATTGCTGAGGTTACTTTTTCTATTGTAACTCCATTATGAACAACTCCAAAACCATTTTCTTTAGTAATATCTATAATAGTGTCTTTTAAGCCACCAATAGCATTTACAATTGGCACGGTGCCATATCGCAAAGAATACATCTGATTTAAACCACAAGGCTCTACGCGAGAAGGCATTAATAAAAAGTCTGCACCAGCGTACATAACATGTGCCAACTTTTCATCATATCCTATAAACATATTAAAATTTTCTTGAGGTATTGAAGCTAGCGCCTCTTCTATTTTTTCATACCCAGACCCCAGTAAAAGAATAGAAATATTATTTTCTGCTAATGCTTCTTTAAAAATTTCAGGGAATAAATCGGCTCCTTTTTCACCTACTAATCTTCCTATAAACACAAAAAGTGGTTTCTTAACATCTAAGTTATACTCTTTACACAACCACTTTTTATTACTGCTTTTGCCAGATATTACATTAGATTTGTCATAATTTTTAATGAGTTTTTCATCTGTTTTAGGATTCCAAACACTCCAATCGATTCCATTTAATACACCAATACATTTTGAACTTTCATGATTTAAAAGGTCTTCCAATCCGTTTGCTTTTATTTTTAACTCTTCCATGTAAGACGGAGAAACGGTAGTAACTTTCCATGCACATTTTATTGCTGTTGCTAAAGAGTTTATATTTCCACCCCAATCTAATAAACCAATATTATCTCTATTAAAAGGCGGAATTAAATTCACTTTTTCGTGAGAAAACCAGCCTTGGTATTGTGCATTGTGTATGGTTAGAACTGTTGGAATATTTTTTAATGCTTTATATTTAAAACACTGTGACATCATAAATGGAATTAACCCTGTGTGATGATCATGAATATGGATAATATTAGGTTGCCTTTTTAAAGTTAAAATCCAATCTAAAGTTGCTATTTGAAAAGTTAAAAAACGTTCTGTATCGTCACTAGAGTAAATATATTCCTTATATATTAAGTCTGGGATATCAATACAAAAAAGATCAAAATCAAGTTGATTACTTGTTAGTTTAAGAACTTTAAAATTATAGTATTGATGACCAAGAGCAATATAGTCTGAATGAATCTCTTCAAAGGTATTAGTTTGCGAAAATTTATTATTGTAAAATGGCATTATCACATTAGCGGTAGTATCTAAATCTTTTTGATATTTAGGTAAAGCACCAACAACATCTGCAAGTCCACCAACTTTAGCTATCGGAAAACATTCAGCACTTATATGTAGTATATTCAACCTTTGTAATTATAATGTTAAACCTTAAGATACATTTTTTTTTCACTAGAAGAATAAATTCAACTTTAATATCACTATAATTTAGATAGAATCTATTTAATAAACAAAAAATACTAGTGTACTTTATTAATTTCGGTATTTATTTCATTGAAGTATCTAGGCTTATTTTTATCTCTATTCTGTGGTTTTTGTTTTTAGCTCTAAAATGTATTACAGATTTTACAATTGAATTCTTAATGGTTTTAGAGAAGTTAACTAAAGTTGCTGATAGTTTTAGTTTATACATTAAAATACCCTTGGTCAACAATATGTTTGGTTCTATCCTCTCTTCTATCTAAAATATATTTTAGAAACTCACGTTCAGATTTATGACCAGAAAAATGCATGATATATAACAAAGACATTCACTTTTTATATTTATTGCTACAGAAACTTACACGACCAGAGTGTTTTTCAATCATCTCCCATTTGAGTTTGTTTATCTTCAACAACTTCCCTCCTTTGGTGATTTGGGCTATTTTTATAGAATACATCTGATTTAGTACAAATATCTAGAGGTGCAATTATTAGCTCTTATGAATTCCTAAACAAGCAACAATTTATTTCAGGTGCATGTATCTTTTTATCGGGTTATATATAGATATCAGGACCAGATTCAAAAAAGAAAACCATTCCTATAAAACCCACCCCTCACTTTAAATCAAGTGATGCATCAAAACTTTTAGGATTTTACATAGTCCATCTTAGAGTAGACTTAATTTGGTAATATGTTCTACATATGCCCAACAATTATTGATTTAAGTTTCTCTTTTTACGACAAAAATAACATTATAGTGGTACTTTATTTTTATAATTAGTACCTAAGTTACTGTTTATTAATACATATAAACTTCTATATTAAGGAAAGTAAAGCCTTAAAAGGCATATTATTTCTCTGTAGCAAATAATCCTTTTTCCAGAAAGGGAATATTAAATAATTCAATTTCTGGAGGGCTGTGTTCATTGAGGAATATTTTCTCAGCACGACTTAAAATATTTGGATGCAGATGGGCTATATTGATTTTTTCTTGA
>Ga0115569_10002706_pt1 | contig 13383 bp, 10 predicted proteins | sample COGITO_mtgs_1205_2_FD_87295 | JGI IMG/M metagenome (GOLD analysis project Ga0115569, IMG submission 87295) | Pelagic marine microbial communities from North Sea - COGITO_mtgs_120503 | ecosystem: Environmental > Aquatic > Marine > Epipelagic | place: Germany:Helgoland, sampling site Kabeltonne...
ATACGCCCTTCGGTTTGCCAGTGGAGCCTGACGTGTACAATATAAAAAGTGGGTCCTCACTATCCATGGGGACCGCTTCACAGCTTGCTGAAACCGCCTGAATGGCTGCTTCGTAGTGAATATCTCGCGTGCTGTCCCAGGGCACATCAGCGCCAGTGCGTTGGACGACAATGACGGTCTCGACATTTGGGCAACCCAAGAGCGCCTGATCAGTGTTGGCTTTGAGTGGAATGGGTTTGCCGCCGCGAACCCCCTCATCAGCCGTAATGACCGTGCGGCAGTCGGAATCGAGAATCCTGTCCTGCAGTGCTTGAGGTGAGAAGCCGCCGAAGACGACTGAATGAACGGCACCGATACGGGCGCACGCCAGCATCGCGTAGGCGGCTTCTGGCACCATGGGCATATAGATGCAGACTCGGTCGCCTTTAACTACGCCACGGTCTTTCAGGACATTCGCTAGCCGGCAGACTTTGTCGTGGACCTCAGAGTAGGTCAGGCTGGCATCGACAGTAGGATCATCGCCTTCCCAGATAATCGCGACCTGATCGCCGCGGGCCTCTAAGTGCCGGTCCAGGCAGTTGTAGCAGGCGTTGAGCTGGCCACCAATAAACCAAGCAGTCTGACCTTGTTGTAAGTCCGACTCGGTCAGCGTGTGCCAGGGTCTGCTCCAGCTGAGGAACTCATTAGCCTGTGCTGGCCAGAAGGATTCTGGTTGATTGATTGACTCATCGTACATCTGGGCATAACGCTCGCTATCAATAAATGCGCGTTGTTGAGTCGCCTTGGATACTGGGTAGATCTTGTGTTCTGACATGGGTTAGTAACTCCTGCCCTTGCGCGTTTGTTGGTATCGGCTGAGTAGTTTGCGAGTAGACGGATCCAGTGTCGGCTCGGCACCTTGATCGATTGCCTTGAAAATAGTTTCACTAAGCTTTTTGCCGAGCTCGACTCCCCATTGATCGAAGGGATTAATCTGCCATATTTGCGCCTGACAAAACACCTTATGTTCATATAAAGCGATCGTAGCGCCCAGCGTCTCGGGCGTTAACTGATCCATGACAATAGTATTGGAGGGTCGATTGCCCGGCATGACTCGCGGCATTTTTTCTGATTCGGTGCCCTCAAATTTTAGCTGTTCAATGCTTTGGCCTTGTAACAGTGCCTGGCTCTGGCTCAGGCAATTCGCGACCAGCCAGTCGTGATGCAGCTGTCGATCATGATGGGGCGTTAAGGGCAGAATAAAATCAATGCTGGTGAAGTGCGTCCCCTGATGTAGGAGTTGGTGAAAGGCGTGTTGTCCGTTTGTGCCTTCGCCACCCCAAATCGTTGGACCGGTCTGGATCGAGACGAGATCGCCCTCGACGGAAACAGATTTGCCGTTGGATTCCATGTCGAGTTGCTGCAGGTGGGCCGGTAATAATCTCAGTGAGTGGTCGTAAGGCAAAATGGCATGTGACCCCACATCCATGAAGTTTCGATAGAAGACCCCCAGCGCCGCCAGCATCATGGGCATATTATTGGGCCAGCTGGCGGTGCGAAAGTGCGTGTCCATGGACTCAGCGCCGCGCAAAAGCGACTCAAAGTGGGCAAAGCCAAATTTGATGGCGATAGGTAGGCTGACAGCAGACCAGAGGCTGTAGCGTCCGCCTACCCAGTCCCACATAGGTAGAATATTTTCGTCAGCAATGCCAAACGCTTGGGCGGCCGCCACATTACTGGTGATTGCAACCGCATGCTGATTTAGTTGTGTCGTCGGAATAGCTTGCCGTAGCCAGCGCTGGGTTGATTCGGCATTGACTCGGGTTTCCACGGTGGAGAAGGATTTGGAGACGATAATGACCAAGGTCCTGGTGGGATCTAGCCTGGCGAGCACTTGGTCGATATGCAGACCATCAACATTGGCGACATAGTCACAGCGGATCTGGCCATCGTCGTAGGGCGAGAGTGCTTCATCCACCATGCGCGGGCCAAGGTAAGAGCCACCGATACCAAGATGCAAAATATTAGTGATGGTTTTGCCGCTGGCGCCGAGCCATTGGCCGGATCGCACCGCGTCGCTGATGCGTTTGACGCTGGCTAAGGATGCCTGGACGTCGCCATACTGATCGGTGAGTTGGGGGCTGACCTGCCCTGGACTCGTTCTGAGCAAGGTGTGCAGCGCGGCGCGATTTTCGGTGCGGTTGATCGGCTCGCCGGCAATCATGGCGTCGATGCTAGACTGCAGTGTGATGCCATCGAATAACTGTTGGAATAGTGTCAGCGTCTTAGCGTTGATCAGGTTTTTTGAGTAATCCAGCGTCAGACCCGCTGCAGTCATGCTATACCGAGTCGCGCGGACAGGGTCCGCCTCAAACATCGACATCATAGACGACTGACACATCTCCTGCGCATGGTTAGTAAGCGCTTGCCAGCCGATCGGGAGTGCGTAAGTCATATTAGTTAAACCATGGAAGGCGTCGGATTGTAGTAGTGTCTGGCGCGTTTCACTGTGCTGAGATAGGTAACGAGTGCTTCGTAGTCAGCGTCGCTATTAACCAAGTCTATCTCGGCAGCATTGACGATGAGTAGCGGTGCGGCGTCATAATAATGAAAGAAGCGGGTGTATGCATCCACCAGCTGGGCAAGATATTCTTTTTCAATCTGCTGCTCAGCGGCGACACCCCGTAGCTGAATGCGATCCAATAACACGGGTACGGGAGCTTGCAGATAGATCACTAGATCAGGTGTTGGTGCCTCGATGGCAAGGTGATTATAAACGTTGTCGTACAGCTCCAATTCGTCGCGATCGAGGTTGATTTCGGCGAATAAGCGGTCTTTTTCGAGCAGAAAATCAGCAATTCTGACGGGTTCAAACATATCACCTTGGCGCATTTCCTGAATTTGCCGGCTGCGTTCAAACAAGAAAAACAACTGTGTGGGCAATGCCGCCTGACGGCGGTTCTGATAGAAGCGCTCAAGAAAGGGATTGGTCTCAGGTTTTTCCAGCACTGTTTCGTAGTTGAATGTGGCGGCGAGTCGTTTAGTAAACGAGGTCTTGCCGACCCCGATAGGACCCTCTACAGCAATATAGTGGGGAAAGTTCGGGTGGTTTGTGTCGAGCTGCAAGCCTTTCTCCCAGAATCGATCAGCGGGTTGGATGACAGATTGTACAATTATTCTAGTCTGTTGCAGCTTGATTTTCTGGCTTTCGTCGACGCTTCCGTGGGCGTTTAGCGGGTGCCGTCGGTTGCTCCAACAGTTCGCCGCGATCTTCTTCTGCGGTTTCTTGAAATTGGGTCCACCAGGCGCCGAGCCCATCGAGTTGTTCGCCGGACTCCTCGCGCAATAACAAAAAGTCATAGGCTGCGCGGAAGCGTTTGTGCTGCAGGAGTGTATTTGGCTTTTTGCCCGATTTGATGGGCAATCGATACTGTAGGCTCCAAATGTCGCGCATGGGGCCTGAAAATCGCTTGGGGATAGAGGTGACTGACAATTGCCTGGAGACTACCTGATTGGCCCCTTCAAAACTGGCGACATAGCTACTCTCGCCGTCGGCCTCAAGCTGTTCACGTTGCTCTAAATAGGGTTGCCAGAGCAAGGCCGCAAAAATGAATGCAGGGGTGACCGGCATATCCTTGGCAATTCGTCGATCGGTGCTGGCCAACGCTAGACGAATTAACTCGGCGCCGTTGCCTGTCTCAAGCAGGCGGTTCGTGTCTGGAAATAGCCAACCGAATAAATCGTATTCCCGCAGCACGGCGAAAGATTGCTCCCCATGGCCGCTCATAAAAAGTTTCAGCACTTCCTCGAACAGGCGAGCGGGCGGTATGTCTCTGAGCAACAGCCCCAGCCGGTAGAGTGGCTCAGCCGTTGTTTGTTCTATCTCAAAGCCGAGTTTGGCCTTAAATCGGACGGCCCTCAGCATTCGGACTGGATCTTCTCGATAGCGGCTATCGGGATTGCCGATCAGTCTGATTTGGCGACTGCCCAAATCTTCGAGGCCACTCACCTCATCAAGAATGGTGTCATTTTCTGGGTCGTAGTAAAGGGCATTCATCGTGAAGTCGCGGCGCTCGGCGTCTTCGTGAAAGCTGCCGTAAATATTATCCGACAGAATCATGCCGCCATCGGAAAAATTCTGCTCGGTCTGGGTCTCGCTGTGGGGGGCTCTAAAGGTTGCGACTTCGATGATTTCTCGGCCGAAACGAACATGAACAATCTTGAAGCGACGACCGATCAACCGAGAATTACGAAATAACTCGTGAACCTCTTCGGGATTGGCATCGGTGGCGACATCAAAGTCCTTGGGATGATTGCCAAGGAGCAAGTCGCGCACACAGCCACCTACCAGATAAGCCTGGTAACCAGCACTGGTGAGGCGTTTGACCACCTTCAGAGCACTGACATTAATATAGTCAGGAGACAAATCGATAGGAGTTTTAGTCATGCGGGTGAGCTATTTGAAAGATGTTTACGTCCACGGAAACTGGTAACAGAAGTGGCTAATACTAGCAGAGAGTGTCGTCAGAAAGTATGAGAGAAAAGGATTTTGGTGCGTTGAAAAAAACAGAAGGGGATGGAGCCCCCCTTCCGTACGCATGCAGTCATCGATTTTAGTTTTATTATTAGTGTTTTTATTTTTATTTTGATTGGGTCGAGGCTTGGTTGCTGTTGTTTTTACATCGACCCATTAGCTTCACAGCTGAGTAATCAAGAGCATGAATTGTGCCAGCCCAAAATAGTGTTTAAGAACAAGGTGTTAAGTCTCTGGCCCTATGGCGCGATGGGACGATTGGTTACGTTATGGTGTCGGGATTGGACGCATTGGTAACACCATTGCCGCAGCTACCCAGCCCCGAAGGCTTGGTGTACGACTGTTTCGTAGCATGAGCCGCTAGGATCTGCGGGAGCGCTCGCGCGGCATATTAAGTTTTTGCCGGCGCTGCCACAAGGCTTTGCGGCTGATGCCTAGCTTCTGTGCCAGTTGGGTTTCCGTCATGTGATCTTGGTTGTCGATGACAAAGCGCTTGAAATACCCTTCGAGAGAATCACGGTCCTCAAGATCGTTGGCCTCATTTGGCTGGTGGCGGCGAGTCTCATTGTCGACAGCCAGCAACTCCGCATCAATTATCCGGCCTTCACACAGGATGGTGCCGCGTTCGACGGCGTTCTTTAATTCTCTGATATTGCCTGGCCAGGAATAAGATTGGATCAAATCTAGTGCGCACCTGGAAAAGCTCAAACCAGTTTTGCCTAAGGTTCTGCCATTAGTCTGTAGGAAGTGTTCAGCTAGGCTCAGCAGATCACCAGGCCGCTCCCGCAAGGGCGGCAGGCTGAGTTTGACAACGTTTAAGCGATAATAAAGATCTTCACGAAACTGACCACTTTCGGTCAAATTCTCCAGATTTCTGTGGGTTGCAGCGATGAGACGAATGTCGACCTTGCGGGTTTCAATCGCTCCGACCTTGCGGATCTCTCCTTCTTGCAAAACCCGTAGCAAGCGCGCTTGGGCTTCCAGCGGCAATTCACCGATTTCATCAAGAAATAAGGTGCCCCCATCAGCGGCTTCAACAAGCCCGACCCGACTGCTGGTGGCACCGGTAAAAGCGCCTTTTTCATGACCGAATAACTCTGACTCGATCAACGTCTCAGGGATCGCCGCACAGTTGAGAGACACGATCTTGCGCGAGCTTCTGGGGCCCGCAGCGTGGATCGCTTGCGCTACCAATTCCTTGCCTGTCCCTGATTCACCCATAATCAGCACGGTGGTCTGAGTTGGCGCAACTTTGCGAATGTGATTAAAGAGTTGATGCATGGCATCACAGGTCCCCAGCATCTCTGGGAATAACGGCAAATCCGTCGAATGGGGTTCAATGAGTGCCGTGATACTATCCAACAAATCGTCGTAGGCGAAGGGCTTGGCAATATAATCCGCCGCACCCAGTTTCATAGTATCCACGGCAGAGCTGACGCTGGCATAGCTGGTCATGACCAGCACCGGGACGTTGATAGCGTGTCTGATGATATCGGTACCGATCGGGCCAGGTAGTTGCAAATCTGTGATGATCAGCGCGAAGTCCTGCAAATTATTCTGCAAGGCCTCTGCCAACGATCCAGCTTCTACGACTTTGTATAATTTTTTTTCGAGAAACTTTTTCAAAGATGCGCGTATGACGACTTCGTCTTCGACGATAAGAATTTTTTTTCGGCTCATGGATTACACTGTAGAACCTGATATTCGATTCGTCACTAAACAGCGAAGATCGGCCTAAGTCAAACAAATTCTCCGTTAGGGTGGCGCGGCAAGGTCATTTTGATTCGGGTCCCCCAAGCCTGCGCCGACCGCGTTCGCGCTGATCCCCCCACGATGCTGGGCAACGATGGACGTGGCTGTTGCTGGCCCATCAGCGGTCAACCTCGGCGACAAAGACGAAGAAACTGAAAGCCAGGAAAATAATCAGTTGATCGAGAGACAGGCAGGCGTTGTAAACTTAATGAACAAAGAGTGGATAAGCCTAATATGGGTCAGGTGCTGCAAGTGTCAGGCGTTTTGGTACGCGATCCATTGACCAGGCCTCTGTTGCAGCCTGAAGCAGAGATTCTAGGTCGTCGATCTCGGGAAATAATGGTTGGCCGAGAGCGTTCAGGGCTTGCCTGATGCAGGCGATGGGCTTGCCGTCGGGTATCGCCGCTGCCCCGGTTGACTTGCTGAGTTTGTGCCCCTGTTGATCTACCAGTAATGGGATATGGGCATAGTTGATGGGTGGGTAGTCTAGCGCCGTGCCCAGACAGGCTTGCTTCAGGCTCGAGTCAAGCAGGTCACTGCCGCGGATAACATGACTGATGTTTTGATACGCGTCATCTACCGTGACGGCGAGTTGATAGGCCACCAAGCCGTCTCTGCGCTTGATGATGAAATCGCCAACGTCGCGTTGGAGCGACGAGCCCCGGGATTCCTGGACGCGATCGTCGATGGTAACAACGACCGGGGGCACACGAAAGCGAATAGAATGTGCCGGCAATGAGGGGGTGAAGGAACGCGATCGACAGGTACCAGGGTAAATGGGTGGCAGATCCCGACGACTGCAGGTGCAGGGGTATACCTGCTGCTGTTCTTTGAGTTTATCTAGCGCGGCCTGGTAGGCGTCGAGACGTTGGCTTTGAAATAAGGGTGTGCCGTTCCAGCTCAGCCCGAGGGACTCCAATTGGCTCATAATCTGAGCGGGCGCGCCAGGTTTCTCACGCGGGGGGTCTAGATCTTCGATGCGGAGTAACCACAGGCCCTTGTTTTTACGAGCCTCGAGCCAGCCGGCAAGAGCCACTACAATGGAACCAAAGTGCAATGGCCCCGTTGGCGAAGGTGCAAAACGGCCGATGTAGCCCTGCGTCTGACTCATAGGTCAGACAACAACAAGGGGCTAGCCGTGAATCTGTCGTTCCTTGATTTCATCGAGGGTCTTGCAGTCGATACATTGGGTCGCCGTCGGTCTGGCTTCGAGTCGTTGAATGCCTATCTCGATACCACAAGAATCACAGTAACCATAGTCATCCTGGTCGATCAGGTCGATCGTGACGTCAATCTTTCTGATCAGTTTACGCTCCCGGTCGCGGGTGCGCAGCTCAAGGCTGAATTCCTCTTCCTGGGTCGCACGATCCGCTGGATCCGGGTCGTTAGCCGCGACATCCTTCATATGATTGACGGTTCGATCCACTTCTTCCATTAACTGCAATTTCCAGTCGAGGAGGATTTGTCTGAAGTGCTCACGCTGGCCAGCGTTCATATACTCTTCGTTCTTTTTGCGAGCATAGGGTGTGAAATCGGCGGGTTGTGCGTCGATACGACTGACGCCGGCTTTTCTGGTTGTTTTTGCCGGTTTCTTGGCCGCTACTTTCTTGCTGGCGACGGGTTTAACAATTGCGATGGGGTCTGTCTTGGCCAATTTAGGTTCTCGTTGGGCTGCCTTTTGAGAGCCTTTAGATGATAATTTGATCGGAGACGCCGGTGCCGACTTTTGCGCGGCGGTGCGCTTCGCGATCTTCTTAGATTTTACCGCTGTCTTGTTCGGTGCTTTGGCCTTGGCAATAGGCTTCGATGCGGCTTTCGGTGCGGCTTTTTGTGCGGCTTTCGATGCTGCTTTCGGTGCGGCTTTAGTCACGCTGGTTTTGGGTGTCGTCTTTGTAGCCGCTTTAGTAGCCGACTTAGTGCTCTTTTTGGCATTAGCGTTAGCTTGCGCGGTGCTGCTTTTGGGCTTTGCAATAGTCTTCGCTTTACTCGGGGCTGACACGGCCTTAACCGGCTTAACGACTTTTTTGACAGCTGGTTTGGCAGCTGCCTTCGGATTGACGGTTTTCTTTGCCGGCGCTGTGGTCTTTGCCTTAGTTGATATCTTCGACGTTGGCTTCTTTATCTTGGCGGCAGGCTTTGCTGGCGGCGTTTTCGTTGCGACCTTAGCGGCAGTTTTTTTCACCGGCGCAGTTTTTTTCACCGGCTGAGTCGTGTTCGCTTTCTTGGTTTTCGCCGCAGGCGCTACAATTTTTGCTTTTTTTGCCGGCTTGGCTTTGGAGCTACTTTTAGTTTTGGTTGCCATAGTTTCATCCAGTATGCTATGTCACGTAAAACCTAAACAAAATCGAGCGCGAACGTTACCAGAAGAAGGAAGAATCTCCAAGCGAGAATTGAGTCATCGTCGCTTTACTTCGATTTGCGTCATTTGTATCAGAATCCTGAAAAATATTGGGTCAATTTCTGACCCGACAGTGAAATTAAGCGATACTGCGATTTTAAACAAGGTGCAGAGCTTGAGCTCAAGCCAGGGATAGGTAGTAACAGATGGCAGTTGTTGACAGTTCGGGTTTTGCCCATCGACTCAAAGACATCCAGTCGTTCAAGGTAATGAAACTCTTAGCCAGGGCGAATCAGCTTCAGTCGCAGGGGCATCAGGTTGTCCATATGGAGGTGGGAGAACCGGATTTTGAGACGCCAGCCGCGATCGTCGAGGCTGGTATTGCGGCATTGCGTGCGGGGAAAACGAAATACACCAGCGCTCAGGGCATTCCTGAACTCAGAGAACTGTTGAGCCGACACTACGCTGAAGAACATGGTGTTGATGTGGCACCTTCAAGGATCTTCATCACAGCAGGTAGCTCAGGCGCGCTATTACTGGTTTCTGCGTTGCTTCTGAATCCCGGTGAAGGCTTGTTAATGACAGATCCTGGGTATCCTTGTAATCGGCATTTCCTCAAGGCGTTCAGCGGTGAGGGTCAATTGGTACCAGTCACTGCAGCCGACGGCTATCAGTTGACCCCAACACTGGTCGACCGACATTGGCAGTCGTCGACTCGTGGCGTGTTATTAGCGTCGCCTGCTAACCCAACTGGGGCGATTATCGACAAAGCTGTTCTGCAGGCGGTTGCCGCTGGTGTTCGGCGGCGAGGTGGGCATCTTGTGGTGGATGAAATTTATCACGGGCTGACCTATACTGCGCGCAAACCAACCAGCGTGCTTGCCTTTGACCCAGAGGCATTTGTGATCAACAGCTTTTCGAAATATTTTGGCATGACAGGTTGGCGTTTAGGCTGGTTAATTGTCCCAGAAGCTGCTGTGCCAGACTTGGAAAAACTCGCACAGAATCTCTTTATTTGCCCCTCCAGCGTCGCGCAAGAGGCTGCGCTAGCAGCATTCAGTGCCGAGGCTCGAGATATTATGGAGCGCCAACGCGAGGCATTCCAGGCTCGTCGTGACTTTCTAGTGCCGGCGCTGCGAGAGCTCGGGTTTGGGATTGAGCGCATGCCGGAAGGTGCTTTTTACATCTATGCAACGATGCCCGCGGGTCTCGCTGCCGACAGTGAGGCCTTCAGTGACAGCCTACTTGAAAACCATTACGTTGCGGTGACGCCCGGTACGGACTTCGGCTTCTATCGAGCGGATGAGCACTTGCGCTTCAGCTATGCTCAGGGCCTGGACATGCTTGAATTGGGCGTCGATCGATTACATCGTGCCGTCGCCGCTTATGGACTCTCATGATTTTTTCGCCTCCCCTTGCATCCGCGCTTTTGATTCAGCGCTACAAGCGATTCCTGGCAGATATCGCTTTACCAGATGGCTCGGTTAAAACGATTCATTGTCCCAATACAGGGTCGATGAAAAACTGCGCTGCAGCCGGCGACCGAGTCTGGTATTCCACGTCGGAGAACCCGAAACGCAAATATGCGCACACTTGGGAGCTCAATGAGACTCAGGCAGGACATTTCATCGGCGTGAATACCCATCGTGCGAATGCGTTGGTCAAGGCGGCTGTTGAGACGGGTGTCATAGACTCGCTTCAGGGTTATGGCACCATCACGTCGGAAGTCAAATATGGGCAGGAAAATAGTCGAATCGATTTGTTGCTCACCCAGCATCAGAAGTTGCCGCCCTGTTATGTTGAAGTTAAGAGTGTGACTTTGTGCGAGCCTCGGGGTGATAATTATATTGGCTATTTTCCGGATTCCGTCAGCGCTCGCGGCACCAAGCACCTGCGCGAACTGATGCAGGTTGTTGAGCAAGGTGAGCGTGGGGTCCTGGTGTTTTGCGTCCAACATTCGGCGATAGAAGTGGTTCGCCCGGCTTTACATATTGACCCGATGTATACGGCAACACTGGCTTTGGCCATGGCGGCTGGCGTTGAGGTTATGGCTTATCGAGCCGATCTGAGTGCCACCGGTATTCGCCTGGTTGAATCCATACCTGTGTCGCTGGTAGAGCTCGAATGACGAAGCCGATCGTATGGATGATGTTATTGATGGCGGTGGTTGCCAGTGCGTTCGCGGCGATGTTTTTTGGTAGTGCGACGATCTCTGTGGCGCAGGGTTGGAGCCTGATCATTGGTGAATCGACGTCCCCGCTGGTGGATACTATTATTTTTCAAATCCGGCTCCCAAGGGTCCTATTGGCGCTTATCGTTGGCGCGGGTACTGCCGCTACAGGCGCTGCGATTCAAGGTATGTTTCGAAATCCCCTCGCAGACCCGGCGCTGATCGGCGTTTCCAGTGGCGCTGCTCTGTTTGCGGCGGCTTATATGGTGCTTAATCTGCACAATTCGGCGTGGGGGTTTCTGGGTCTGGCGGGCAGCGCGTTCACCGGTGGCTTCATCACGACACTGTTGGTGCTGAAAGTGGGTCAGCGCAGCGGCACTATTTCCAGTATGTTGCTGGCGGGCATTGCCGTTAACGCCATCGCCTTAGCCGGTGTGGGTTTATTTTCCTATCTCTCCTCTGATCTGCAGTTAAGGTCCGTGGCGTTTTGGGCGCTCGGCAGTTTCAACGGCGCTGATTGGGTCGGTGTTCAAGTCGCATTGGTTATTCCGATAGTGGTGTTGTTGCTGTATCGAGATAGTCAGAAGCTGAATGCTGTCACCCTGGGTGATCTTGAGGCTACGCACTTGGGTATCAATGTCCCCAGGTTACGGACGCGAATCGTGCTGTATACCGCAGTCATTACGGGTACGAGTGTAGCGCTGGTGGGTATCATCGCCTTCATCGGTCTGGTTGTGCCGCACCTGATACGTTTAATGTTGGGTTCCAATCATCATACAGTGATACCGGGGTCGGCGCTGCTCGGCGCGCTGTTGCTACTGATGGCCGATACCCTAGGGCGAGTGATCATCGCGCCGGCGGAATTGCCTGTGGGAATTTTGACTGCGCTGTTGGGCGGACCGTTTTTTATCTACCTGGTTGTGCAACAAAAGGGCAGGCTAGGTATATGACACTGCGCGCTGAACATTGCGGTCTGAGCTATGCCGGTCAAAGAATATTGCATGATGTCAGCCTGGAGCTGAAGGCGGGCGAGATTCTTGCTGTCGTCGGCCCTAATGGTGCTGGCAAGTCGTCTCTTGTGGGTTTGCTGGCGGGTACCAGTCGACCTACACTCGGATCTGTCACGCTCGACAATCAGCTTTATGCGGATATTTCCCTGGCTGCAAGGGCCACTCGTTTGGCCGTTCTGCCACAACACACGAGTCTGGATTTCCCGTTTACCGTTGACGAGATTATTGAAATGGGCAGGATACCCCATGGTGGTAATGCTCGGATGCACGCGCCCATGCGCGCCGAGATTGCCGCATTGCTAGGGCTTGAGGCCTTGCGCGAGCGGGTTTACACCACCTTATCGGGGGGGGAAAAGCAGAGAACTCAGATTGCTCGCGTGCTGTGTCAGCTATGGGATTGCTTGCCGGCCAGCTATTTTCTGTTTGATGAGCCCACTGGCGCATTGGATATCGCGCACCAATTGGTCTTTATGAGTCTGGCGCGTCAATTAGCGCAGCAAGGGGATGGGGTGTTGACGGTGATGCACGATATTAATCTTGCCGCCCGTTATGCCGATCGGCTTGTGTTGCTTAAAGACGGTGAGGTGATGGGTATAGGTACGCCTGCGGAAGTGTTGACAAACGAGCACGTTAAGGCAGCGTTTGGGGTAACTCCCCAGGTTGTGCTGCTGGCCGATGGTAGTCGACAGTGGCTGTTTGTCGAATAATCTCTCCTGGTTGGGTCACCGGCAGGCCCCCTTGATGGATACGAATGTCTGCGACGACTGAATATAAATCAGCCATAATTCTCAATAATCTACGTTCTCGAAAACCGACAAGGACCAACAATGCCGGAAGGCTTTGTACTAACCCGGCAATGGCTGGAAAAACCCGACGGTCAGGATCTTGTCTTCTGGCTCGCAACAGATAGCGGACCGGTCAAGGTTGTGATCGAAAATCATGAGTCGGTATTTTTTCTGCCGCTGCCGCAGATTCCTGCAGCGAGACGGATTCTGGGCGATAAGCCTCGTTGGCGGGATGCCGCAGTGCCCTTATGCGACTTTCATCAGACACCGGTACATGCCTGTTACTTCACTTCGCAAAAAGATCTGAATATTGCCCGTGCACGGCTTTGGCAAGCCAATGTGCAGCCTCTGGAGGCTGATATTCGGCCGACGGATCGCTATCTCATGGAGCGGTTTATTACTGGTGCTATGTCTGTGGAGGGTGATGCTGAGACCCTGGATGGCCTGCCTGTTTATCGCAATCCGCGACTACTACCCGTCGAGTATATACCGGCATTGCTGGTAGTTTCCCTGGATATCGAGACCTCTTATACGGAGAATATTCTGTATTCCATTGCCGTGTCGGGTCCGAATATAGCTAAGGTATTTATGGTTTTTGATGCGCCCTCGCCAGGCCATGAGGAGCCAGCTTTAGGCGAGGCGCTGGACTATCTTGAGTATGTGGCCACTGAAGCGGTGCTTATTGAGCGTTTCCTTGATTGGTTTGCAGTGCTCGACCCAGATGTGGTTATTGGTTGGAATGTGGTGGGTTTCGACTTGCAGTTTCTGCAGAAGCGTTGTGAGTTCCACGGCCTGGCTTTCACACTGGGTCGGCA
>Ga0115569_10002707_pt1 | contig 13383 bp, 10 predicted proteins | sample COGITO_mtgs_1205_2_FD_87295 | JGI IMG/M metagenome (GOLD analysis project Ga0115569, IMG submission 87295) | Pelagic marine microbial communities from North Sea - COGITO_mtgs_120503 | ecosystem: Environmental > Aquatic > Marine > Epipelagic | place: Germany:Helgoland, sampling site Kabeltonne...
GACCCCGCGAAAAAATACCCCGTGCTTGTTTACGTCTATGGCGGACCGCATGCACAAATGGTTACGAACCGTTGGAACGGAGGTGGCCCGTTTTGGATGAACGAATTTGCCAATCGTGGGTACATTGTATTTACACTCGATAACCGAGGATCAGCGCATCGTGGGACAGATTTCGAACAACAGATTCACCGCCAGTTGGGCACTGTTGAAATGGAAGACCAGTTGGCCGGGGTAGCCGACCTTAAATCCCTTCCTTACGTCGATGGCGAAAGAATAGCCGTACACGGCTGGAGCTACGGTGGATTCATGACTGCCTCACTCATGTTACGTCAGCCGGGCACCTTTAAAGTAGGTGTTGCGGGTGGTCCGGTGACCGATTGGAAATACTACGAAGTTATGTATGGCGAACGCTACATGGACCGACCTGTAGAAAACGAGGAAGGCTATGCCGAAAATCGCCTGCACAACCACGTGGAAAACCTTGAAGGTGACTTATTGCTCATCCACGGCACCGTGGACAATGTCGTAGTCATGCAGCACAACCTCAGCCTCGTGAAATCCTTCATCGAAGCAGGCGTACAAATGGATTTCTTCCCTTACCCGATGCACCAGCATAATGTGCGTGGAAAGGATAGATTGCACTTGATGACTAAGGTATTAGACTACGTTGAGGACGGTTTTGAGGAGTAGGTTTTGAGATTGAACAGAATCATCAATGGTATTTTTGCTCTGGTAGGACTTTAACTCATAATCATTATTATCCTTCAATGGTGGACGGCACTTTTAGACAAGATGAGTGCGGTGGGTTAGCGAATAATTTGATCGTTGCACGATATAAAGTCCAGTTCGTCATAGCCATTGCATCGTGCAATGCAGGGATTAGCAAAAACCAAGGTATCGCTTTGAACAATAACGCATGTGGGACGATATTCTCGTGTACAGAGACAGGCCACTTCTGTGGGTGTTTCCTTAGAAACTCCACAACTTGTCAGCAAAAATATTAGAGACAGCTTACGTAACATCAGTACGGCGGGCAGTTGATGAAATCATTCTGGCCAAAGCCGTCACACATCGCCTGACAAGCATTGGAGTAACGCAAAATCTTACCATTACCTTGTATACAAACGGGGTCGTATTCCATCGTGCAAATGCAGTTGGGATTTGAGGGCGTTACATTTTCTACGGATTGCCAACTTGAGCACCCACTTAATCCAAGGACAATCACTGTCAATGTAAGAATTCGTTTCATCATTCCAAAGATTAAATTAACACATCTAATAAGCCAAATTCTGTGCCATAAAAAAGTCCACGGACCTCTGGTCCGTGGACTTCTCTATAATTTATAAGAGTACCGTTTACTTATTACGACGACGATTTTTACGTTTCTTCTTTCCTTGTACCACAGTCATTTCATCGACCAAATGACCGGCACCTGCATATTTATCAATGATAAACAAGGTGTAGCGGATATCAACAGAAATACAACGTTGCAGCTGATCCTCGAAGAAGATGTCACCTGACATCGCCTCCCAGTTTCCATCGAACGCTGTTCCGATCAATTCACCGTCGCCGTTAATTACAGGAGAACCTGAATTACCACCAGTGATGTCGTTATTCGAGATGAAGTTCACCACTAAATCCCCATTCTCGTCTGCATAACGACCGTAATCTTTAGCGTTGTACAACTCCTTCAAACGTGCAGGCACGATGAATTCGTCATTGCTCGGATCTTCTTTCTGCATCACACCATCCAACGTAGTTATATAGTCGTAGTGAACGGCGTCCTGCGGGTCGTAAGAACCCACAACACCCCAAGTCATACGGGGCGTAGAATTGGCATCCGGTGCAAAAGTTTTCTCAGGCATGGCTTGACGCAACCCATCCGTAAATAGACGGTAGCCCTTTTCCATTTTTTCGCTTACCTCAGCATTGCCTTGTTGGTTACCGAAGTACGTCATGATGAAACTTGAAGCGACTTTACCACCCATATCTGCTTTCAGTGCATCAGCGTCCATAGTTTCCATCCAGGATTTTAGCGCATCGATTGATGCATAAATGGAGTTATCGTAAACCTCAGTAGCAAGTACTGTAACGTCACCACCCATGCTATCGCGAACTTCAGTGAAGATGCTCGGCTGTTGATCAGCTGGCACGTTTTCCATCCACATGCCCCACACTTTCGAGGCTAAAGCACGGTCAACATCCGCTTGGTATTCCCCGAAGTGGTCTTCAGCATAAGCCAACGCGGCTGCTTTGTCTGCTTCAAGATCTTCTGAGCTCGAAAGTGCGCTCAACATGCGTCCTAAACGGAACGCATACAGCGGCAAAGAAGCACCACGTATTCCGGCTTCCATTAGATAAACACCGCCTTTTACAGTGGCGTCCGTTGCAGCATACGCTTCATTCAATAAATCCAACGCCCCTGTATATTCGGCACGCGATGGGTCTGCTTGAGCCCACTCCATGTAACGTGCCTCGATGGCTTCTTTCTTCTCTTTTACACCGTTTTTCTTGAGCTGCTCTGTTTGACCGATGAAGTACTTCCAGTAGTTCGCTGTTGAAGCATAGTTAGAGGCCAACGCGATACGCACCGCGTCGTCTGCGTCCATAGCCTTTTTCATGATGGCTAATTTCTGCGCACGAATCTCAACTACTGTTGGGTTGTAAAGATTGATCGCTTGTTCAATACCTGTAGAAGTAAGGAATCGATCCGTAGAACCAGGAAAACCAAATACCATACTGAAGTCTCCTTCTTTCACTCCATTTAAACTCACGGGCAAGTGATGTTTCGGAGTCAAGGCTACATTATCTGCACTTGCATCGGCTGGATTTCCTTTAGCATCTGCATAAATGCGGAACATTGAAAAATCACCCGTATGACGGGGCCACATCCAGTTGTCTGTATCGCCACCGTATTTCCCAACGCTGCTCGGCGGTGCACCTACCAGACGTACATCTTTATACGTGTTGTAGACGAAGAGGTAGTATTCGTTATTGTGAAAGAAGCCGCGTACATACCCATTATGAACGGTACCTTCCGTTGCTTCTTTAGCCAATGCATCACCCACTTCCTTCGCTTTTGCAGCGCGCTGCGCTTCAGACATATCATCTGTGAGTTCGGCCATAACTTTATCTGTTACGTCCTCCATACGGACTAAAATAGCCGCAGTAAGTCCTGGATTCGTGCGCTCCTCTTCACGAGTCATCGCCCAGAAACCGTCCGTTAGGTAGTCGTTCTCAACGGTTGAATGCGAACGAATGGCATCGTAACCACAGTGGTGATTGGTCAGCATCAATCCCTGGTCAGAGATGATCTCGCCCGTACAAAAACCACCCAAAGAAACGATGGCGTCTTTTACAGATGCGTTATTAATATCGTACAATTCTTCTGCGGTCAAATTCAACCCGTTTGCTTGCATCTCCGCCATATTGAGGCGCTTGATCAGCATAGGCAACCACATCCCTTCGTGTGCCGTAGAAACTACAGAACTCAGGACCAAGGCTAGGGTTAGTAGGCCCGAAATAAATCTTTTCATGCGTTGTTATTTCTGTTTGTAAATCAAAAGGAGCGCTGCCCTTTCAGGCAGCGCTCCCAAATATAAGAATTTAAGGCCTCGTTATAAGCCTAAGGCTTTACGAACATTCCCTTCCATCAGTACTTCTGCTGGATTTTCGAGCGCTTCTTTAATTGCAACTAAAGTACCCACACTTTCGCGACCGTCTATCACGCGGTGGTCGTAGCTCAATGCAACGTACATCATGGGACGAATCACTACCTCACCATCCACCGCAACTGGGCGCTGAATGATGTTGTGCATGCCTAAAATGGCACTTTGAGGGGGATTGATGATTGGTGTAGAAAGCATGGAACCAAAAACGCCACCGTTGGTGATGGTGAAGGTTCCTCCTGTCATCTCATCCACGGTGATTTTACCGTCACGTACCTTTGATGCTAGGCGACCAATTTCACTTTCTACCCCAGCGAAATCTAACGTTTCTGCGTTGCGAACGACAGGAACCATCAATCCCTTAGGACCGCTTACAGCGACACTCACATCCACATAATCAAAGCTTACCAGCTCGTTACCGTCAATCATACTATTAGTAGATGGGTACATTTTAAGTGCACGTGTCGTAGCAAGCGTAAAGAAGCTCATAAAGCCTAATTTCACCCCGTGCTTCTCAAAGAACTCGTTTTTGTATTCGTTACGCAAGTCGAAAATCGGCTTCATATCTACCTCGTTAAAGGTGGTTAGCATCGCGGTTTCGTTCTTCACAGTAACTAATCTACTAGCCAATTTGCGACGAAGACTACTCATCTTCTTACGTGTCTGCGCACGTTCACCGTGGTCAGATGAACCCATAGAGGCTACTGCATCAATCACATCTGCCTTCGTAATTCGCCCATCTTTACCGGTTCCTTTCGCTACAGATGCGCCCGTTTCGGCCATCATTTTCTTAGCAGCAGGGGAAGCAGTGCCTGTAGCATAGGTCGTTGCTGTTGGAGCTGCTGGAGCTGGCACAGGCTCAGGATTTGGGGCTGCTTCTGCCGGTGCTGCACTGCCTTCAGGGCGTGCGGCGCTGGTATCGATCAAACAAACGACTTGACCCACCTCAACCGTGTCGCCTTCCTCTGCCTTTAAGGTGATAATCCCGCCTTCTTCTGCAGGTAATTCAAGCGTTGCCTTGTCGGAATCGACCTCAGCAATGGCTTGATCTTTTTCTACATAGTCGCCGTCGCTTACCAACCAGGTTGCGATTTCAACTTCAGTAATGGATTCGCCTGGTGAAGGCACTTTCATTTCTAACATATCTGATAGACTTAAATGCTAAATACTCGTTCTATAGTTTCTCTTTGGCGCTGCAAAGCCACTTTATTTGATCCACTCGCTGTCGCTGCGCTCGGCGCAGGACTAACAAGCGTTAAAGGCTGGTGCATTTGCCACAACATGTAGGTCCATGCCCCCATGTTCGCCGGTTCTTCTTGCGCCCAAACGTGCATCGCAGCGTTCGGATATTTTGCTACTTCCTGCTTGATGGCAAGATCATCGAGCGGGTATAATTGTTCAATTCTAATAATGGCCACGTGATCCGCACCTTGTGCTTCACGCTCGTTCGCAAGTTCGTAATACAGTTTCCCTGAACAGAAGACCACTTTCGTGACTTTTTCCGGGGCTACTGTAGTGTCCGACAATATGGGTTGGAATGTACCGTGGGCCAATTCTTCCATACTGCTTTGCGCTTTTGGCAAACGCAACAAACTCTTTGGCGACATTACTACTAGCGGACGTCTAAAGTTACGCTTGTGTTGACGTCGCAGCAAATGATAGAAATTCGCTGGGGTGGTGCAGTTTGCCACCGTCATATTTTCCTGCGCGCACATCTGTAAGAATCGCTCCAGTCGAGCAGAACTGTGTTCAGCACCTTGTCCTTCGTAACCGTGAGGAAGAAGTAAAACCAATCCATTCTGAACTTTCCATTTGTCCTCGGCAGCGGTGAGGAATTGGTCAATCATGATTTGGGCGCCGTTGGCAAAATCACCGAATTGGGCCTCCCAAATGGTCAAGGTATCCGGGGATGCCATGGCATATCCGTAGTCAAATCCCATCACTGCGTATTCACTCAACAATGAATTATAGATGGCGAAACGGCCTTCTTTTCCAGGATATTCGTTGAGAAGGTTGACCTCTTCGCCACTGTCCTCTACTTTTAAGATGGCATGACGGTGCGAGAACGTTCCACGCTCCACATCTTCTCCTGAAATTCGAATATTATAATCCTCTGCGAGAAGGGAGCCGTAGGCGAGCAATTCACCCATACCCCAATCTATGGAGTTACGTTCAAAAACTTGTGCGGCACGATCCCCCATCAATCGAACTGTTTTCTTTAAAAACTTCTTGCCCTCAGGTAAGGTCGTAATATGCTTCGCGATGTCCTTTAGCTTATCTAAATCGAAGGTTGTATCCACCGGATGTAGCATTTCACCAGGCTCTGCGCTCGGATAATCTACCCACTCCTTCTCCATGAAAGGAGTAATCACATTGTGTTTGATTTTTTTAGCCTCATCAAAGTCAAGCTCGAGCATAGATTTAAACTCTTCCTGCATCTCCTTGACCATAATCTGTGTGGCAACGCCATCACTCATCAAACGTTGCGCATAAATTTCGCGTGGGTTTGGGTGCTTGGAAATAGCCTTGTACAATAATGGCTGCGTAAATCTAGGTTCATCGCCTTCGTTATGTCCGTATTTCCGGTAACACAACAAGTCAATAAAAATATCACGCTGAAAACGTTGACGGTATTCTATGGCCAAACGCATCGCGTGCACTAATGCTTCAGGATCGTCCCCATTCACATGCAGCACAGGTGCTAAAATCACTTTTGCTATATCCGTACAATAGGTAGAAGAACGTGCGTCAAGATAATTTGTAGTAAAACCTACCTGATTATTGATGACAATATGCAAGGTTCCGCCAGTGCTGTAACCGGCCAATTTTTCCATCTGAAGCGTTTCATACACCACGCCTTGCGCGGCAACTGCGGCATCTCCGTGAATAAGAATAGGCAATACCTTTCCCGATTCCATGCCGTAGTCGTTGTTGATTTTGGCACGAGCAATACCTTCTACAACTGGATCAACGGCCTCAAGATGCGACGGGTTAGGCGCGATATTCATCACTACTTCGTTTCCGTCTACTGTTTTGTGCACAGTCGTATGGCCTAGATGGTACTTTACATCACCATCTATAGTCACATCGTCAAAAGCCTTTCCTTCAAATTCTGAAAATATCTGCTTACGTGGTTTTCCGAAAACATTCGTCAAAACGTTTAATCGGCCGCGGTGTGCCATGCCCAAAACAAATTCTTTTACACCGTAACGAGCACCATGGTTAACAGCTTCATCCAAGCCTGGAATCAATGCTTCCGCACCTTCTATCGAGAAGCGCTTTTGCCCTACAAATTTTGTATTCAAGAAGGACTCGAAGCTAACGGCCTGGTTAAGTTTATGTAGAATTTGCTTTTTCTCTTCAATGGAGAGTTTAGGCTGGTTGTCGTCTTTATGGATCCAATTTTTAATCCATGTGCGGCGCTCCGGATCTCGAATATAGTTGTATTCTACCCCTGTGCTTTGGCAGTAGATTGCTTCTAAATGCGAGATGATTTCACGCAACTTCGTAGCCCCAGGCAGCCCCAATTCTGTGGCTGCATTAAATGGCGTATCAAGATCGTCTTTGCTTAATCCGAAGTTTTCGATGTCTAACGTTGGCTCGTAACTGCGACGCATGCGAACCGGGTTTGTCTTTGTAAACAAATGCCCACGCGAACGGTAGCCTTGAATCAAATTCAAAACGTGAAACTCTTTAATTACCTCTTCAGGCACACCCGCGCCTTCAAGGTCTTCTTCAGAATAGATTTCTTTCGCAAAATCATATCCTTGGAAAAACGCTCGCCAGCTCGGCTCGATACCGTCCGGATTTTTAAGGTAGTGCTCGTATTGATCGTCGATCAATTGGGCGTGAATGCTTCCTAAAAATGAAAATCTATCCATTTATATGTGTTGGATTTACAATCAAAAGTACAACACAAAACGCCGTCTATAGATTGGAATTTTGCAATATTCCCAACGGCTTTAACTATTCTGCAGCACGTAAACAATCGGTGCAAAAAAAAGCCCCTTAAAAAGGGGCCTTAAATCAATATTCTTCTTCGTTCCAAAGGAAATCTTCTTCAGACGGATAGTCTGGCCAGATTTCTTCGATACCCTCGTACGTTTCTTCCTCTTCCTCCTCGATGGCTTGTAGGTTCTCAACCACCTCCAACGGTGCTCCCGTGCGGATGGCGTAGTCAATAAGCTCATCGCGAGTTGCCGGCCATGGCGCGTCACTCAAATAAGATGCTAGTTCTAAGGTCCAGTACATAAGTCTTCAACAACTTTTAATGTATTATCAGTCGTGCAAAAGTAGTTTTTCTGCTGACTTGTGCAACACCTTTAGAAAAAATGTAAGTGCTTAATACTTAGGAGTCCAAATTCTGTCCGGCGCGCCATTGGAAAAATCAATCCAACGTGCCATGACAAATAAGAAATCTGAAAGTCGATTTATGGTTGTAATGATTTCTACCGCCACCTTCGCTTCATCATTTAATGCCACTACCTTGCGTTCTGCGCGGCGACAAACGGTGCGCGCTACATGACAATGGGCACTTTGCGGGTCTGCACCCGGTAAAATGAAACTCTTTAGTTCCGGTAGGATTTCATTCCATTGATCTATTTGACGTTCCAACTGCCCTACTAAGTCCTCGTTGAACTTTGGCAGGGGGAAATCAGGGGTTCCTTCTACTGCGAGATGGGATCCCATTGCGAAAAGTTCGCTTTGAATGGCTTGGGCATAAGGGAACTGATCGGACGGGAGCGTTGCTGCCAATACACCTAAATGACTGTTCAACTCATCAAATGTACCGTATGCTTCTAACCGCAATTCTGCTTTCGAAACGCGGCTTCCGCTCAACAGCGATGTCTGACCATGATCGCCGGTTTTAGTGTAAATTTTCATGTTTTAGTAGGCTCGTTCTGTACGTCCTTCAACGTAATACATGAAGCTCTTGTTCACGACACGATTTCCGCCCGGAGTCGGGTAATCGCCAGTAAAGTACCAATCTCCAGGATGATCGGGACAGCTCAAGTGTAAATCTTCAATGGTTTGATACAGCACAGTAACCTTTGCTCTGACCTCAGGTGGTGTCAATAATTCCGCAATCTTATCACTGATCTCTTGCGCTTCGAACGGCTCATAGATGTCTTTAACGAAATTCTGTACTTCGTGGTCGGCCAGATGGGATTGGGCCTTACATTTTTCATAGACCGTTTGAATCACGTCTTCTTGACCGCGTTCTTTTAGTAGGGCAATTGCAGCTCTGAAGGCCACAAAATCTCCCATACGCGCCATATCTATACCGTAGCAATCCGGGTAACGGATTTGAGGGGCAGAAGAAGCAATGACGATGTGCTTCGGGCTTAGTCGGTCAAAAATGCGGAGAATGCTTTGCTTCAACGTCGTTCCACGCACAATACTATCATCAATCGCTACCAAGTGATCCGTCGGTTTTACCGAACCGTGAGTAATGTCGTAGACGTGGCTAACCAATTCATCTCTTGAACTATCTTCTGTAATAAACGTACGTAGTTTCACATCCTTCCAAGCCACTTTTTCAACCCGTGGACGCAAGTCTAAAATCGCTTTCAACTGGTCGTTTGTTGGATTTTCTAATGCAGTAATACGGTCATATTTCATGCCATTAAAATGATCTTCCATTCCCTTCACCATCCCGTAAAAGCTCACCTCAGCGGTGTTTGGAATAAAAGAAAATACCGTGTCCTCTACTTCACCGTCGACAAGGTCTACAATCCTTGGGATTAGTCTACGGCCCAATTCAATGCGTTCTTTGTAAATGTCTTTATCATTCCCGCGAGAGAAGTAAATGCGCTCAAAAGAACACGCTTTAAATTCCGTTGGTGTTTTGATTTCATCAATCGAGACCTCCCCATGATGCTTCACAATAAGTGCATTTCCCGGGGGCAATTCTGTGATTTGCTCAGATTTTAAATTCAGGGCCGTTTGTATCACAGGGCGTTCTGATGCCACAACAACTATTTCGTCATCGTAATAATAGTAGGCCGGTCGAATTCCAGCCGGATCGCGCAATACAAAAGAATCACCGTGTCCGGTCATACCAGCCATTGCGTATCCGCCGTCCCATTTTTTAGAGGCGCGGCGTAGGATATCTCCAAGGTCTAATCGGTTGGCAATTTCTGCAGTAGCCTCTTTTTTAGAGTAGCCCTCCGCCTTGAGCTCGTAGTATAATTCGTCATTGGCCTCATCAAGGAAGTGCCCAATTTTTTCCATGATTGTGACCGTATCCGCTTTCTCTTTAGGATGCTGGCCCAATTCGACCAATTCGTTAAAGAGTTCGTCAACATTCGTCATGTTGAAGTTTCCCGCAACAATCAAATTCCGGGTCGGCCAGTTGTTCTGTCTCAAGAACGGGTGGCATGCCTCAATGGTGTTCCCTCCATAAGTTCCATAACGCAAGTGACCCAAAAAGACTTCCCCTGTAAAGGGCAGGTTTTCTTTCAACCACGGCACATCAGAAAGGCGCGATGCATCACCCGCAATACCCTCGGCAATACGCTTCTGTGCTTTACCGAAGATGTCACCAATGCTATTGGTGTCAACCGAACGGTAACGCGAGATGTACCGTGTGCCCGGTGCCATATTCAACTTAATGTTCGCAAGACCCGCACCGTCTTGTCCACGGTTGCGTTGCTTCTCCATGAGGAGGTACATCTTGTTTAGGCCGTAAAATGCCGTTCCGTATTTTTCAACGTAGTATTCGAGAGGCTTTCTCAGGCGAACGAACGCTATACCACATTCGTGTTTGATGGGATCACTCATAGGAAGTGTTAATGTGGTTCAAAATTACCGAAATTCTCGCAGGTGTACCAAGGATTTTCTAAGGGAGTAAGTGAGATAAATCCATTCCCAGCCATTCCAGTGCAGCGCCATGCAGTAGCTTTCCTTTACGCTCCTCGCTCCATGGCATTCCGTTGATGAGTTTACCGGGTTGTAATTCACCGAGCGGGAAAGGATAATCGGTCCCTAATGCGACTCTATTTTCTCCCACCAAACCCACTATATAATCGAGCATCTGGGGATCATGCACTAACGAATCGAGCCAAAATTTACCCATGTACTCTTTTGGGGCAATGGGGTTATCTACGGCGCAAAGGTCTGGGCGCACGTCAAATCCGTGTTGTACACGAGCGAGCGTTGCAGGGAACGATCCACCGCCGTGCGCAAAAGCAACACGCAGCTTTGGAAGACGCTCAAAAACGCCGCCGAAAATCATCGAACAAATGGCCAGCGAACTTTCAGCCGGCATTCCAACCAACCAGGGCAACCAATACTTTGTCATTTTCTCCTTTGCCATCATATCCCACGGGTGAACGAAAATGGCCATATCTAAATCTTGACACGCCTCAAAAATGGGGAATAACTCTGGTGCGTCGAGATTCCAGTCGTTGATGTGTGTTCCGATCTGAATCCCCTTTAGCCCAATTTCTTTGCACCGTCGTAACTCCTGTATAGCTAGATCTGGTGCTTGCATTGGCACTGTTCCTAGACCAACGAATCGGGTGGGGTAACGGTTGCATATTTCCGCAATGTGGTCGTTTAAAAATTGGGCTACTTCAAGCGTGTCTTGCGGCTTCGCCCAATAACTAAACATTACGGGAACTGTAGACAATACCTGCACATCCACATGGTGGTGACCGCATTCTTTCATGCGCGCCTCAGGGCTCCAACAATTGTCCTCAACCTCGCGAAAAAACTCGCCATCTTTCATCATTCGAGCGCTGCAGCTCTTGTGATGATCGAGCGTTATAAATCCTCCATAGCCGAACTTCTCCCTAAAATTCGGGATGTGCTCGGGTAGAATGTGTGTATGGATATCAACCGTAAAATTTCTTGATGTAATCTGACACATATCCCTAAACGAATCTGGGATCAACCTCCATCACGTGCCCACAATCCTTGCAGGTACGGTTAGATTCGTTGCCATAATAGTTCCGGAAATGCGGAAGAAAGTCTTTCTCAACATCTTTCAACTCGAAAAAGGTTTCGTGTAATTTACCGTTGCAATCGTCACAAAACCACATTAGACCATCCGTGAATCCACGACCCTCGCGAATGCGCTCAATCACAAGACCGATACTGCCTTCGTGACGAACGGGACTGTGCGGCGTTTTCGCCGGGACGGTCATCATGTCGCCGGGACCCAAATGCAGTTCATGCGCCTGACCATCGACTTGTACTTTAACCGTGATATTGCCTTCTAACTGGTAGAAAAACTCTTCCGTTTCATTGTAATGATAATCTTTTCGAGCATTTGGCCCTGCTACAACCATAACGATGTAGTCGTCCGATTCTGGGGTTAAATTCTTATTCGCCACCGGGGGCTTAAGAAGGTCTCTGTTTTCATCCAGCCACTGCTGAAAATTGAAGGGTTTTGGTACAGCCATTTGAGTTCGCTTTGGGACTTCAATTTATGAAATTCAAAACCGATTTCATCCTGCCTCACCCTTCCTTATATTCGTACGGACAGATCACAGCTATGGATTTACAGAATTACATTGGAGGAAAGTTCCTTGAACCCCTTCACAAACAATACCTTACTAATACTAATCCTGCTACGGGAGAAGCCTATGGACGCATACCCAGGTCCGGCGAAAAAGATGTAATGCGCGCCACAGAAGCGGCGCGCGAAGCATTTCCTCACTGGAGCGCACTGCCTGCCTCTGAGCGAAGTGCATGGATGTTAAAGGTTGCGGATGAGATTGAACGACGCTCGCCAGAATTAGCTCTTGCGGAATCTATTGATAATGGGAAACCGCTTTCGCTTGCCACTGCTGTTGACATTCCTCGCGCTCGGGACAATTTTAAATTTTATGCCACCGCGATCCTCCATGATGCCTATGAAACTCACGACATGGGAACCCATGGTTTCAACTATACGCTACGCCAACCTGTGGGTGTCGCCGGATGTATTTCGCCATGGAATTTACCGCTCTATTTATTTACGTGGAAAATTGCTCCAGCCCTTGCGGCCGGTAATACGGTTGTTGCAAAACCCTCAGAAGTGACCCCAGCCACCGCCTTTTTATTATGTAAGATTTTAGACGATATCGACTTTCCAGCGGGTGTTTTAAATATCGTCCATGGATTAGGTCCAGAAGTTGGCGCAGCCATTGTCGCCCATCAAGACATTCCTATCATTTCCTTTACAGGCGGCACACAAACCGGTAAAGCCATTAGTGCTGTTGCGGCTCCAATGTTTAAAAAACTAAGTCTTGAGCTTGGCGGGAAAAACGCGAATATTGTTTTCGAAGATTGCGAATTCGACGAAGCGGTTAAAACCAGCGTTCGCGCTGCATTCGCTAATCAGGGTCAGATCTGTCTGTGCGGTTCACGTATCTATGTACAACGCAGTATCTACGATAAATTCAAAGAAGCTTTTGTCGCTCGTGTCAAAGGTCTTACTGTTGGCGACCCCCTCGAAGAAGGTACCAGAACGGGCGCGGTTGTGAGTAAAGCGCATTTTGAAAAAGTACTTTCACACATTGCAGTCGCTGTAGAAGAGGGCGGCACGCTACTCACCGGCGGAAACCCGGTCCAATTAACCGGTCGTTGTAAAAACGGCTACTTCATAGAACCGACTGTTTTCGAAAACCTAGACGCTACTTGCCGAACCAATCAAGAGGAAATCTTTGGACCGGTCGTTACGCTCACTCCTTTCGATACTGAAGAGGAAGCGCTTGCTATGGCCAAC
>Ga0115569_10002716_pt1 | contig 13357 bp, 11 predicted proteins | sample COGITO_mtgs_1205_2_FD_87295 | JGI IMG/M metagenome (GOLD analysis project Ga0115569, IMG submission 87295) | Pelagic marine microbial communities from North Sea - COGITO_mtgs_120503 | ecosystem: Environmental > Aquatic > Marine > Epipelagic | place: Germany:Helgoland, sampling site Kabeltonne...
CAAAAGAATGCAGGGTGCTATTCAGGAGTTGTTTTTGAAGATTGGGAAGGGGACTTAGTTGTCTTTTTAAGCCAATGATGTGAACACAGCTTTTGATGTCTCACTAATAGCCAAAACCCCAGGAAGCACCACTGAAAGCAGCGGCATCATGATGATGAAGAGTAGGGCGTTGACGTCATAGTACGTTAGCCCGCTCCAATGTGACAGCGTCAAGATGAACTCTGTGAGGTAATCATAGATGCTGGTGCCGTTGGATTGAAGGATGTAGACGGACAAAATCGCGGCAAGGCCAATGAGCGCAATTGGGATGATTGAGTGCCGAACCCGCTGCACCGAACGAAACCTATTCGCGATGTGCATGATCATAATAGACAGCAGCAGTGGCCAAAGGATGGCGAGGAGCAGAATATTCGCGAGCCGGTAATACAACTCGTTCCCTGTTTTCTTTGCGCCCAGTTCATCCATCATCCAGTCAAGGGGCCCTCGGAGGATGTTTTTGAGCCACATGGGCAAGCCATACAGGTGCTTGTCAAAGCAATGACGCCTGTTGTTGTGACATACCCAATTGCACTTAGTAGGGGACGGGGTTTCCTTGTGAATACTTCCTGCACTTGCGTCGGTGGTAAACCGTTCGGTTTCATTCACGGCGATGACCGTCAGGTAGCCCAAGACGATGGGTAGGGTGTAGAATGCGATTGACTTCATACCAAATGAGAATAACCCCACTAATCAAAATCCAACGAATCCCGCCGCAGTAGCACTGTCGAATCCGGGCTGAACATGACAGGGGGGCGCCCGCCGGGACGACGCGTCGGGACCACGATTTGGCTGTACTTGTTTTCCCAGTAGAATTCGGCTTCGCTGCCGGGGTTGGTGTTGCGGATGTAGCTGGTGTAGTAGAGCTTGGGGTGGAAGATGTGGAGCGTGGGGTCGAATTCGTAGCTGTACCAAGAGGTGCCGCTGCCAGTGCCGCCGAGGTACTCGTGCAACAGGCCTTTGTGGCAATCGTAGTAGAGGTAGTCGGAAACGAGCAGGAGGGAGCTGTCGACCACGAACCGTTGTTCGAGCGGATCCCAAGGCAAGTACACGTACCACGAGGATTTGCCTATCCCTTCGAGTAGTTTCATATCCAAGTAGCCATCAAAGTTGATGTCGGTGAACAAAATTTCCTTGGCGTCGATGGTCCCGGAATCGGTTTGGGTCCATGCTTCAGCGTGCAACAATTCGTGCAGGTTGATGCGTTGGTCAGGGCTGGAAGGTTCGCTCGCTTCCCGCGCCACTTCGAGCCACTGCACACCCGTGATGTTCCACTCCGATTTTTCCAGGGAATTTTGGTCCATAGGCTCCCACCCAAACCGCAGTTCACCCTCCAACCGTTTGTCGATGGTGCTCAAATCAAACGCCGTATCGCTGTACACCAACCGCTTCACTTCAAATGGCTCCATGCCCTCGCCGCCGCTACTCTTCATGAAAAACGTCTCCGGAAACCCAATACTCGATGCGTAGTAATCCGTCCAAGCCAGGGTGTCACTGGGGTCGGGCGGCGTCTCCGTCGGAGCCGGCGGCGTCCAGCCGCGGGGCGCCATCGCCATCTCGGCGTTGGCGGCGGGCGCAGTCGTTTCGGTTGCTGCGCTCGAGGCCGGCTCGTCCTCTCCGGCTGGCGCGGTGGTTTGGCAGGCGGTGAGGAGGAGGAGGGTGAATTGTGAAATACCCAAAACCGGAATCAACCTTCGATAATTCACTTTCGGTTGGAAATTTATGGGTTTGTTAAATTCGGATAAGCTTTGTTGATCGTTCTACGAATGATCTCATTCAGAATTACTTGAGATTTTGCCGTGTATTTTGTGTCGGCCATCGGCATAGTTGCGGAATTCATGTGGCTAAAGTCATTTCTGAGAGGCTCTATTAGACCTAGCTCAAGTAACTGTTCCTCGAACTTTTCATTGTTATCGATTAAGCTGGCAAACATTCGCAATTTGGCTCGATATGGCCCTAGCCAACTCAGAATTGGGCCACAAAAAGCCATAATTTTTGGGGTGTCTTCAATTTCTTTATTACGCTGATTGAAATGAAAGCAGTCTTCAAGTTTTAGTTCTCTTCCTTCTTTATTACCTTTTGTTGTGTAGGTTCTTTTGATAAGCCTGAAAGGTTGAGGGTATCGCCAAGTCTCAGGATAATGAAGTTGCTTGTTTAGTCGGATATTGGAGTAGTAGGCTTGATTGTTCGATTGAGCCCAATTGTAATTGAAGATGTCTTTTTTCTTGCGGGGTAGTAAGTTGTATGTTCCAAATCCACGATAGATCCTTGGGGGACCTGAAACTGATTGGATAGAACGACATGTGAGAACGAAGATTTCTTCTCGAACGGAGTGGCGGTTGAAAAATCCTGGTGGGACCAAAAGTGCTTCAACCCCTAGGTTGAACCAATCGGCTATCAGGTATTTTGAGTAGTCCCGGGATAGGTCAAGCTTGCGTTTATTTTGACTTGATGGGTCGTGAATGGTAAGTGCCATAGATGCATCGGACCAGTTCCACTCAGTGACTGCTGTCCATGGTTCATAATTCATTCTCCCATTTTCGTTAGTTACACAGTCGAATAATATGTAGCCCAAATTTTGTTTCTTCTTAGGGCAATACAACTGCCCCTTAGTGAATGCTTGATTAAGCCAAGACTTTTTATCCTGTGGAATCAAATTCACAAGTGGACTTAATTCACTTTCTATTCCTTCTTCTTGGCTTTTTTTTCGCACGAATGAAATCATATAATCGTTCATGAGTCCCTCAAGGATGTGTTGGGCAAATCCAGCCCACTCCTTTACTCTTCCCGACTTTCGTGCGTATTCCATGATAGAGTACGTTCTTAAGTATTCGAACTTTCGGCTCCCTTCTGGCATTCGTTCGAACAGTTGTGCAGCGGCATGAAAGTCCACTCCAATCGGCGACACAAAAGAATTTGATTCTTCAAAATCACGATTGATGTAACCTTCATGCATCCGCACCGTTTCAACATCATTCGACGCTGGCAAAGCCAGCGTTTCCATCTGCGGGGGCCCTTCCTCCCGCTCATTCAATTGCCGAATCAGTTCTTGGTTGGCGTCGTTGAGGTCTTCGAGTTGCCCGGAGAGGCGTTCTTCCATTTGCTCGAGGAGGGCTTTGAAGTCATCAGGAGTCATGGGGTCAGGCGGTTAATTGGTGAAAGGTGGTGCGCAAGCGCTGCACTTCAGCGGTGTTGTTGGTGTGTTGGGCGTGTTGCAGCCTCCCGCGGACGATGGCGATGAACTGCGTTTCGTCCGTGATCTGGACGGATTGCATTGCGGCTTCAACGCCCTTGGACTGCCACGTGTGCAGCAAAGCGCGCAGGTGTCGGCGGTACGTTCGCGGTGAATTCACAAAGGCGTGAACGGAGAGGCCGGTGACTTCTTGCCGATGGCTGGTCGGGAGGATGCGGGTCTTGCTTTCTTGCACCTGGAAGCCCTCGGTTTTGAGGATTTTGGTGATGCGTTCGAGCAAGTGGTGCATCAGTTCCTTGCTGGGGCCGGAAATGGTGATGTCGTCCGCGTAGCGAGAGTACCGGCAGCGGTAGTGACGTGCGAGCTTCTCCAACTTGCGGTCGAGCCTCATGCAGACCAAATTCGTCAACGTCGGCGACGTTGGCGCACCTTGTGGCAGGGCGCGGTTGCGGGTACAGAATTCGGCCAGGATGCGCGCGGCGGGTTTCGACAACCGGATGGGGTCCAATTGCAGCACCGTCTGCACGCGACCGCGCTTGATTGACGGGAAGAATCCAGCGATGTCGAGGTTGAGGACGTACCACTGCCCCACGTGCATCCCGGCATTCGATTGAATGGAGCGTCCCGGTACAAATCCGTGCGCGCCAGGCTCGGCTTCGAACAGCGTCTCGAGCTGCGCCTTGATACCTTTTTGCATCCATTTCAGCTTTCGATTAGGGGCTTCAATCTGGCGCATTTCGCCCGATTTTTTGGGGATCTCAAAAGCGATGTAGCTCTCGTCCAAATGCTTGTACGCTCCGAAAATTTGGTCCAACGATACCTCGAAGACCTCACGGTGCTTTTTGGGCGTGTCCTCCTTCAATACGGAGAGCCCGTTATTGATGAATTGGGTGACTTCTTCGAATGGGGTCATGGTGCGAATTCGGATAAAAAACGGAGAACACCCGGCCTTCTAAATTCATTGAAATAGTAAAACTTATCTCTGATAAGTGTAAGCTATTCAATCCTTAATGAAATAGTAAATCCTAAATCATAAGGTGGCCAAAGCGAGAGCGAATCCCTGAACATTGTCCTGAGCTCGGCGAAGCGCCGAACGGTTCAAAGCGTGCGGGTGCCCTCCGTTTCGTGGTAAGTTATTTCAATTTGGATTTAACCGGCAAGGCGATGCCGCTTTTTCATGTCTTTTTTGTTCTTCTTTTTGAGGTGCCTCACCGCACATTGGCCGCGCTTGTAACTGGTGATGACCGCACCTCCCTTGATCAGGATGACGAGCCCGGTCAGTTTGCCGGCAGTCTGGCGGCTCATGGATTTGGGGATGTCCTTTTTCCGGACAACGACCATGTCCATGCCTTGCTTTTGGAAGACAGTGCCGATCTCAATGGCACAGCTGATCATTTCTTTGGAGATGCCGCGTTGCTGCATGCGTGCATCGGCGTGATGCGTTATGGCACACGTGGATTGGGCAGGGGCAGGGGTGAGGGTGTTATACGTCATGGTTTCAGTTTTTCCAGATTAAGGTTTCGAGCAAGGAGAGGATGCGAACGGATTTGGGAGTCAATGCGAGGTGCTCATTTTCATCCCAATGGAGCCAGCCGCGTTCGAGCAACGACAGCGTCATGGCGTTCCACTGGTCGTCGATGAGGGCTCTGCAGGTATCCATTGCGTTTCCATTTTGGGTGCGCATGGCATCCAGGCGCATCAGTTCGAATTGATTCAATTGGTGTTTCGTAATGACCGACTGGTGGAAGGCAATGTCGACGGCCGCTTTCTCGATGGAGAAGGTGTTGGATTGGTTTCGTTTCATGGGTTTGGTTTCAAGTGGTTGTCGATCAATGGTACTGGCTGCTTCTATCAATAGCCGAAGTAGTGAGCGTAGATGTCCCATTGTCCGTCGAAGGCGGCATTGCAGATGTCCTCATCGGTCCACCTTTCTTCTGGCTCGTATGCATCGTAGTAGCAGTCCTCGTCGTCGCAGTCCTCGTCAATCAAGGGCAATTCTTTCGGCACGAAGAAGAGGCCGTGTTCTTTGTGGCACATCAAGGAGAGTTCGTCGAGTGCTGTCTCTGGAGAGAGTCTTTCTCCAGCTGTTGCACCTCCGACAATGGCTATCCACCTCGATTGGCCATTTGTGAATAAAACGTTGGCCTGATAATTCTCAGCGCCTTCCTTCAACTCAATGCTCTGAATGGATTCAATGGGCAGCCATTTGGCATAGCTTGCAAATCCCGATCCTTTGCATCGAAAGCATTTGCCGTTTTCGATGTGTCGGAATTTTGGAAAGTACCCTGCTCCGTTGCAGCGCGGGCAATCCTTCTCGTGGTGGTCGAATATCTGTTCGTTCATGTCCACAAAATTCCGAGATGAATTCGAAGTCAAATAACAATATTTATGTCATTTAACATGTAAATTTGAAAAATGACCGTATCGAAACGCCCCGCCTTGCGATTAGAAATTTTGGATCAACTCTTGCGCGAGGCCAGCGCTTCGCCCATGACGTTGGACGAATTGACGTATGACCTGAACGAGCGGTTGGTCCAGCAGGCTGGCGCTTCTGAAGCTGAAGTCGAATTCACCGAAGTACTACCGCGGACCGTTCGTGCCGACCTCAATGTCCTCCGCCTTGAGTTCGGCGTTGAGATCAAGGTGCAGCGCCGTTACAAAGAAGGTGCGACGTATTGTTATGAGAACCCCTTTCAAAGCCGACATCACGCCGGGCTCAGTCCGGACGAGGCCAACGATGTCAAACAGATGCTGCGCAAGTTGCGGCGCTTCATTTCGCAGGATCAGATGCGCTTCATCACCCAGGGGCAGCACGCAACCAATCCGTTCAATTCGCTCCTCCGTCTGTTCAGTCCCAAGGCCAAACCCATCAGCGACGCCTTCATCGAGGAGCCTGGCGCACCCGTGCTATTCGATAGCGTAGTTCAATTGTACAAAGGCGCCAAGTACATTGAAGTGTTGGCAGAAGCCATCGGGGACCGGCGTGTCGTGCAGGTGGTGTATCAGCCGTTTGGAAAACCCAAATACGAGGCCTTCTTCCATCCCTACCTGCTAAAGCAGTACAACAACCGGTGGTTCTGCATTGGGCACAATCCCAATCCTGATTTTGCCGAGTATCGAAAGTCCAATCCATATTCCACGATGGCGTTGGATCGGATTCAGGAGGTGCGTGTTATTCCAATGAGCCAACTGGAACAGGCGTCCAAAGAAGAGCAGCCGCTTCTCGAGTACAAACCCAGTCTCATAGCAGATTGGGACGCTGAGGTGTTCGAATACCTTGTGGGGCCGAGTTGGCCTGAGGGCGTTTGGGAAACGCCGTCGCGTATGAAGCGCCCGGAACCGATCGAGGTCGCTTTCAGTCCGAACCAATTGAATTATGAGAGAACCAAGCCGCTGCACGGAACGTTTTCAGTGACGAATCGCTTTTGGGGCCCGGACAACTGGCCCATCGTCAAATACCGGGTGCACCTCAACGAGGAGTTCAAACAACAAATCCTCATGCGTCAACCCAAAGCGGTGGTGCTCTCGCCTCCCGAAGTGGTGGAGGAGATCCGCTCCCGGATTGAGAAAAGCAGGGAGCTGTGGGGGTGAGTTGGATTGACGTTAAGAATCTACCGCGTGTAAGAAGAATTCATGATATTTCTCGTTGTTTACGTTGATTACACAGAGGTTGCACCGACAACGCGTAATCGCTGTGTAGATCAATTCGTCCGAAGTGAAAGAGCCCACTTCGGACTGTTCGTCTTCCATTCCGATAAGTAAGAATAGCGTATGAACCTCCCACCCTTTGAAGCTATGAACGGTAGTCAATTTGATTAATCCAGGGTTGGCCCAAAAGTTGAATTTCTTGCTCCGTCGCAGCTCGTCGAGAATTTCATTTATGCTTTTGAACGTTAGAACTTCGTTATTCCATTTTTTCTCTTCCTCTTCATTGAGGTTTGAGGGTGGGAGGACCCTTGACTTTCGGAGTCCATCCAAGAATTCCTCCTTCGTACACTTGTTCTGTTCTAAAATCAGTCCGAATTCTTCGGGTGTTTCGAACATGGTATTGGTTTTTCGAGGAGAGGTTTGATGCAATTCAGCTTCTATCTCTCTTAGGGGATGAACGTCAACTGCCTGAATGCAAATGTCATTTTCATGAACTTCCCAAGTTTCAGAAAGCCGGTTGATGTATTGCAAAATTTTTGAGTCCTCGAATGATTCGAATCGCTTATATATGATGACAGACTGATCGAAGAGGTTTTGCTGTGTTTCTATTGAGTCCAATTCGTATCTGTTGTTGAAGAAATGACGCTGAAATTTTTCTGCTAGTCGGGCAATTTCGTTCGATACTCTGAATGACTTTTTTAATAAGTTCCATGCACCCGGGATACCTGTGTATGGCTTGCGTTCGCCGACTTCCATAGTACGACGGTAGATGTTTTGTTTTTCATCTCCAAACACAACTAACTCGCCACCTTCTGAATCCCAAAAGTTCTTTTTCACCACATCTTGCCAAACCTTTTTGAAGTCTTGGATTTCGTCAAAAATGACAACGGAGTACTTGGGAAGTTGCCCGCGAACCTTTGCAAAAAATTCGGGATTATCGAAATCGTCCCAAGTATGCATTTTGAGGTTCGCATTTCGTGCTTGGCTCGCGAAGAACTCGTGGTAATGGATGATGTGAAAATTTTTCCAGCTGAAATTTTCACGAACCTCATTGATTTTGTCACGTATGTAGTTGCGTAGGGTGATATTGAACGTGAGAATCAGTACCCTTTCCTTGGTGCGAAGGTGCGCATTGACAGCTCGTTTTGCAAGGCACATTGTTTTTCCACTTCCAGCTACGCCTTTCACCTTTTGTCTTAATCCTGACCTGCTTTCGATGACTTTGGCTTGTTCCTTCGAGTAATTTATTGGGATACCCTGTTCGATGGTATGCAGTGGGGGATTCAGCTGTCTCTTGAATCGATCGTACAGGTCATCCGTAAAGAAATATGAAGGTTTATCCATCCTCCTATTTGCCATTGTTTTGGCAATGAGTTCACAATCCAAATCATTTCCCAAAATATCCGTGTAGCGCAGTTGGGTATTGTACCATCGTTTTTTACCGTCTGACAATTCCCCTTCTATGGATTGAACGAAATTCTGGCTGTCAGCAGTGTTGTGTTTGTGGAAGTAAACACCACAATTGACAATAGCGTAAAGGCTTCTGTTTCTCAGTTTCGCCTCAAAAAGTCCTGGGATGTGCAGTTTAAAAAGTTGGTCCTTGTAGCTGTTGACCTGGTCAATGGGTGAGATGAGTTTGACTGAATTGTTAGATTTCAAATTCCAGCGCAAATCTGGTTGGATTTGGTAAGCATCCAAATTCCAGTCTTTCACCTCTATTACATATACGCCCGAACCTTTTCTCATTATAACTATGTCCGGCATATCTCCATTCAGAAACGGTTGGAAGTAAACCTCAAAGGAATCATCTAAAGCATCCTTTAGCAGATGCAGTATGTGTAACTCTCCCTCCGTCGGCTTCTGCCTGAGTTTCTTGACGGTTTCTATAGGTGGGAAGATTTGTGCCATTTTGAAATCTTTTTTCTGAGCTATTCAGTTTGGGTTTTCAATGTCGCCAACTGTATGCCCTGCGCTCACTCCCCAAACCAAACCGCGCACCCCTTCATTCCGCGTGTCATGGGCGTGCGGTAGGTATTGCGGATGATGGCATTGAGGTGGTGGCACGTTCCTTTGGGGTCGGCTTTCATCGTGGTCTTCCAACCTAAAATGCAAAAGTTGATTTTTTCTAGATCTCATTGAAATGTGTTGATCGTTTTCTGACTCAATCGATAAGACAACAAGCTACTACTTAAAAGCTGAAAAATATTTATAATTAAATGAGTCGGCGACCAATATTTCACTTGAACCCGTTGTCTTGGCAACAATAAAAAAAAATGAATTTTAAGATAAAAAAGTGCGCGATATCATAACTTTTTTCGTAACTACTAATTTCCATGGGCAAGCGCAGGTTATCCAAATTACAAAGGGAATACAGAGAGTTTTTTCTGTGCATGCTCAATGAGTTTGAAGTGCGTTCACCCGCAGAATTGAGTTACGAAGGGAAGCGGGAGTTTTTCGTGAGGATTCGTGAGGGGTGGAAAGTTAAAAAGCAGGAGTTGGAGAAAGCCGTAAAACCTAAACCCAAGCCCTCGAGAAAGAAGACCTATGCCAAGGTTAAGTCCGCGAGGGCGCCCACCATCATCCAGCCCAAACGACGGTCACAAGGCAAGAAGGAATGGATTGTTCCTGTTGAAGGAGAGGGGGCAACTTTTGGTCACATCAAAACCGTCCGATCCGAGAAAAATCCGAATCAGACAGATGATCTAACCATCAACTATCGCCCGAACCAGTTCTTTGAGCAGGGACAGGACTACATGTACCCAGTTGTAACTATGCCTGTAGAGGGGGCGCTTTTGAAGCTACCAAGATTGGGGCGAAGTGAAAGTAAGGGTTATAAGGAACAGGCTTTTTTTGAGGCGCTCGATGAATCGTTAAGGGATGTTGAGTTAAGGTGTGATTTGCACCTAGCCATCCCTTACTTCAACAGGCCGTATGAGCCGGACATTGTTGTGGTCGATCGGGAGAGGAACCTCTATATTGACATTGAAATCGATGAGCCTTACGATGGCTACTACCGATATCCGGCGCATGAAGAGGGAAAGGACGATGTGAGAGATCGGTTCTTTGTAGAAAGTGGATGGGTGGTTATCCGTTTTACGGAGAGACAAGTCCATCTGCATGAGACGGAGTGTATACGGTACGTCAAGGATGTCCTCAATTCAATCCTTTACTATCAATTTGAGGAGACTTCCAAGTGTCCGTTGGAACCACAGTGGGATTATCAGCAGGCTGTGCGTTGGGAGAAGTCTCAGTACCGTGAGAAGTACCTCGGAATAGATAGTTTTGGCAAACAGGAAAGGGCCAAACGAATCGTAGTCGACGTGAATGAAGTGGAGAGGATAGAAGCTCGCCTGAATCGCTTTCAACATCGAAAATCCAGCTTGAAGCAAGACAACATTGCTTTCGAGGATGAAACCCATACCTACCACCATCCAAAGGACTCAACGGGAAATGCTCATTACATCTCGGTAACTACTTTGATTGATCGGTTCTTTCCATTTGATATGAACCGATTCATACTAGGTAAGTCGAAAAGGGAAGGAGTCAGTGAAGAGGTGGTGCTTGAGGAGTTTCTGAAGTCCAGAGATGAAGCCGCGGAAAAAGGCACCTATATCCACGAACAGATTGAGCGATTTCTCAAGGGCGAATCGCATAATGGTGGCTCGAAGGAATTTTCGCTGTTCCAAAAGTTCTACGAGGAAATTGTCGTGAGGAAAAGTCTGGTCTTCATTGAGGCTGAGAAGGTCGTTTTTCTCAAGGAATTCAATCTGGCTGGTACTATTGATGCGGTATTTAAGAAGCCCGATTCAGATGAATACGTGATTGTGGATTGGAAGAGAAGCAAAAAGTTGTTAGTGGATGGCCATCCGAAGAAGTATGGTTACGGTTATGCATTGTCAGAGTTGAAGCATCTGGATAATTCAAGCTATTACAAGTATGCCTTGCAACAAAATCTATACAAGTACATGTTGGAAAGGGAGTATCAAATGCCAGTGTCTTCGATGAATCTGATCGTTCTGCATGACTTGTTCGACGATTACTACCGGGTTCCAATTGCGGACATGGCTAAGGAGGTGTCTATTTTGTTGGAGTCGCTAAACCATAAAATTTGATCATGTCTGTATTGCAAGAATTTCGTCAGGCCATTGCACTGCACCAAAGGAAGGATGATGAAGCCTTTGAAGAGCAGATGAGTCTACCCGTCGATGAAAGGGTTGCAAAGGGAATCACCATGACTGGCCTGAGGGTAGAGTTTGAGTATTTCGACGAACCTCCGAATCAATGGTGCCCGATGCTGAGTCGGCCGTATCGGTTTATCAGCAATGCACGGGTGCATTGCACTAACAACATTTCGAAATTTCGAGAGGGAGCAGTAGTAATGCTCTCTAATGGGAGTGAGGCCTTCAAGATGGAGGTCAAAGTGGATACAATTGACAACTTCATTCTTGCTCCGAATAATTTTGATATCAAAGAGTGCTTCATCAATACTGACTCTGTGGATGAGCAAGGATGGGAAGTGAACATTGTCAAGACAGACATCACCCAAAGGCTTATGTCGGCCACGGCGGGCAACCTGGAGGATGATATTGAGAGGTTGGCTAAAATTGAAAGACTGCTGGATGGCACGCTCGAGAATACAAATGAGCTATTCGATTACAGTTTGTTGAATGAATCGCAGAATAGATCTATTGAAGCCGCAATTGGAGCATCAGAATTTCATTTGATTCAGGGACCGCCAGGTACCGGAAAGACAATGACGATTGCTCATCTTGCCAAAGTGCTGTTGGATCAGGGTAAATCCGTTTTTGTAACGGCTCCAACCCACACCGCGATCAACAATTGCTTGAACGCGATAGCGAATCTGGTAGATGACAAAGCGAAGGTTTTAAAGATTGGGGAGAACTACCAGGCAGTGGGAATTTTGAAAGGTGCTGCCATTTCCAAAAAAAAGAGGTATTCCCATTTCGAACATTCCATGTTGTGTCAATCTCCCGAAAGTGGGATTGTTATTGGTGGTACCCCCTATTGCATGTGCTATCCCGCTTCGAAGCGATTGGACTCCTGGGAATTTGACGTAGCGTTGATTGATGAGGCAGCTCAAATGAGCATTCCTTTGGCCGTCTCGGTGATGTCTAAAACGGATAAATTTATTTTTGTCGGCGACCATAAACAGCTGGATCCCATCATTCCCAAGGGGACAGGGGCTTCCATGTTTTCCGAGTCCATCTTTCAACGATTGGTTCGACTATATCCGAGAAATGTCTCATTGCTGGACACTTCATATCGCCTCAATGAAGGCATGATTCGGATTCCAAATGCGCTCTTTTATGGTGGGCGGATAAAGGCTGCGACGAACCTGCGATTGAATCCTTTGAAAGTTCAAAGCAGTCGCTTTGCTGAGGTGTGGAATCACCCTGACCCCAAGGTGTTGCTGTTGCACGAGGTGTTCGATGCTCAGGGGAGATCTCCTCACGAGGCGGAATTGGTAGCAGAACTGGTTTCAGATCTTCGGGAATCAGGCGTTGAATTCAGTGACATTGGTGTTTTGACCCCCTACAGGGCTCAGGTGCGTGAAATCAAAAGGGCCGTCGTTAAGTCAAGAGCGGGACTGGATGCTGATACCATTGAATCATTCTTTGTGGATACTGCAGACAGAATGCAAGGGCAAGAAAAGGACTTCATCATTTACAGCATGTCCAATTCTCACCCTTTGGAGTCTAAGCGAAGACTTGACTTCTTCTACAGCCCGAATCGATTAAACGTGGCGATTACCCGGGCAAAAAAGAAGTGCATTGTGATCTCGAATTATAAAGTGTTTGACATTATTGACGAGGAACTATCAGCGCTGCCCGATTATCCTCAATTGAAGCCAAGTCTTGATTTGTTTAAGGAGTATTACTCGCTTGTCACTCGCATTAGGTTGGAAAGTAGTCAGGCGGACTGGTAGATGTTTCCATGAGCACGTGTGAAAAGATCTCGACATTATCTAGATGTTAGAATTTAGGGTTTCAATCAGTAAGTCGCAGCGACTGCTGTTCCAAGGCTTCATTGAAGTTGATTTCGTTGAATATTATTTCCTTGACGGTTCAACGGGTTAAGGCTCACGACGTAAATCCTTTACGAACCGGCGCGATTGGTTTGCAGAAACCAATTATCGTTCCCAATGACTCAATACCCGACTCTCACCGCGTTCATTAAGCAATTCCACGACAGTCAATCCTGCCACGCCTACCTTTCAGCTGAGAAGTGGGCGCGAAGATTCTCATACCGGAAATGCGGTCATGAAGCTTCGGTTAAAGGCAAAAGGACATTCCATCGACGTTGCCAAAAGTGCCTTTACGACGAGTCTTCAACAGCGCAAAGTTCAGCAAGGGTTGAACAGTTTTCCTCGGGCCAAACTCAAAGAGAATGTAGAAGCTGACGAGACCTTCATCGGTGGATTTGAGCCTGGGAAGCCAGGGCAATCGAAAGGAAACAAGC
>Ga0115569_10002717_pt1 | contig 13351 bp, 10 predicted proteins | sample COGITO_mtgs_1205_2_FD_87295 | JGI IMG/M metagenome (GOLD analysis project Ga0115569, IMG submission 87295) | Pelagic marine microbial communities from North Sea - COGITO_mtgs_120503 | ecosystem: Environmental > Aquatic > Marine > Epipelagic | place: Germany:Helgoland, sampling site Kabeltonne...
ATCAACCTCTAGATAAACCGCATTCCAACCAGCTTCCAACTCAATTGTCTGCGTTCGAAATGGGCCGTTCGCACTATCCACCTGAGCAGATAACGACGTCCCTAACATGCCGATAAATGCAACACTGGAAAAACCTCTAACGACCCTTTTTCTACATTCAGCCACAACGCATAGGTGGGTAAATATGCAATTCATAGATGATGACCGATATACTGATTTCATTATAATTATTATTGTCGGAAGTTAGTGAACTCCTTTACGAAGCATGCTTATATAATGCTTTTTAAAAGCTAATTATATTATAGTTAGTAGTAAAGCATAATAATAGCCTTAGATCATTACTAACACGTTATTAACTAAAATAATCTCTGATTTTAGAACAGCATAAAAATCAAAATGGCAACTACTCAATTGACTCAAAGTAAAATACCATCATTGCAAAAACTAACGTCATGCCTGATCGAATGGGGCCATCGGCTTAGAAAAGTTGCTGCGATGATTTATTAACTGCACGATAAACCATACGACCCCGAACTTAATTCGCTCCGCTTATTAGAATTATAAACTCTGAGAAACTATAATCTATTTTACGATAAACTAACGATTTAAATTTAATAGATTGTTACGCAACGGCACTCGAGGTCCTTTCATCTTTTGCCTACTTCCACCGCCAGCGATTGGTGATCTTACGTAATACACCAAGGTCACCCTGGCTCTGCATCAATCAGCGCTGCAATCGTCTTTAATAAATCATCAATAGAACTTATCCCCAACTGCGCTCAATGGATATTTGGCTAACGAAGAAACGAAGGACTTATTCGTTAAAATAACTATAAATAGGTCAATGAAACTACTATATTGACTATTTACTAACTCGTTTGACATGAAGTCTAATTAAGGAATTAATTAAACTATTGAATCGTGGCTTTATATATATGTACGGAAAATAAGCTCGAATAAAAAATAAATACTTAAATTGCTGAGTTAGCTCAATAAAATGCCTTCCACATCCTTGCAGAACTTTGAAAAGCACCTAATCAAAGACGTTAGTAGACTAATCAATTCACATAGTTATTTAAATCACAAAGGCGGTGGGCGACGCAGCCTTGGCCATATCACACGGGGAGGAGTCGTTATGCTTTGTGCTGCTTGGGAAAGGTACATCGAAGACGTGCTTCTCGACTCAGCAAGGTATTTAAGCGTCAATCTTGATAGTCCTAAAACGTTGCCGAAAGATGTTCAAAAAACAATTGCCAAAGAGATCAAGAAAGATGATCACGAACTGAGATGTTTAGATCTCGCAGGTGATGGATGGAAGGATTTTTACCTCGAAAAAATCGAAGAAGAAACAGACAGAATTAACACTCCTAAAAGCTCTGTGGTGGATGACTTATTCAAAAGGTTTGTCGGATTGCCCGATCTTTCCACCAATTGGACTGCAGGAGCCAATAAGATCGACGATTTTGTGAAAGCCCGTGGTGAGATTGCTCACACAGGCAGTGAAGCCACCTACATAAGGATTGGAAATCTGACAGATTATCAAGATATCGTGATTCAGACGGTCGTTGAAACGGACCTTTACCTTGCCAATCATCTACAGCCGCTATCAACCAATGGTAAAACGCCATGGCGACGGCGAACTAGAATAGACTAACAAGACGATAAATGCTGTATACAACAGTTCTAATGACCATAAATGAAATTCCGTCACTACTAAAAAACCACTAGCGATTACGCTTACGTGGACCTGTGCTGGGGCCACCGCCTTGCGATGAAGCTGGTCTAGAGCCGCCGCCGGAGCGACTCCCGCCTTGTGGCCGACCGCCGCCACTACGCTTGCCCTGCGGCTTGCCGCGACCACCACCCTGCGGACGGCCTTTACTGCCGCCTTGACGACTGCGACCGCCACGCGATTGTTGGCCTGGCGCAGGACGCGATAGTTTCGAACGTGTCGCTGGACGTGGCATGGCAATCTTTTCGCCTCGGTCATCGATTTTGAAAAGTGGAATGTGCTTCTTCATCGTCTTCTCGATGTCCCAGAGGTAGCCTTCCTCAACATCGCTGACGAGTGATACCGCGTTGCCGGCTTTACCAGCTCGACCAGTGCGACCGATGCGGTGCACATAATCTTCCGGAATGTTTGGAAGTTCGTAATTCACCACATGCGGCAAATCGGCGATGTCGATGCCGCGTGCCGCGATATCGGTCGCGACGAGCACGCGAATCTTGTTCGCCTTGAAGGCCGCCAACGCACGCTCACGAGCGGACTGGCTCTTATTGCCATGAATGGCCATCGCGCCGATGCCTTGCTTATCTAAATCGGTCGCGAGTCGATTCGCACCGTGCTTGGTACGGGTAAAAACGAGCACCTGCGTCCAATCGCCCTGATGGATTAATTCCGCGAGGAACTTTGGCTTCGCCTTTTGCCCCACGACATACGCTTCTTGGTCGACTCGGTCGGCTGTGGCATTACGCGCAGCGACTTCGACTTCGACGGGGTTGTTTAGCATCGAATCTGCTAATTTCTTCACTTCCTTGGTATAAGTCGCAGAGAAGAACAGATTCTGACGCTCAGCAGGCATCAACTGAAGGATCTTTTTGATATCATTAATGAAGCCCATATCCAGCATGCGGTCGGCTTCATCGAGGATGAGCACTTCAATCCCCGAAAGCTGTAAATCGCCACGCTGGCATAAATCGAGTAAACGCCCCGGTGTCGCGACAATGATGTCCAAACCACGGCGAATCGCATTGATTTGCGGCTGGAAGCCGACACCACCAAAGATGACAAAGGAGCGCATATTTAAGCCCTCGCCGTAATCGACGACACTCTGGTGCACCTGGGCTGCGAGCTCACGTGTAGGCGTCAAAACCAGCACGCGAGCGCGCTTATTCTGCCCCTTGAATTCGCCAGAAGCGAGGCGCTGCAAGACGGGCAAACTAAAGGCTGCAGTCTTACCGGTGCCCGTTTGCGCGCCACCGAGGACATCGCGCCCTTCAAGAATAGCTGGGATGGCGCGTGCCTGAATAGGAGAAGGAGTCGTGTAGCCTTTGGCTTCAACGGCTGCAACGAGTTCGGGACGGAGTCCCAATTCAGAAAATAACATAACGATGTGCTTTGAGTCGTGAGCCGCGCTGTCTGTCATCTATTAGACGATTTTCCGATCAAGCGACTCTTGGTAGCTGAGTCGATTCGACCGCAGCTTGGATAGTAGATGCCTGCTCAAAAAGTCGGATTGCTCCCAAAGCACGCGGCTGTTCCAAAGACGGAACAGCAAGAATTGAGCGGCAGGTGTATCGGAAAGAATGCCGTTCGCCTAGCAAAAAGAGTCAGCGGTATGATTAGTATGTGCAAATACTCACTTTGTAAGGGCCCAGCACTCACAATTAGTCCTTACTTTTTTAACCACCCCTGCTGACCCGCAAGATCCTTCAGCTCCTGTTCTGGTGCATACGTCTTCGGGATCATCGAAAAACGCTGTAAAAATGTCAGCGCATTACGCAATTGAGTCACAGGATGACGCTGCTTCTCTAACTCATCAGAGGATAATACCTGCAGGCCTGCAACATATGCGGAGACTAGAGCATCACACTCGCTCCATGCCGCTGGATCGTTGTCATACATGTACGCCTCAAGAATACGCATCATTCGGTCACAGCCCAGCAAATCGGCTGCGCTGGCACGCACTTCGGCAGCGATTTCGGCACGCTTAGCTGTTGTTGCCTCAGCTGAGATACGGCCATCGGTGCCACCATCGACCGGGCGTGGACGTAGCGAGCGCACCCATACATTTCGATAGCGCACCGGATTACCGTGATCTTGTAAGCGTATGCGATCTTGCTCGGGATAAACAGTCGTCACGGCCTTACGCTCCCTCCAACCACCGCCGCCATCCAAAGGCGTGCTGTCTTGCACGACGACGCCATTGACCAATACCGTCATCGAACCCTCATCCAGCACGACGCCGTCTTTCACGATTGGGCGGCGATAAATAATATCATAGCTCTGCCATCGTCCGGGTGCACGCAGTGCGTTGGCTGCAGGCGGCATAACACCATAGACTGCCCCGGCAGTGCCATCTGCATACGTCGGATTATTATAATTATCTAGGACTTGTACCTCAATCCCACCGGGTAAGAAAACACCACTATTGCCACGCCCCTGCCCGGTGCCGGGGAGTTGCATCTCATGCGACCACTCGATGTGTAACTGACAATCACTGAACTGCGCCTGCGTCTCGATGTAACCCGCGCCACCGACACCAAGCAAATGACCCTCTTGAGCAGTCCAATCGGCCTTTCGTTCATCCTTTGCCTGCACGTGCTGCCAGTTGCGTTGAAACGACTCGGTGGTGCCGTCAAACAGCACCACGGCATCGGAAGGCGCATCACCAACTGTCGCGGCAGGCTCGACGCGAGGAGGCTGCGGACGATTCTGATCATGCACCGCCCATGGGTGATTCGCATCGGGCGCATCGCCATAAAATGCATTCCCTGCAAATACGGATGCAGACGCGAGACTGAGCACCGTTGCCGAGAGAACAAGAGATTGAAATTTCATAATATGGATGACTCGCATGAGTTCATGTCAGCTACCTGTTTTAGCCCCAAAGATCTTCACCAGCTTCCCATCCCGCGCGAACCGGTTCTTTGACAAAGGCATTCAACTCCGGACGATTGGTGATCCGCATATTCTTGGAGTCCCACTCGATACGACCACCAAAGCGCTGCGCAAGCACCCCTAGCAAAGCAATTTCCGTCATTGGAGCAGCGTAGTCGAAGTTAGAGCTGCACTCAGGGCCCTCGCCCTTGATCGCCCGGATCCACTCGCGATGCGGCCCGCCTTGCACGCGCGCATATTTCTGCGTCACACCACCACCCTGCTTAAAGGCGACCATTTGCTCTTTCACAGTATAGCGAGGATTGTTTGAACGCAGATCTAAAAATGCATTACCTTTATCCGCATACCAGAAAGAGCCTGCCCCCGGCACCTTGCCCCATCCCCAGTCATCTGGAGATTGGATCGGCGTGCCGCCGTTCTCCGCACCGTCATACCAAGTCATCGAGCAGGCTGCCTTGTTACCACGCGCTGGGAAGTCGAAACGCACCACGCTGTAATCCGGGATCATCCCCTCCATTGCAGGCCCGCGCTCCACACACTCAATCACAGTCGGTTCATATAAATCGAGTACCCAGACCGGACCATCCCCAATATGGCAAAACCAATCGCCAAATTGACCAGTACCAAAATCGTTAAAACCCCGCCAAGTGAGCGGATGCAAATAACTGTTATACGCATGCTCTGCTGCTGGCCCGAGCCATAGATCCCAATCAACTTCTGCTGGAATCGGCCCTGCACTCAAAGGCATCGATGCGGGCTTTTTAAAATACCTAGAGCTCCAATTCGGTCCGGGAAATCCGAGATGCACCTCGTGCACCTGCCCAAAACAATCGGCTTCATACATCTCACGCATCTTACGAATCCCATCATACGTATGACCTTGATTGGCCATGTTGGTGATGACTTTATAGTTGGCTTTGGCTTTGCGCAGTGTGCGTGCCTGCCAAACATTATGCGTCAACGGTTTTTGCGTACAGACGTGGATGCCGCGCTCCATACATGCAAGCGTGGCATTAAAGTGCGTGTGGTCGGGGGTGTTGATACAGACCCCATCGATCTCTTTGCCCAGTTTATCGAGCATCTCGCGGTAGTCGGCAAACTTCGGCACTTTAACCGCCCATTCATTTTCGATGCCGTTGGGGAATTGGCGGCTATCAATATCACACAGTGCCACAACATTCTCTTCTTTGCAGCCGTCATAGGCCATCCCCGCAATGCCGCCTGCACCGATGTGTGCGATATTCAATTTACTATTAGCAGACGGTCCGGGCTGACCAATCGAAAATCGGGGTAAAACAAAGGCTCCGGTACTTGCAGCAGCTGCAGTTTTAAGGAAATTTCTACGTTTCATTACATGTAATTATATTTGGGAAGCATTGGCTAATTTATTTCACGGATGCGAATATTGCGCCATTCGATTTCGACATCGGCGACCTTATGCGAATGCACTTGCAAGCCGATCATGCCACGGGGAAAGAGTTCATAGCTTTCAGGGTCATTCAAATCAGCGATCAGTTGACCGTTGATCCAAGTCTGTATTCGGGCTCCTTCTGCCAAGACACGGTAATGATTCCATTCGTCGTTATTGAAAATACTGTGCGCATTGACCTTACGGTCTTTCGACTTCGGTTCAGGTGAGCGCCAGCTGCGACTATAAGCTTCACCATAAATATAGCCCGCCTGACCGGGGCTATGCTCAATTTCCACCTGAGGGCCATTCACACGCTCGCTGCCATCTGGCTTCTGAGCACTAGAACGAATCTGAACTCCAGAATTGATTTTTCCGCACTTAACCTCGAACTCCAGTTCGAAATCTCCAAAGGTCTGATCTGTGCACAAAAATGAATTGGGCGTAGCCAACTTCGAGGTGCCCACAATCACACCGTCACGAACCTCATAGTGCGCCATGCCGTCGCGCTGCTTCCATCCGTTCAAGGTCTTGCCATCAAACAGGGACTGCCATTCGCTCTGATCACTGCACGGAGCAACATTAGGCATCTCAAGCTTAGCACTCGGCGTCGTGTCTGCCTTCAGATCCCCAGTCGCAAATTGGATGCCTGCGAGATAGTGCTTCAACATAAGCGGGTTTGAATAAATCTCTTGGTTATGACCGAGGCTACTGTAAAAAACACGACCTTTCCCGACAGAATGCACCCAACAAACTGCATAATCACCATCTGCACGGGCAGGCGCGCTCTTTGGCTTATCACTGCGCTCTGGATCTAAGTGTAACAACACCCGGAGCTGCTCTCTGGAATAAGGCTCAGGTTTGAACTGATAAATTTCATCCATAATGCGGAAGTCCTTCATCCCCTCAAACACTGGCTTTATAATCGCATGCTCACCGTCTTCAACCACGATGGTCACGTTCATATTCGCATTCCAAGGATGCCCTGCAAAATAGCCGCCTATCGCTTCGCCATAGGCCTTATGACCATAACAGGAATCAGTCGCGGCATGAATGCCAACCAGTCCCCCGCCCTGCTTCACATATGCGAGCAAATTATCCACCAAGCGATTGTGACGCGCCTGTAACCATGCCCAGTCTTCATCTGAGAATTCCTTGCGCTGCTTCTTATTAGGCATGAAGAAATCCTGTGTCGGACTGAGTAAGATCACCGCATCGAAGTCCTTCAGTGCTTCTGATTCGAAGTTAGCTGGATCATCACTGACGATGGCAGTATACGCACTAGACGACACGCCCATCTGCTCTAATGCCAACTTACCAGTTGGGATCGAGCCATGACGAAAGCCTGCTGTCGCACTGTAGACCAGCACTAGACGTGCTTGTTGAGGTGCCACGATCGCCTCTGTCGGTAGCGCGGCGACGATGGCCTCCACGTCTTTCGATGACACAGGCTTGTCATTAAAGGTCGGCACCCAACTGGACGCTGCGCTCAGCGAGCAAGCTAATAAAAGAGGCGAAAGGTAAACGGGAGTATTCAAGTTTTGGATAAATGCTAATGTGCTCATATTTATAACGCACTCTTTCTATTTTTTCTCTTTATCGAAAGCAGCATCGAAGGCCACATTACTTGGAGCGAAATCCAAGCCGCGGGTAAACTTGCACGCCTCAGCGCCTCCATGAAAACGATCCATGCGTGAGTCCTCCCACTCGATCGAGAGTGGTCCTTGGTAGTCCACATCATTCAGAGCGACGATCACTTCTTCAAAGTTCACATCACCACGACCCGGAGAACGGAAGTCCCAATAGCGCCGCGAATCACCAAAATCAGTGTGACCACCAAAGACGCCAACATCACCGTTACCGTGGCCCCACCATACGTCCTTAACATGCGCATGGAAGATGTAAGCACCGAAATCGCGGATGAATTTCACGTAGTCCACGCCCTGATAACCGAGGTGACTCGGATCGTAGTTAAATCCGAAACGTGGGTGATGTTTAATCGCTTCCAGCGCAGTCGCCGCACTGGCAATATCAAAGGCGATTTCCGTCGGATGCACTTCCAGCGCGAAATACACATCCTCTGCTTCGAACACATCGAGAATCGGCGTCCAACGATCGGCGAAGTCCTGGAAACCGGCCTCGATTTGACCGGGCACGATTGGCGGGAAAGAGTACAGCAGGTGCCAGATTGACGAACCGGTAAAGCCATTCACCACCACACGCTCAGGTGCGCCCCCTGGTTTGGCATCGAAGAACTTGCGGGCAGCACGCGCAGTGTCTTGCATCTCTTTGGCCGCGCGTTGGCGAACACCCTCAGGGTCACCATCGCCATAAATTTCGGGCGAAAGAATCGCCGCATGGCGCTCGTCAATTAAGTCGCACACTGCTTGACCAACAAGGTGATTTGAGATCGCATAGCAAGTCAGGTCATTCGCCTCAAGTAGTGCCCACTTCTTAGCGATATAGTCTGGTTCATTCAGCGCCGCTTGCACATCGAAATGATCGCCCCAGCAGGCGAGTTCGACACCGTCGAAGCCCATTTTCTTTACTTTGGGTGCCAACTCGGTGAGTGAGAGATCGGCCCATTGGCCGGTGAAGAGTGTAACAGGTCGTGACATGTTCGGAGTGTTGTTGGTTGAGCGTTGGAAGTTGTTAGTTTAATTATTGAAGTAGTTGAATCGCAGCCTCGTTCTGGTTGGCGACTGCGATGGATAAAGCAGTGTCGGCGTTTGTGGCTTTGACCGAAGGATCGATACCTGCCGTGAGTAACAGTTGGACCATTTCCGGGCTACCACTCGCCGCCGCTTCATGCAGCGCAGTGCCCCCGCGTTCACTCAGTGCCATAGGATCCGCACTGAATTGAAGTAAGACAGCTGCAACTGCAACGCTGTCTTCAGCCGCCGCGTTATGCAGGGGCGTCCAACCCGCTTTATCTAATTCATTCGGCTTGGCATTTGCTTTGAGTAAAGCGGTCGCGACTGTCGGCAGATTCCGATCTACAGTGAGGTGCAAGGGCGTGCGCCGACTGCCATCAGGTGCATCTACATCCGCTCCTGACTCGATCAATAACAACGCAATCGCAACCTGTTTTCGTAGGATCGCTTGATTTAAGGGCGAAAGATTCGGGTTCTTGCTCTGATCTAGACGCTCAGGATAGATTTTTATTTGTAACTGCACATCCGCCAAAGCGCCACGCGCAATCGCTTCATCTATAGTCGAGTACCTCGCCTCATCTGCATACGCGGATAAAGCAATCAGTGACACTAATAAGACTATGATGCCGTGTATCATGGGAATTATTCGCCAGCGAGTTCAGTCCATGCGCCGTCTGCAGCACTCGAGCGGACTGCAGCATCAATGAAGGCAAGGCCGATACGCCCATCCTCGACATTTGCATATTTAGAGCCATCACAGTCAAATGTCTGCCCAGCATTATAAGCCCGCACATCTGTTTCAAAATCACGATGTAATCGACCCAACGCATCATGAAATGCTTCACCATGACCCGAAGGTAATGTTGGCTCTGCGAGCAAAGCTTCGGGCAACTCATTTAAGAATCCATCATTCCCGACCACGTCTCCTCGCCAATACACTCGATCTGGTTGCCCCGGCAACAGGATGCGTACCGCTTCGGGCTCTTCCTGCCTCCAAATCAAAGTGCCCAGGCTACCGTTCACCTCAATACTTAGGTCGTTTTTGTGGCCAATCGCGATTTGCGATGCTCGTACCAATGCTTTAGCACCATTTGAGAGTTCGCAATAAGTGGTAAAATGATCGTCCAGCACGCGACCAGCTACCAGCGATTCGAGACGCGCCGATAGCTTGGAGATTTCCAAGCCAGTCACGTAACGAAGCTGCATGAGCGCATGTGTACCGATATCACCACCGCAATTGGAAGCACCGGTCTTCTTTGGGTCGACGCGCCATTCGGCTTGCTGCACGCCAGCCTCCTCAGTTTTGCCTGCGAGCCAGCCTTGAATATAAGCTGAATCCACCCAGCGCACGTCGCCTATTAAGCCACTTTGAACGATGTGCCGCGCCAAGCGTGAGCTCCAGTGACCGAGGTAGGTATGTGCCACCGCAAATGGCACCTTCGCCTTAGCAACCGCTGTAACGAGCTGTTCTGCTTCGGCCAAGTTCAACGTCAACGGCTTTTCGCAAAATACCGGAATTCCTGCTTCAATGGCTTTCAAAGAAGGCGCGAAATGGGCATGGTTCGGTGTCACCACGACCACATAGTCCAGTCGCTCCGTCTCGGGGATCTCTTTCTGCGCGTCAATCATTTCGTCGTAGCTTGCGTATCCTATAATTGGATACGTCCAGTTCGATGCGTCTTCGATCGCAGCCTCAGGATTGCTACGCAGCGCAGCAGCTACGACTCGGCGGGTGCCGTCAAAGTGAATTGCTTTCTGATGAGGGTGGGCAAAAAACGCACCCCCACCGCCACCAATCAGGCCGATATTGAGAGTTTTTGGAGAAGACATAGTAACCTATTCGATAAAAATTTAGTACTTAGATTAAAAAAGTATTTATGGGTGGTGTAGCTCAATCGGCTGGTAACCACCTTTGCTGCGATAATAGAGAGCGATCAGGCCAAACGCGATCAACATGACCAATGGAAAGCAGATGGCCGTGGTTCGCAGTGACTGACGGGAGGCGTCATTAACCGCGCCCTGAATCTCCTCGCTCATGCCCTGTTCTGCCGCAAGTTTTGTAGCCTTTACACGATCAATGGATTCATAAGATGCCCCAAAAAACGAGGCATCGGTTTTGGCCGCAGCATGTATCTCCTCCGACAACGACTTTACGTTATTCACCGTATGGTTATCGCTAAAGGCACCCATGATCGGAGTGCCAATGATACCCACCGAAAGCAGACCAATTGCAGTCACCGAATTCAGCGTCAGCGCACCGCCCTTAGGGAAGCGTTCTGCGACAAAACCAAGCATTGTCGGCCAATAGAATGTCTGCCCGACAGCATAGAGAATAAATGCCCCCCAGACTATTGCACCGGAAGAGACAGATAGAGCCATCAATCCACAGAAGGAAAAGAAACTACTGATCACCAGAATGGTCGGCGGCGAAAAACGACTGGTAAGAACACCAGCCTGAAAGCGCAAAATCATCATGATAAAGGCAGAGGCCACAATCGCCCAACCTGCAAGCTCACCCATACTCGGCGTCATCAACTCCTTGATCCATGCATCGGTGCCAAGCTCAGTAGTCGCAAGCGGAATCATTAACAAGCATAGTAGAAAATACAGCAGTTTGCCTAGGGACTTGGTGAACACGCCAAAACCTGCACCGACGAGGGCACCGACACCCAAGCTGAGCCAAATCAGATTTTCGAAGTCACCGACAAAGACGCGATAGAGTTCATAGAACAACAGGAACGCAGCCAGGAAGGCACCGAGGAAGCCAACTTCCTTCAACATATCCGGATAAGGAACCTTGTTAACCACACGCTCATCAACAGGAAACTTCGGCTGAATGAACATCACCCCGTAACAGAGCACCGGGATCAGAATCCAGAGTGCCTTCACATTCCAGCTCAGTTCACTCAAGTTAGGCGTAAGCATCAAAATACCACCCACCACCAAGCCAGCAGGCCATGATGCGTGTAAAATATTCAGCATTTTAGTTTTCTCTTTATAATAGATACTCGCACATACTGGATTAATCACTGCCTCGACGATACCATGTCCTAAGCCAGCACAAATTGATGCCCAATAGAGCGTTTCTGGAGAGTCCGCCAAAAACGTCAGCACACCGCCAGATGCTTGCAAAATGAAGGCAGAATAGATTGACGGTTTATATCCTACCTTATCTACGATAAGACTAAACAAAATCATTGTGACAGCAATCGGCCATAGCGATGCACCGAAAATGCGCCCGACTTCGGCACCAGTCAAATTGAACTCGGACTGCCAATCTCCGAGAACCATAACGCGAAAGGCAAAGCCAACGCCAGCGGCAAGCAAAGCGAGGAAACTACCCCAGAAAAGCAATTGTTTATCTTTAAGTGAAATCTCTTGGTGCATGATATTGGTTAGTTTGAGTTAGAGCTGAGAGCGCAACACCAAGGTTGGTCCTTGGCCACGCGTAGAGGTCGCATCGCTAAAGCTACGGCGATATTTTAACGGAGTAATTTTTAGTTCCAGTCGAAACGCACGCGTCATACTTGTTTGATCATTGAAGCCACACTGCAACGCAATGTCGGACAAGCCGACCGCAGTGCTTCGTAGCAACTGACACGCAGCATTCAAGCGAGTGCGCCGTAGATACATCAAAGGCGTGAGCCCAAAAGTCTTTTTAAATAAACGTTCCTGCGAACTGACTGAAATGCCACCGACTGCTGCTAAATCCGCAATCGAAAGTTTTTCACGGTAGTGCTGACGAACATGGTTCACAATGCGGTGCATCTCTGGATGTTCCGCATAGACTGCGTCGTGATCACGTATCATTCGAGCGACGCCCGCAAGGCCAACCACGTCACCCTGCGCATCAAACAACGGAATTTTAGTGGTGCACAACCAATCCAAGGATCCATCAGCAGAAGGGACCAGCTCAATTTTATTAACAATTGCTTCACCTGTACGAATCACACGCTGGTCATCCGCAAAAAATCCATCTGCTAGGAAATCTGGACTATAATCATAGTCCGTCTTGCCCAACATCTCCTCAATCGACGACTCGCCCAACGTCTGAGCAAAGCTCTGGCTGCCGCCCATAAAACGACTGTCCCGATCCTTGACGAAATAATAAGCCCCAGGCACGTGGTCGAACAACGACTCCAATAACTGACCAGGGCCCAACGCCGCAAGGAAGCGCGCTTGCAATTCTACTGGCTTGCTTGACTGAAACAAAGGGGAGACATTCATAAATGGATTTAATTATAAATTATTAAATGACGATATTTGACAAGAAAAAACTGAATTATTAAATAAATTTATAAACATATATTAAATGTAACTATTCATCATATAATTATTTAATACATAATTAACAATGGTTTATATAAAATATAATAAATGGATATTAACATATATCGTCATAACTTATTTATAATTATAGAAATAAAATTATTGATAAATAGAAAGTTTTCTGCATATAAATTCAACCTCACTATTAGACGTCAGTGTCTCATTTAACCAAATAATTAATTTATGGCCTCCAAAGAACAATGCTCCAACGATTTCGGGCTCACGCTCGGCATGCTCACCCTTCGCATCTGGCTCGGTTTTCGTGCGATCCTCACTGGCATTGAGAAATATGCTGGCACCACCAGTCGCGACAAGGATGTCTTAATTGATGGCGCGCCG
>Ga0115569_10002719_pt1 | contig 13349 bp, 12 predicted proteins | sample COGITO_mtgs_1205_2_FD_87295 | JGI IMG/M metagenome (GOLD analysis project Ga0115569, IMG submission 87295) | Pelagic marine microbial communities from North Sea - COGITO_mtgs_120503 | ecosystem: Environmental > Aquatic > Marine > Epipelagic | place: Germany:Helgoland, sampling site Kabeltonne...
ATTTAAAAATAATTGGGAAGTTTCTGGACGTTATACCAGTATTGAGTGGGATAAAAACATCACAGGAAAAGACTTAGAGCAACAATATACCTTTGGAGTTTCTAAATATATTGTTGGACATAAACTAAAAATTCAATCAGACATCAGCTATTTAGATGTTACAAATAAATCCAGTCATATTGTGTATAGCTTACAATTTGACATTCATTTTTAAAACCATTCACCCCTCAAACCATCTGCATATCACCCACGTTTGCAGCTAAAAAAATAACTTATGGAAAATATTTATTTATTTATTTTGATTGCCATTACAATTCTAGCAGTAGTAGATATTGTCGTTGGCGTAAGTAATGACGCGGTTAATTTTTTAAATTCCGCCATTGGCTCAAAAACAATTTCTTTAAAAACCATCATGATTGTGGCAAGTATGGGAATTTTTATTGGAGCTGTATTCTCTAGCGGCCTAATGGAAGTTGCACGAAAAGGGATTTTTGTGCCCGGCCAATTTATGTTTGATGAAATCATGCTCATTTTCATGGCAGTGATGATCACGGATATTTTATTGTTAGATTTTTTCAACACACTCGGTCTTCCGACTTCCACGACGGTTTCAATCGTTTTTAACCTCCTAGGTGCTGCCGTTGTGATGTCTTTGATCAAAATTTCAAATTCAGATACACAAACCTTTGCGGATTTATCGAGTTATATCAACACCAAAAAAGCGATGGAAATTATCACGGGTATCTTATTATCGGTCGTCATTGCTTTTTCTGTGGGTGCGGTTGTTCAATGGTTTTCTCGTGTCCTGTTTACGTTTCAAAATGAATCCAAAATAAAAAACTTTGGAGCTCTTTTTGGAGGAGTTGCTTTAACATCCATCACCTACTTCATTTTTCTCAAAGGACTCAAAGGAACTCCCTATTATGGCGACCTTAAAGGGGTGATAGAAGGAAACGAGGTTTATATCATTCTTGTTGGTTTTGTGTTCTGGACGTTATTCTCTTATCTTTTTGAGCAGATCACCAAAAAAACCGTGCTTCTTTTTGTGATTGCTGTGGGAACTTTTGGATTGGCATTGGCATTTTCTGGAAATGACTTGGTAAACTTTATTGGCGTTCCTATGGCAGCTTATCATTCTTATGAAGCATGGGTGGTTTCTGGCGTAGATGCTTCATTATTTTCAATGGAAGTATTGGATAATAAAGTTCCAGCCGAACCCATCTTATTGTTTATTGCAGGGGGCATCATGGTATTAACACTGTGGTTTTCTAAAAAAGCAAAATCGGTGGCAGAGACCGAAATTGGCTTGTCACGTCAAGGGGAAACACACGAAAAGTTTCAACCCAACAGACTTTCACGAAGTGTTGTAAAAGGGATTACTCAACTTTCGAATTACTTTACCCCTTTAGTCCCTAAAAAAATTCTGAAGCGCGTAAACAAAAGCTTTAAAAAATCGAATGTTATTCTGACTAAAGACCAAAGTTTGGAAGCCCCCGCATTTGATATGATTCGAGCTTCAGTCAATCTTATGGTCGCAGGAATTTTGATTGCCATTGCAACCTCCATGAAGTTGCCGCTATCAACAACTTACGTGACGTTTATGGTTGCCATGGGAACTTCGCTTGCCGACCGAGCTTGGGGCAGTGAAAGTGCCGTGTATCGTGTCGCAGGAGTGTTTAATGTGATTGGCGGATGGTTCGGAACAGCGTTAGGGGCTTTCGTCGCATCTGGAATTGTGGTTTTATTAATCAATTGGAACCCCCCAGTTGTCATTCCTATTTTACTTATTATTACTGCAGTATTGTTGTATAAAAATTATAAGTCACACAAAATAAAGTCGAAAAAAATCATTGAAGAAGATCGCTTACTCAAATCAGAAAGTCAATCGGTTCAAGGGGTGATCCAAGAAAGCGCCAAGAATATAGCGAAGGTTGTCAAACGTACCAACCAAATTTATGCGAACGCTATTGGTGGACTTGCAAGACAAGATTTAGATTTACTCAAAAAGAGTAAAAAACAAGTGGTCAAACTCACCGAAGAAGTGGACGATTTGCGGGACAATATATTCTTTTTTATAAAAAACTTAGACGAATCGAGTGTGGAAGCAAGTGGATTTTATATTGATATTTTGGGCCATCTTCAGGACATCACACAATCTTTAGAATACATTGCCAAAGTCACTCATAAACATGTAAGCAATAATCATAAAAAATTGAAGTTCAACCAAATTAAGGAGCTGCAAGAAATTTATGAAAAATTAGATTTGTTGTTTAATGATACTCAAAACGCATTCAAAACAGGATCTTTTGAGGAAATTGGGATCATCATAAGCGAAAAGAAAGAAGTGTATAGACTGGTTAAGGAAAAGATCAAAGAGCAGGTAAAAAGAACTCGAACGGAAGAATCCAGTCCTAAAAACACAACTCTGTACTTTAGTGTGCTACTTGAAACCAAGGATCTTATGAATGCGATTATGAATTTATTGGAAGAATATCACAATTCACATGAAGCGTCCGTGACTCCCGCAACAATATCTGTTGATGCGGTTAAAGAAGATGATTCAGATACTGAAAGTTAATTTATAACGACATTATAATAGATATATTTGGGGATTTCTTAAGTGAAACCAGATGTTAAAACCGAAACTATATAAAGCAAGTACCTAGTACCTAGTTTCGGTAAATCCAGTTGTATTATTTATTCTCTAAAGTTTTTTTAATAGCACTTTGTATCGCTTCATTAATGGAAGAAGTGTCATTTTGTATTCCCGAATAATATAAGGCGAGTTGAATTTTTAAGGTGTCTTTAAGTATTGAGTCCTCAATGGATTCTACTAATTCCCTGCTAATACCTTGCTGTCTGTCTTTACGTAACTTACTAAAAAACGTTCCCATTTCTTTTCGAGCTTTGTTTGACCTTGAAAAAAAGAAGATAGAAACTCCTTCGATAATTGCAGTAGAAATTAATAAAACATTAATTTTAGAGGGATTCATGTAAGTATTAGAGAACATTATAATGAGTAAAATAAAGAATCCAAATATCGCAAAAATTAAACCAAACCAAAAGCTAACTTTTGTTTGTTCTGAAATTTGTAAATAGTATTTAGCAAGTTGTTCAACCCCAGGTTTTGTGTCCTTGTTATCCTCTTTTTTTATGGAGTCAATGATTTCGGAATAGTTTTCTTCATCAACTAGATTTCTCTCAATTTCTAAATTAAAAAGTTTCACCTTTTTAGAGGTTGCTGTTTTGATGAACCAAAACAATGCACCGATTGCTCCAAGAACTCCCAAGCTAATTCCAATGTAGCTTATAATGTTTTCTAATTGTGTTGTCATTTCGTTTATAGAATAGATAAAAAAGTTATACTGAAAATTACTTCCTGATAATTCCCGATAAAGGGAAGTTTTCTGGAGAAATTCCAATGTTTTTTAATAAATAATAACCTAAACTAAGAAATCAAATGATTGCAGAAGATTTAGATTTGGGATCAAATTAAAGAACAAATGTACAAACTTTTAAAATAGTTTCAAAACGGTGTTCATAAAATCATGTAATTCCTGCATCTGTTCCTGTCCTTTTTGTTTACCGAGGCGTCCACTAATGTATAGGGAAATCCACACTCCCACCATCAGAACCATCAAAAGCAGTGGGATGATAAAAGCAGTTTCCAAAGACCAGTTGGAATACGTCCAAACGCCAAAGCCCAAAAATAAACTAGCCGTCACAAAATGGAAAAACATAAACAGCGTCCAAACCGTAGGGCTGGGGCCAAATAAACCTTTGACCTTACAGGAGGCTTGGGCACTCTCTAAAACTTCTAAATGGAGTTGTGGCGACCAAAAGTGTTGTTGTGCCACAGGGATTTTCAAAAACACATGGGCATCCAAGACGTTTATTTTGATAGCATCTTGACTGTTTTTCGCAGCTTCAAACGCTTCTAAAACTAGGTTTGGGTCAGCGTTTAGTTCGATTGTAAAGCGCGGTCTTAAGACAATTTTGTTGCTAATTTGCATCATAACGGATTTTAGGGAATTGGAAAGATATTAAATTGTATTTATATATTTTTTAAACTTCCATAAAAAACAGCTTACCAAAAGGATATTTCCTATTTTTGCAGCAATTTTATAAGCATATGAGCAATATTGTAGCGATAGTAGGACGTCCAAATGTTGGAAAATCCACTTTTTTTAATCGGTTGATCCAAAGGCGAGAAGCCATTGTAGATGCCGTGAGTGGTGTCACCCGTGACCGTCACTATGGTAAGAGTGATTGGAATGGCAAAGAATTTTCGTTAATTGACACGGGCGGATACGTCCTTGGAAGTGACGATGTATTTGAAGCCGAAATCGACAAACAAGTTGAGTTAGCCATTGAAGAAGCAGATGCCATTATTTTTATGGTGGATGTGGAATCAGGTGTAACTGGCATGGATGAAGATGTTGCAAAGTTGCTTAGAAAAGTTAAAAAGCCAGTGTTTTTAGTCATCAATAAGGTAGACAACGCCATGCGTGAGCAAGACGCAGTTGAGTTTTATGCTTTGGGATTAGGCGAATTTTTCACCATTGCAAGTATCAATGGAAGTGGTACCGGCGATTTACTGGATGCCTTAGTCAAAGCCTTGCCCGAAGTTGAAGAAGTAGAAGAAGTAACCTTACCGCGTTTTGCAGTGGTTGGACGTCCCAATGCGGGAAAATCCTCTTTTATCAATGCATTGATTGGCGAAGACCGTTACATTGTAACCGATATTGCAGGGACTACCCGTGATTCAATCGATACGAAATACAACCGATTTGGGTTTGAATTTAATTTAGTAGATACGGCCGGAATTCGTCGAAAAGCGAAGGTCAAAGAAGATTTAGAATTTTATTCTGTGATGCGCTCCGTTCGTGCCATCGAACACGCCGATGTGTGTTTGTTGGTCTGTGATGCTCAACGTGGATTTGATGGCCAAGTTCAAAATATTTTTTGGTTGGCACAACGCAACCACAAAGGAATTGTGATTTTAGTAAATAAATGGGATTTGGTTGAAAAAGATACCAAAACGACCAAAGCATTTGAAACACACATTCGAGAACAAATACAACCTTTTACAGATGTGCCCATTGTGTTTATATCCGCGCTCTCAAAGCAACGTATTTACAAAGCCATGGAAACTGCTTTGGAAGTTTATAAAAACCGAACCAAGCGTCTTAAAACAAGTGTGCTGAATGACGATTTGTTACCTATTATCGAAAACAATCCACCACCAGCGTTGAAAGGTAAGTTTGTGAAAATAAAATACATTATGCAGTTGCCAACGCCGCAGCCTCAATTTGCGTTTTTCTGTAATTTACCACAATATGTAAAGGAGCCGTACAAACGATTTTTGGAAAATAAGCTAAGAGCTTTGTACGATTTTAAAGGCGTGCCGATTACGATTTATATGCGTAAGAAGTAGGGTTACCAACCTCCTGAAGCACCACCACCACCAAAACCGCCGCCGCCGAAGCCACCGCCAAAACCGCCACTTCCAAAGCTGCCACCAGAACTAGAGCTGCCTCCGAAACTTCCACGACCCAGGCTACTCAGTAGAATGACGTCCAGAAGACTTGTAGTCCGATGGTTCCCGCCACTGTTGTTGCCTTTGTTTTTTCCAGATTTTGATAAGATAATCATAATGATGAAGAAGATGAAAATCAGAAACAGTACGGTTTCAAATTTAATCCCTTTTTGATGCGCTTGTGGAGTTGCTTTAAATTCACCTGTTAAGACTTTAAAAACTTGCGTACTTCCAGCATCTAAGCCACCATAGTAATCGTCCTTCTTGAAAAAAGGAATGATGGATTCTTGAATAATTCGGCTGCACATTTTATCGGTTAGCAAATGTTCCACACCATAACCTGTGCTGATACTTATTTTTCGATCGTTTTTGGCTAATAAAATAAAAACCCCATTGTCTTTTTTCGCATCTCCAATACCCCATTCTTGCGCCCAATTGGTTGCCAGATAATTGATGTATTCTCCTTCGGTAGAATCAATAATAGCCACCACAATTTGTGTCGATGTACTGTCGGAATAGCGAATGAGTTTTTTCTCTAAATTAGAAGCTTCTTGCGCACTTAAAAGGTTGCTGTAGTCATACACACTCGTTTGAGCCGTAGGCTTTACGGGGATGTTATATTGTGCATTTGCTACTAATGATATAAACATCAGTACCACTACAACTAGCGACCTGCTATTTTGAAATCCTATGTTCATAAATCTGAGCCTTTTGAAATTGAATCTGATAATTCATTGGTATCGTTTGATTCCCATGGGAAATGAGCTTCAAGCGCTTTACTTGCCGTCTGAATTCCTTGCACAATCCCCTCTTTAAATTGGCCGTCTTTGAATAAATTGCCCATCACATCACGGGTATCATCCCAAAATGTTGCATTCACTTTTGTGTCGATTCCTTTATCTCCAAAAATTCCAAATTGATGATTGGCAACCGCAATATAAATAAGAACCCCATTTTGTAGTTTGGTGCGGTCCATTTTTAAATGATGAAATACCTCTTTGGCACGTTCTTCAACAGATAGAGAACTGCTGTTTTCGATGTGCACACGAATTTCACCAGACGTATTTTGTTCTGCTTTGCGAATGGCCTCGACAATTTGGTTTTCTTCCTCAGCACTTAAGAACTCTTCTAGCGCAGCCATTAGTTAAAATCGAAGTCAATATCCGGTGCATTTTCAGAACCAGCATTCGCTTTGTATCGTGCCATTTCATCAAACCCAAACCAACCTGCTAAGACAGAGTTGGGGAATTTTTTAGTGAAAATATCATAGATATTTACAGATTCGTTAAACCGATCTCTGGCCACATTAATTCTGTTTTCCGTTCCTTCTAACTGATTTTGCAAATCTAAAAAGTTTTGATTCGCTTTCAATTCTGGATAGCGTTCTACGGTCACCAAAAGTTTAGACAACGCTCCACTCAGTCCGCTTTGTGCTTGTTGAAAGGCTGCTAAATTTTCGGGTGTAATGTTTGTAGGGTCAATGGTGACGGAGGTGGCTTTCGCACGTGCCTCGATAACCTCTGTAAGTGTATTTCTTTCAAAATCGGCAGCACCTTGAACTGTTTTCACAAGGTTTCCAATCAAGTCGTTGCGTCGTTGGTAAGAGCTTTCCACGTTAGACCAGGCAGTTTTTGCATTTGCTTCGTATTCTACGGCCGTATTGTTGAACCCAACCGCCCGGTTATAAATTCCATAGACGATTAAAGCAATAATTATTAAAGGGATGAGCCATTTTTTCATAATAGGTAGATTTTTAGAGTTGATTTTTTATTTTTATTAATTCATTTTTCACGCGTTCTAATTTCGTGATGATTTCAAAATTACCCAGCGATTTTTGATCTTGTTCTTTTAGGTAGGTTTTAGCCCCTTCCAGTGTATAGCCACGTTCTTTAACCAAATTGAAAATTAATTTCAAATTTTGAACATCCTCCGGCGTAAACCGACGGTTGCCTTTGGCATTTTTTTTTGGTTTAAGAGCCTCAAACTCTTTGTCCCAAAACCGAATCAAAGAAGCATTGACATCAAATGCTTTCGCAATTTCTCCAATACTGTAATAGCGTTTTGTAGGAAGGTCTAAATGCATTAATCTAAAGATTGGTTTTCAAGCGATGCAATGGCCAATAACGTATTAAATTCTTCGGGACTCAGATTGCCATAATAAAAATTAACAGGGTTGATGCGTTCCTTGTCTTTAAAAACTTCATAATGCAAGTGTGGTGCTTGAGAGCGCCCCGTACTTCCTACATACCCAATAAGATCGCCTCGTTTTACTTTCTGACCTCTTTTGACATTGTACTTATAAAGGTGAGCATACAAACTGAGATACCCAAAGCCATGGTCAATTCGAATGTGACGTCCATAGCCCGATGAGCGTCCGTCTGCACGTTTAATCACGCCATCTCCTGTAGCATAAATTGGTGTGCCACGTGGAGCGGTAAAATCCATCCCGTAATGAAATTTACGAACCTTTGTAAAAGGATCACTGCGATATCCATAGCCAGATGCCATACGTGTTAAATCTTCGTTTTTGATGGGTTGAATAGCAGGGATTTTAGCCAAAAAACTCTCCTTGTCTTTTGCTAGGTCTGTAATCTCATCTAGTGATTTGGACTGAACGATAATGCGTTTTTGAAGAATGTCAATACGTTTGTTAGCGTCGATGATTAACTCCGAATTATTGAAGCCGTCGTATTTTTTGTATCGGTTCACGCCTCCAAGTCCTTGCTTGCGTTGGGCTTCTGGAATGGGATTGGCCTCAAAATAAAGACGGTAAATGGCGTTATCGCGATCTTCAATATTTGTTAAAACAGCTTCCACTTCTTCCATTTTTTTATTGAGAAGATTGTAGTGAAAATCTAAGTTTTGCAGTTCTCTATTTAATGCTTTCTCTCTCGGAGATTCGAAATACTGACCGGCGACCAAAACGAATAAAAAACCAACGATACTAGCCGCCAATAAGAATACTATAGAGCGCTTAAAAGTGGTTCTTTTTCTCCGAATTATCTGACGATACGTAAGCGTTTCGGGATCGTAATAATATTTTACATTAGACATTGCCTAAAAAGTTCTATTTTTGTTGGATAATAGACCGTACCTAATAAATAAAGGAGGTCTTTCGAACAAATATATAAATTGTTTTGAATTAAAAACAAATTATTACACTAAGCTTAACATTTTTACATGAAATCTCAAGATATAAGATCTCAATTTTTAGCCTTTTTTGAATCCAAAAAACATCAAATTTTACAATCGGCACCGATGGTTGTTAAAGACGATCCTTCTCTGATGTTTGTCAATTCGGGGATGGCACCATTCAAAGCATTTTTTCTCGGGCAAGGAACTCCACCAAAGAATCGAATTACCGATACTCAAAAATGTTTAAGAGTTTCAGGAAAACACAATGATTTGGAAGAAGTAGGGTATGATACCTACCACCACACCCTTTTTGAAATGTTAGGAAACTGGAGTTTTGGAGATTATTTCAAAAAAGAAGCCATTGAATGGGCTTGGGAGTTATTGACCGAGGTCTATAAAATAGATAAAGAAATTCTATATGTAACCGTATTTGAAGGCAGCAAAGATGATGGCACTACGCTTGATTCTGAAGCCTACGATTTATGGAAAGCATTGATCCCTGAAGATCGTATTCTGATGGGAAATAAAGACGATAATTTTTGGGAAATGGGCGAACAAGGGCCTTGTGGACCTTGTAGCGAAATTCATGTGGACATTCGTTCTAAAGAAGAAAAAGCGAAAACACCAGGTCATGAATTGATCAATAAAGACCACCCTCAAGTGGTTGAGATATGGAACCTCGTTTTTATGGAATTTAACCGTAAAGCAAACGGGAGTTTAGAACCGTTGCCTTACAAGCATATCGATACTGGGATGGGTTTTGAACGCCTTTGTATGGTGCTTCAAAATGTAACCTCTAATTATGATACGGATGTTTTTACTCCGATTATTCGAGAAATTGAAACTATTTCTGGACAGGATTACGGAGAAGAACTAAAACAAGATATTGCCATTCGTGTTATTTCTGATCACGTCAGAGCGGTCGCTTTTTCAATAGCTGATGGTCAGTTGCCTAGCAATACCGGAGCGGGCTATGTGATTCGTAGAATCTTGAGACGTGCCGTCCGTTACGGATTTACATTTTTGGATTTAAAAGAACCCTTTATGTACCGATTGGTATCGGTATTGACTAAACAAATGGGAACCGTTTTTCCAGAGATTTTGGCTCAAAAACAATTAATACAAAACGTGATTAAAGAAGAAGAAGCGTCTTTTTTAAGAACACTTGACCAAGGATTGGTACTATTAGATCGTATCATAGAAATGACCAAAGGAGCGCATGTTTCTGGAGATAAAGCTTTTGAGCTGTACGATACTTATGGATTTCCGGTAGATTTAACTGCTTTGATTCTGAGCGAAAAAAACATGACCTTGGATACGGTCGGTTTTGAAGAAGAACTTCAAAAACAAAAAACCCGTTCCAGAGCAGCGAGTGAAGTTTCCACGGAAGATTGGACGGTGCTCTTGGATGATGATGTACAAGAATTTGTAGGCTATGATGTGTTAAAAACATCTGTAAAACTAACTAAATATAGAAAAGTAACCTCCGTTAAAGACGGCGAACAATACCAATTAGTATTTAATCTTACCCCTTTCTACTCTGAGAGTGGCGGTCAGGTAGGGGATAAAGGTTATTTAGAAGCCGCTAATGGAGATGTCGTTTATATTCTTGATACCAAAAGAGAAAACAATGTAGCCATTCATATTGCGAAACATTTACCTAAAAATCTTACAGATACCTTTACGGCGGTGGTGGATACAAACCAACGGTTTCGTACCGAATGTAATCATACAGCAACGCATTTACTCCACCAAGCTTTGAGAGAAGTTTTAGGAACACATGTAGAGCAAAAAGGATCGGCAGTACATTCCAAATATTTGCGTTTTGATTTTTCTCATTTCTCAAAAATAACCCCTGAGGAATTAAAAGAAATTGAGAATTTTGTAAATGCGCGAATTGAAGGGAAATTAGATTTAGAAGAACGTCGTGCTGTGCCTATGGAACAAGCAGTTTCAGAAGGCGCGATGGCACTTTTCGGTGAAAAATATGGCGATGTAGTGCGCACCATTCGTTTTGGGAATTCGATCGAATTATGCGGAGGAACGCATGTTAAGAATACCGCTGATATTTGGCATTTCAAAATCAAGTCTGAAGGGGCTGTAGCTTCTGGAATTCGACGAATTGAAGCCATCACAAAAGATGCGGCAAAAGAATTTTATGTCAAAAATAACGCAAGCTTTGATCAAATCAAATTAGCACTTAACAATTCCAATGACCCCGTTAAATCTCTTAGCGATTTAAAATCCGAAAACACAAAACTTAAAAAACAAATTGAATCTCTTTTAAAAGACAAGGCAGCGTCCATGAAAGGGAATTTAAAAGATGAAATAGAAACGATCAATGGAATTCAGTTCTTAGCAAAGTTGGTAGATTTAGACGCCACAGGCATCAAAGATTTGTCGTTTGAAATAGGGCAGGAGTTTGATAACTCTGTGTTAATTTTTGGGGCTGAAAACCAAGGAAAAGCCTTGTTGTCTTGTTATGTATCCAAAGGACTAGTAGCTTCCAAAGGACTGAATGCAGGTACCATTGTGCGCGAGCTTGGAAGTTATATTCAAGGCGGCGGTGGTGGACAACCCTTTTATGCAACTGCAGGTGGGAAGAACCCAGCAGGATTGCAAGAGGCTTTAGAAAAAGCCAAATCGTACATCCTATAATCTGAGCAGGTGAAACTTCAAACGCAACTCTCTTTAGAGAAACAAGAACCCGCCATCGATTACCATTCAAAATTGGTTTTGTTAGGGTCCTGTTTTGCTGAAAATATGGCAGAGAAGTTTTCCTATTATAAATTTCAAAATGAGGTGAATCCCTTAGGTGTGTTGTTTCACCCTGTTGCGATTTTAGATTTACTAACAAGAGCACATCAAAACAATCTTTATACTGAAAAAGACGTGTTTTTTAGTAACGGTTGCTGGCAAAGTTTTTGTGCACATTCGCGATTGAATTCAACATCTCAAGCTGAAATTTTAGAGCGATTAAATACGGCTTTGAAGTCAACTCAAACCCAATTACAGAGTGCATCACACGTCATTCTAACCTTTGGAACGGCATGGGTTTATGAACACATTCAATCCAAAACGACTGTGGCAAACTGCCATAAACAACCTCAAAAAGAATTTAAAAAATCTATTTTAAGCGTCGATCAGCTTCAAGACGCTTTTGAATCTATTAGTTCTATTCTTAAATCGTTTAACCCAGAAGTGTCTGTAGTGTTTTCAATTTCGCCCGTTCGCCACCTCAAAGATGGTTTTGTTGAAAACAATCAAAGTAAAGCCCACCTGATGGCGGCACTTCATGGAGTGATAAACACCACTGAAAACACGCACTATTTTCCTTCCTATGAGTTGCTAATGGACGAGCTTCGAGATTACCGCTTTTACAAAGAAGACATGGTACATCCGAACCCCATCGCCATCAATTATATTTGGAAAAAATTTCAATCCATTTGGATAGACGCAGAAATAAATTCCATAATGCAGGAGGTAAATCAACTGCAAAAAGGTTTTGCTCACAAACCGTTTAACCCATCCGCAACAGAGCATACGTTATTTTTATCAACTTTAGCTAAGAAGGCGCAAGATTTAGAATCTCGGTTTCCGTTTATGAAGTTTTAGGGAGATAGATAAAACCCTAAAATTCTAGTATATTAGCCTAAACAAATTCAGCGAATATGTCAACTTCTTACGTACACTTAAAAGTCGAAAATAAAGTCGGTTATATTGAATTTTATAACTCGCCTCACAATGCTCTGCCCTCAGAAATGTTAGCAAGGCTTACGGAATTAATTGGAACTGCTGGTGCAGATCCATCCGTTGCAGTTATTGTTCTTAAAAGTGGTGGTGATCGCACCTTTTGTGCAGGCGCAAGTTTTGACGAATTGATCGCAATTTCAAACCCGCACCAAGGCGCGGAATTTTTTGAAGGTTTTGCCAATGTGATTAATGCTCTTCGCAACTGTCCTAAAATCACGATTGGTCGTGTGCAAGGAAAAGCAGTTGGTGGCGGTGTTGGTTTGGCGGCAGCAACCGATTATTGTATGGCAACGACCCATTCAGAAATAAAACTAAGCGAACTCACTATTGGGATTGGACCGTTTGTCATTGAACCCGCAGTGACCCGTAAAATAGGCCTAAGCGCCATGACTCAATTAAGTTTGGAAGCTTCTACATTTTTCTCGGCGCAATGGGCACAAGAAAAGGGGCTGTTCATGAAAGTTTGTCCTTCCGTAGGTGCTTTAGACACCGAAGTAAGGATGTTGGCAGAACAACTGTGTGCATACAATCCTGAGGCTATCCAACAATTAAAAAAAACCTTTTGGGAAGGCACCGAGCATTGGGGTGAATTATTAAACGAACGCGCCTCCGTAAGTGGTCGCTTGGTATTAAGTGATTTCACCAAAACCCAATTAAAAAAGTATAAATAAGTTACTAGTCAAACTCATTTTAAAACACATTAAATCAATGTCAAATTCAATTTCAATCAACACAGTTAAGGAGTCAAAAGTCGATGCCCTCGATTTTGATACCATTGCCTTAGGGCGTACGTTTACAGATCATATGTTTGTGTGTGATTATGAAGATGGACAATGGAAAAACCCCAGAATCACCCCGATGGAAGTGATCCCAATGCATCCAGCCTGTATGGCATTGCATTACGGACAGGCCTTGTTTGAAG
>Ga0115569_10002745_pt1 | contig 13292 bp, 10 predicted proteins | sample COGITO_mtgs_1205_2_FD_87295 | JGI IMG/M metagenome (GOLD analysis project Ga0115569, IMG submission 87295) | Pelagic marine microbial communities from North Sea - COGITO_mtgs_120503 | ecosystem: Environmental > Aquatic > Marine > Epipelagic | place: Germany:Helgoland, sampling site Kabeltonne...
AAAGATGAGCAGCACGAGCGCGTCCTCCGAGGAAAGCGCGGGTGGTGGTGGTGGTCGTGGTCATTACGGGGGTGCAAACATATCCTCCCCTGCGTCAGCGACGCCGTATTATTCTCACCAATCGCATATTTTGCAGCACCAAGTCGGAGTTGACTTTCTCTCGTCGTTTCAGCTTCAGCAAACGCAGACGCAGCAAAACCCCGCGGCGCAACACACACGAGGGGAACAATCTTCGAGGAAACTTTCTTCTCCTTCTTCGCTCTCGTTGAGTGGTGGTCAAGGTGGTGGTTCCGGGCAGCAACACGCGCAGTCGTCATCATCGCCGCAACTGCAGCAACAACAGCAACAGAAGGCGACGACGACGACGACGACGCAACAACAGTCTCAACAATTCTTTTCGCACGTGGTAGCCGCTGGGTGGTGCGCGCAAGCCGCGGAGAATAATCAAATCATGGGCGAGCTCGGGATGCGAGCGTATTTTAACCCGTACGGTATCGCCTTGTCCGGGTGGGATATCGATCATCCTTCGCACGAAAGTCAAGAAATAGAGCCTTCGAGGTTGAACGAGTTCGCTTCGATCGATGACGTGCACACGTCCTCGGAACAAGAAGGAGGATATAACATGCGGTTCCACCCAGATCCAGACGCGAGAGAGGCGTATGGTGGAGCGATGTCGCTGAGAGAACTGTCCGATGCGATCGATTGGCACGACTGGAACTGCCGGGACGTGTCGCTCGCGGCGAAGGACCGGTCGTTTACGCCGCCGTATTTAGGATTGTTGAGAGGGTATTTGAACGCGTATTTCTTACGGTTAGTGGAAATTGGAAGAGTCATTCAGTGCTTTTCCGACGAAGGAAGAGCGGTGTTCGTAGCTTTCCACACCGGGTTGTTGACGAAGAAGGAGAAGAACGAGTTGTATTGCGTGTTGCAAGCGAGAGAGGTTTTGGGAGGCGCGAGCGGTCAAACGCAGCGCTATCAACAACATCCGTACGAGCTCGTCGCGTTTGTGACGAAAGATCGATTGAGAGATCCAAACATGCCGTGGAATTACATCGAGCCTTTGATGCGCGCGCCAGATCCGGCTATCTTTTACGACGATCCTTTAGATTTGGTCTACGACGCGCACGCCGCGTTGGACGTGGACGCCTCTTTTTGGGAACAGTTGGACGATTTATCGTTGGTGAGTTCATTTTTGCCGAAGAATCTTTTGAACTCGCAGTATTTGCGAAGAATATCGGCGAAAGAGGCGATCAATCGAGCCGAAAGAATTTGCAAGTTGGATCCGAAGCAAGCTGCTTTGACGTTTACGAGATTATACGGGCCTCGGCAACCGGGGGAGACGCGCATGGTCCTTCCTTTGACATTTATCGATCACGAAAGCTATAACGCTTTGAGTAGCGATGGTGATAAAAGCGCGTCTTCGACATCAATTGTTCCTTCTTCTTCTTCCGGAACATCTTCTCTTCAAATTGGAAACTGCGCTTTGATTTGTACGTTCATGAAGTCAAAGCGCGGCGTGAATCGCGCGTATCGAGCCATCGGCTTGCAATCTTTAGAAAGCGCCTTCATGGAAGCGCGGATTATCGGTTCTGTCGATCAGCCATGGTTACGTCGAGACGGCCCGAAAGCACCGTCATCGCAACTGCAACGACCGAGAACGGCGACGGGCGGGGCGGAAGAATACAGCGCGCAATTCGAAGCGACGTTGAAACAGTTGCAAGCCGTGCAAACTTCGCGCGCCGCCGCCGCCGTCGCGGTCACCGCCTCTTCGAAGCATAAAAAGCGAGATCAACGGCCAATGTCTCCGGGGACACCAGATGGGCAGCACATTTCGTATTCGTACAAGTATGGCGCGAAGAGATCTCCGGTATCTCCGGTTGAGATTGAAGAAGACGAAGAAGCGAGAAAAGAAAGAGAAGAAGAAGAAGAAGAGGAAGAGGAAGAGTATGTCGCTCGATCGAGCGAAAGAAGAGCGGAGATGGCCTACGCGTATGCGTTAGTTCCAGTTACTCCTGGAACTGGGAAACCACCTTTATATGGCACCGTGGTGGCGGCAGCGGCAAAGCAAGCGAAAATGCACGAATGGATCGAGCCGCGCAGTGCGATTAAGAAGCAACAGCAACAGCAAAAGAAACGCGCCGCGGCGCCGGACGAGGAAGATGTAAAGGTGAAGGGTAAGAAAACATCAACCTCTCGCGTGGCCACCTCTGCCGCGACCGCTCCATCGTCTGGAGGGTTTACATACGAAGGGCCGAAAGTGAACATTCCGAATTTGCCCGAGAACGTCTTAGATGAGGTCTACCAAGCCGCTGGTTTGGACGTATCGTATTCAGATATCAGAGACGTGAAGGAGATGCCGGAGAAAGATCGACTGGACTACCTGAAGCGCCAAAAGAACGCGCATAAACTTGCGGAAGAGATTGTTTTAAAAGAGTTAGCGCCGTTCGGAGAAATTATCGACGTTACCGTCAGGCCGACTAAACACGCGGCGGATCAAATGTATGCGGTCGTGACGTTTAAGAAATGGTACGATCTCGAGGCCAAGGAGACCATCGAGAGCGGCGGCTTATTCACGGTTGAAAATTTTTTCAACAACGAAGGAAAAATTGTCATGCGCAAGAGCGAACGAGATTTTGGCGCGCCGGCGAAGAAGAAGATTGACATTTCTCCCGCGGGTGCTGTATTGGGTGAATTTATGGGTACTAAGAAGATGCTCGACGCCGATGAAGATGTGCGACCGCCGGTGGAGCCCAGATCGGGATGGACGAAAACGAAGCACTCGAGTATTTCTGGCCAGCGCTTGTATCAAGGGAACTGTGGAAAATGCGAAAAGACATGCTTTGTGCCCTTCATGCCAATAGCTTCTATGCCCATTCCAAAGTGTTCGCAGTGCATGAACGAAGAGATGCGAAAGAAGTAAACAGAGAGAAAGAGAGAGAGATTTACGCTTGCGGCGGAAGGCTCAAGCTCAGAGTGAGAGAGGAGGACGGGAAGAAAAAGAAGAAAAAAAAAGTTTTCATAAAAAGTAGTTACACATATACACATACAACAGCATCTATTCGCGCGCGCAAATCCAACACCACCACACACTCATCCATACATTTATATCATTATTATGTTTTTCTATCGGCTCAAGTTCTCTTGAACTTCTTCTTTCGAGACTTCAACCTCTTTAATCTCTTCGTGCACGTCGTCGTCTAATTTCATTTGTGCCTCGGGCACTATCGTGCTCTGCACGGACTCACCGGGGACGATGCATTCCGTCCGCACGTCTTCGCACTCGTCGTCTTCTTCGGGATAGTACCTATCTTTGCCAATTTGCTTGACGAATCGATTGAATAATTTCACCACCGCGACATCCGGCGTCAACAGTTTAATCGCCAACGATTTCTTCCCTCGCGAATTCCCGAGCTCAGTTTTGATCTTCCTCACCACCCCGGAAGCGGCCACATCGGCCGGTTCTGCCAACGCGTTGACGAACATTCGTCCTTGCTTGCCAAACGCGTACCTCCCACTGGAAATTAAATCCGTAAACACCATCCCTGGACTGACCGTGTGCACTTTAATCATTTTATCTTTCATCTTTTCGTTCGAACTCATCTCTTTGTTTAACGTTTTCGTCAGTTGGCTCAATCCGGCTTTGGTGAATCCATACGCGGCGTATTTTCTCGTTTCCATCCCATCCGATCCCGCTCCTTCCATGTTAAATATGTGATATCCAATAATATTCTCATCCTTCTGTGCCGCCATCGTTCTCATCGCTTCTCGACAACACAGCAACGTCCCAAGCGCGTTCGTCTTCACCACCTCTTCGATCGTGCTCGGATCCTGATCGATGATATCGTTGTACTCGTACCCGTTCGTCCCGGCGTTGTTGATCCAAAAATCAATCCCACCAAAGTTTTCTACGCAATATCTCGAGAGTTCTGATACTTGTTCGTGATCGCACACGTCGCACGCGATCCCGCACACGTTTTCCATGCCGTATCTCGCGCGCAACTCGAGGACGACATCGTTCACATTCGCCTCTGAACGAGAAGTCACGCACACTCGATCGCCTTCCTGTAAAAATTGGTTGGCGAGTTCGTAGCCTAAACCTTTCGTGGACCCGGTAATGAGCACTCGCTTTTGACTCATTTGATATTGTTGTTCGTTTTCTTCTTCTTTTTCTGCTCTTTTCGCCGTCGTCGTCGTCGCCGTTCTCGCGGACGTTGATGAAACTTTTCCTCTGTGTCGTCGTCCGATTGGATTAAATCCATCATCGGCGGATGAAACTCTTCTCGCCATCGCGCTCGACGACGTAAACGATGTCGTCACCTTCCCGCGTCCCGAAGATCTGTTCGTGATGATTGCATTTTTTGCCGCCGCTGATGCCTTGGGAGTTGACGACATCATCATCATCATCATCTTTGTTGTTGTTGTTGTTAATATGTGCGTGAGATGATATTTTTTCTGCCGCCTTTTAGACTTACGTTTGATGAGATAAATTACAACTGCTGCTGCTCGGCGTGCGTTTGCGCTCGTGTTTATTATTAGTATATCTTTCTTTCTAATTGCTCATTAATTTTCTCCCGACGAGCAGATCTCTGCTCTATTGCTCGTCTCTACCGCCGCTTCTTTTTTCTCCTCCTCCGCTGGGTTGTTGTTGCTGCTTTTGTTGTTGTTGACGTTGACCCCCGTCTTCGGTCTCCTCTCTTTGCTCTTGTTGTTGTTGTTGTTGTTGTTGTTGGTTTCCAGTTTGAGCAGCAACATCGCCGGGTTGCTGATTGGCCAACAACTCGCGAACGACCGTGCTGTTTGGCCAAAATGATTTCACTTCTTTTGCCTCGTTCTCTGATAACTTTCCTTCTTTTAAAGCTTTCAACACGTATCGCTCCCATTTTTTGTGGTCCAACGTTTTGAAATCTACGTTTTCTCTCGCGATGATATCGACGTACACTTTCAACTTTTTCAACTCGTTATCGGTCGCTCGGCTCGTGTGCGCGTTTCGAAAGGGTTTAATTTTCAACCCGGAAGATGGGTTCATGGCGAAGTTTCTGCGCAAATCGTCGAACATGATGGTATTGCTGGAATCGTACCCTCGCTCTTGGCTCCACGGTTGCGCCCAAATCCATCCGAGCGGTTTGCAATTGAAAATGCCTCGTTCTTTAGTTTGGACGGTAATCATAGATCCAGAATCCACTAACGCTAAGATCTTATAGCTCGGATGCGATAACACACCTAATTCTTGCATTTTCGTTTTAACCCATAACATGCTCGTCGCGCTCCAGATGACAATGTCGTACCTCTTATACGCGCTCGACAAAAAATCGTGCAGATACGGCCTCGCCAACTCTTGCGCGTTCTCACCCGGCGTTCGGTGGTCAAATAACGTGTAATCGATATCCAAAACCAACAATTTCTTCCCTTCTCTCGTCTCGTTCAACGGACTCAACCCTTTATACTTCTCCACCCTCGCCGCTAACCTCGCCACGTACACCGGATCCGCGTAACACAACAAAGGCTCCGAATCCAACACGTCGCTTTCGAAATCATCCAAAATCTCCGGCGCTTTCTCCAGCATTTCCTTCTCCAAATTCTTCAACTCAGTCACATCTTTCGTCGATTTCCCTAATAACATCACTTTATTCGGCAGTTTCCCCAAGCTCTCGATCGACGCTTCGTCCGGCGCTAAGTGTTTTCCGAGCTTCAAATTCGGCATCTTTTGATTCATCGGCTCGATGCCGGTTTCTCGTTCAATTTTTCTTTTCAGCTCACGAATGGTACTCCGCTTGGAAATTTCGATGTGGATTGAAGCTTTCCCGTGTTTAATCTCAATCGTCGTCGTCGAATCGTTCATGTTGTTGTTGTTTCGATGATCACGGTGGTCGTCGATGTCAACATCGATATCATCAACTCCTCCGCTCATTTAAGATATCCAAATCTTTATCCAAAATGGAAACAACGAACCGTCGCTGCTCTCTCTGCGCGTTCGTTCTCTCTCAAAAGTCTTCGTATTATTACCGCGCGCTTAATTTGCTCTCCTGCGCTTCTTTTTCTTTCTTTCTCTCGTCGGTAGTAGTGGTGGTGGTGGAAGAGATCAGCGCAAAGCGCAGCTTTAGCAGCAGCGAATACTAAAAGTGACGAGTGAAACGAAAAGATTTTCAACTCGTATTTAGGGGAAAAGAGACGTCACAAACACACTCTTTTGGCATTACCGCGCGCACAAAGAAGAAGCGCCTAAATACATAAACACACACACACACACGCGCGCACGTATTATTAAAAGAAAATGGGCCTGTGCGTCTCGAAACCGATGGAATCGTCGACCGAATCGACTAAAACGACGACGCGTAATACTAAATCAAAGTTAACAAAATCCAATTCATCTGTCGTGCAAGATCCGCGGTCGCACAAAATCACGCGCGTGAACGGCGCGAGCATAAAGTCTCTCGGGAACGCGTTGTTCTTTCCGGACAAAGCCATGCCGTGCAAATCAATCACCGTTCCAAACTTTGTGTGCAGAAGAGGCACTGCTTGCGAGTATGCGCACGCGCAAACAAACTTGACGTTCTTTTTGGATTGTTTGAACTCCGCCGAGTTTTCGTTGGACGTGTGCATATTCCAACTGACGTGTAACGAAATCGCCGAGGCGGTGACGAACGCGGTGAAAAGAGGCGTAAGGGTGAGAATTATCACGGACGCGAATAACGTGGACAGCAATGGGTCGGATATTCGACGATTGAACGAACTCGGAAGTCCGAACAAAGGGTTTCATTATAATCACAAGATGGGGATCCAAATCAGATGCGACGAAAGAGTCGGAAGCCAAGAGTGCCGAACGAAGCCGCACATGCACCATAAATTTTGTATCATAGATTGCGGGCAATCGAAAAAAGATTACACGAGCAATACGAAATTAATGAATGGAAGTTTCAACTGGACGAGACAAGCGGTTTTGGAGAATCAAGACAACGTGATGGTTTTAGAAGGCTCGGTGAACTTCCCGATGATTAACGCCTATCAGCAATCGTTTAACATGATGTGGTCGAAATACGAACGGTTCGTGCTGCCGAGGGCGGGTTAGTCGTGATGATGATGACGAAACCGAGCCTACAGCGGCGCGCGTAGTAGTGTATAGTGATGATGATATTATTGTGTTGTGCTAGTGCTTGTATTATACTGATGAAAAGAATATCTTGATTTTTATTTCATGAAAATTTCATTGTTTTATGTGTACAAGCGAATTTGCGACTTTTCACTAATGGCGCAAAGTCGACTTTTCAACGGCACGTCGCCGCGCCAGTCTTTCTACTAAAATACCTTTTCTTCTTCTCCTTCCTGCTCTCTCAACTCCGAAGCGGACGATAACGATTTCTTACTTTTCGAAGAGAAGATACCGGTCAAGAACCCTTTCTTCTTCTTCTTTTTCTTTTCCGCCTCCGCGGAAGCCCCCTTCTTGAGGTCGTCTTCTTTCGCCGCCTTCATCGACGAAAACGCGATTCCTTTCTTCTTTGCCGACGCTTCCTCGTTCTTCGTTTTAATCAAATCCTCTCTAGTATCCGACTTTGTCGCCGCTACCCTTACCCTCCCTCCGCTCGAGTGCTTACTCGACAACTCGCTCAAATTCTCTTCCTCTTCTACGATGGTCTCGTAAATTGCGTCGTTTTCCTCCTCCTCATCGTCTCTCTCTCCTCCTTCGTACTCTCCATACACGCACGTATTGTACATATCGTCCTCGGCTTCGTCGTAATCTTCGTCTCTGTTACTGTTCATTTCGTCTCTCGATTGCGCCAAAAGCGCTTTGATTCGCTCGGAAAATTTCGCCGAATCCGAGACTTGTTGCTGCTTATCTTCATCTTTCTCCTCTTTGAGAACCTCCACTTGTTCTCGATGTTCTTGTTCTTGATGTTGTTGTTGCTTTTGATGTTGCGAGGCGATCCGGCGGAACCGTTCCAAAGTCGTCGCATCGTCTCCCACGTCGATCGACGCTCGCTTCGACCTTCGTCCCGATTCTTCCTCCAACTGTAACAACTCCTCTTGGTGATGTTTTTGTTGTTTTTGTTGTTGTTGTTCTCCCCCTCGACTGCTGTTGCTGTTGTTGTTGTTGTTATTGCTGTTGTTGTTGTTGTCCTGACTGGATGAACTTCTTTTGGGACTTCCGTTATCATTCGCATCACTCGTCGTCGTCGTCGTCGTCGTCGTCTGAATCGTTTTCATTCTCGTTAGGTCAAGATTTTGGAAACCAACTGTCGCATCGTCTTCATCTTTCGCGCGACAACTGCTGCTCGTATTATTACGACTCCCAGGAACCATCGTCGAGGATGATGACATCCTGATCTGTTTTACAAAAGCTTCGAAAGAGTGGTGGTACTGCTCTTTTTCTTCTTCTTCTTCTTTGTGTATGCGTCGATAAAGTGTCGGGCGTGAATGCATTAAAATACGAGAGGAAAAAGCTCTTTTGGATAACTTAAAAGACAGTCATGAGAGTGTGTCTCTTCATCTTCTCGATCGAGTAAAAAAGTGTTTCTCGTCGCATTTGATGGAGTTCGCACGAGAAGACCGTCGGTGTTCACTGAATTTCTGTTCCTCCTTCTAATACGAGTGTACTCTCGCGCTGGCTGCTACAATACATCTATGTTGTGAACGCTAGAAAAACAGTATTGAACTCCTACGTAATCGCGGTAGAACAACTACTCTAATAGCCCACTCTCTACTTCTAATACTCTGCGATGCCTTTATCATCACCAAAAACACACTCGTTCTCGTCGTTCTCGCTTTCTTTTTCGTTCTCCGCTTGTCTTCTTCTCATTTCCCGCTCTTTGCGCGCGATTTCCGGCGTCCAACCGACCCCGACGGCGACGCCTTTCGGCCGGCGCGAAAGCGGCTTCTCGGCGACGATAAATTTTTCCCCCTCGCGAGCGCGTTCGGAATAGTTGTGATATTTTGCGAATTCGTGCATGACGATGCTCGACGCGACTGCGACGTTTAGAGACGCCGTACCTGCGCCGTATTGCTTTATGTAGACGAAACCGTCGCAGATTTTCTTTTGTTGAGGGGTCATCCCGTGGCCTTCGTTACCTGTTTTCGTTGCGAGTCGAGAACGAGAACGTCAATCGGGAGAACTCCAAAGAGGAATGAAAGAGAACGGCGGCAACGAAAGAAAGAGAGAGAGAGAGACATAATAGAAAAAAGGCAACAAGTACATCGATTTTTCACTCACCTAAAACAAAAGCCGTGTTGCCTTTCCACGGATACTTCGCCACGTCCACGCTCTCCTCGGTAATCTCCACCCCTAAAATCTCCTCAACATTATAAGTCTCTCTCATCGTCTCCCTGCATTCCTCCAACGTTGGATGGTGTTCAATCTTCACGTGCGCGTCCGATCCTTGCGACCCAAAAACGTTGTAATGCGCGGATCCAACCAAGTGCATGGATTTCACATCAAACGCGGTGCAGTTGCGACAGATGGTGCCGATGTTGTGTTTTTTAGACACGTTTTGGACGATGAAATGCATCTCAGCAGGGGGTACCTTTTCAGAAGGCATCTCTTTCTCTTCTCTTCTCTTCTCTCGTTATTAGTACTGTTATTGTTATTCGTATTCTCCAAAACTCTGTCTCTCTGTCTCTCTGTCTGTCTGTTGCGCGCGTAAAGCAAAGTTCATCAGAGAGCCGACTTATAGTAGAGATATCATTACCTTTTCTTTGTTGTGTCTGTGTTTTTTGTTTTTGCAGTTTTGCCGGCAAAAACGTCAATTATTCGTCAAAAAATCTCAGTCAACGCATGTCTTTTGCAAAAAAGAGATCCTCCTCCTCCTTCTCACGCAAAGCGGAGACGACGAAAGAGATGACGACGACGACGAACAATAACACTAACGACGAAAACAGCAACAACACCAACACCAACAATTCGTCGTCGTCAAAAAAGTCGTCCTCGTTTACTCTTCCTCCTTCTCCGAATAGGGAGACGATGTTTTCATTCCATTGCTCGGCGACGTGCAGTCACGGGATGTTGAGGTAAGTATTTTTTACTCGCAACATATTCCTCCTCGTTTACCATTAACCATTATTCTCTGTTATTATTATTATCATCATTCAAACGACACAGGGAAATCGAAACGTTCTGGAAGAAGCAAAACGCGTCGTTACGACACGAGCTGTCGACCACGCGTAAAAACGAAACGAAACTGAAACGAGAGTTGGAGAAAATGGAAGATCGACGAGCGAACGAAAGGAAAGAAATGAAATCGATGCGAGAGGCTTTACGAGCGATGCGAGAAGAGGCGAGAAGGCACGAAAAGATTACGATTGATTTGTCAAAGAAGCACGAGGAGGAAATGCAGAAGGTGATGGATGAAAAATATCGAGTCGAGATGGGAGCGAGTTACGCGATGGATGAAGTTTTAAGGAAAGTCAAGAGGATTACAGTTGTCGATGATGATGATGATATTGATGCGCATGCAGATGGTTCATACGTACATGCGAGCTAGCTTTTGCCTTTCGTTGCTATATTTATTTCTCATGTTCGCAACGTGCAAGTTGTACATCTCCGGAATCGCTTTGACCGCCGCCGCGTAGACGACGCTACTGAACTTCCCTTTACCTGGACCAGTGCCTGGATGTTCGAATTGTGTTTTGACCAATCTCAGGAACGCTTCGGTGGATTCCGGGTCGAACACCCACTCGTTCGGTTTCTTTGATTTTTGAATTTTCGCGTGGCAAATCTCGCATCGCTTTTTAAAATCCTCAAAATTACTCTTCCAAGTGTCCGTCATCCAATCGTCGTTTTTCTCGTCAAAAGTCGCCGCGACGGCTGGAGATTTTGAAGCTGCTTTCAATGGCGTCGGACGCGCCGATTTTGTCGGCGTTGGACGCACAGAGCGAGTGTTCGGCGAGGAAAAACCCGCGGCGTTGTCGATACCATTCTCTCCTCCTTCTCCTCCTTCTCCTCCTTCTGCGACGAGTTTCGCGGATTCCCAATCTGGATTTGCCGTTTTGAAAAACTTGTTCATTTTGTCCCGGAGCGTTTTTTCCGTCCAAACAAACTCCATCTCCGTTAACAAATACATCACCATCGCTCTGGACAAAAACGGGTTAAAGAGCTCTTTCGGCGCTCTCATGCAAAACTCCTCTAATTTTGAGTTCAATTTCTCTTGTTTATCTGCTCTCAAGGCGTGCTGACCTAAACCAAACTCGTTCGCGTCGTCGTTTATTTTCCCGCTAAAAATTTGCGCGAGCTTTGCGAGCGCTTTCACGATTTCAACGAGTTCTGGGTCGTTCTCGTCTTCCGGTTTCCACTCGCCAATCGGTTGCGGTCGTCGGCCAATCAGCGGGTTGCTTACTTTCGTACCCATCGCGCTCACAAACGCAGCCGGTGGCTCGATACCATTCGCAATCATTTCCTCGCGCATATTCATCCACTTTCTCGTCATTTGGTCTTTAGACAAACCAACCAAAGGCGCGTATTTCTCGTTTGTCGAAGCTATGCTGACGATGTGCGCCCACGCGTGGCCGAATTCTTCCACCCCTTCTTTCAACGCGGTGAGCATAGGCTCCGTCCAATTGATCGTCCATCCGCGTCCACATCTGATCTCTCCTCTAGCTTCCGCTTCCAGTCTTAGCTGTTCTTTTTGTTTGTAAGTCAACTCAACTTCGCCTTTCAGCGGCGTCGTGCCGTCGGCGTTGACGTTTTGAATTTCTCCTTTATTCACAAAGAAACCGGAATGTTTCGTTTTCCTCCCATCTCGGTCGAAATACTCGTCCAACTCTTCGTCGTCGATCCAATCGTCGTCGACGTCGTACCAATCGATGTCACCACGTCGGCGTCGCTTGTTGCTTTTCTCCTTCTTCTTTCTTTTCTTCTTCTTTTCTTGATCGTTTTGGGGCTGTTTTTCGTCGCTCCCCGGCGCGCTTTTATCGTCATTATTCGCGTTCTCTTCATCGCCACCAGTACTACCTTTCTCTCTTTTCGCTCTCTTCTCTTTCGAAGGTGGTGCCACCAACGTTCCTCCGGGCGTCCTCGTCGGATGATCGTCTTCCATCTCCGACCCGCTCGAATCGTCGTCCTCGTCGTCGTCCTCTTCCTCGCTTCCATCCTCCTCTCCTTCGCCCTTCTCCCCATCTTCCTCCTCCTCCCCATCCTCGCTCATTTCCTCTTCCTCGCTCTCTTCTTCATCCGAACTCTCTTCAGAGGACGAATCGCTCTCGTCTCCGCCTTGCATCCCGCCTTGATACAGCGCCTCGATCCTTCGAATAACCGCCGCCATGTGCCCTCCGCCGCCGTTCGTTTCCAACATCTTATCGTTATTCGTTTTGCTCAATTGCACATCTCCTCCTCCTCCTCCTTCTTTTTCGGCTTGTTGTTCTTTCTCTTGTTTCTCCTTCGTTTTCATTCGTTCTTTCACCGATATCCCGGTTTGTTCCTTGACCAATTTTTTGTAGTTGATCACGTTGTCCGAAGAGTCTTCCATGTCCAACTCGCATTTTCTGTTTTGTTGTTGTTTTCGATGAAAAAATTGAGAGAAAATTTCAAAAAAGTCAAGTCAGTTTCAACTGTTTAAAGGGAAAGTGGTTTTTGCAAAATACAAAAGCTCGTTTGAAACCACATCGACTTTCTCGTTCGAACTGAGCCGCTTTACAACACGTGGCTCCCTTTGGTGGAGTCGTCATTATCGAATGTAATCAGCTGCTGATTGGGGTTTTTGTTCTCGTTCGAATTGAAAGTCGATATGGTTTTCCGAGAAAAAAAGAGAGACGAGAGAGAGAGAAAATTGATGATGATGAAAGATGTGTCATCTCTGCATATACAAACATAAACGCACAGTCGTTTCGTCGCAGGCGGCAGCGCAGAAGTCATCGTCGCGGTAGCGGACGCGATGGTGCCTTCCGCGCCGTTCGTTTTATCCGCGAATACCGTAATCTTGAATCACTTTGATGAGAGGAGAAGAGAGATGAGATTTGCGATTGAGAGAGACGTGTGTGTATTCAAATCTCAAAATCGTTCCACTTTTGATTGAGAGAGAGACTCCTTGTTCTCTCTTCAGCGATGAAAGTCCAAAGAGAGAGAAAGAAAGTTTGTTCGTCAGAGAGGAGAAAACACACTTTACGACGCTCTCTCTCTCTCTGTGTGTTCTTCTTCCGCGCTCTTCTCTTTGTGTGGTTTCCGCGCGTTCTTTCTCTCTCTTTTCTTTAAATCTTATTATAAAGGAGAGGACGGAAAGAAAAATGAAGAGAGAAAGAAGGAGCGCGCTTTTGCCTTTGTGCTTAAACCCTACACCCTAAACAGTTTTTTTCTTCAAATTTAATAACGAGTT
>Ga0115569_10002748_pt1 | contig 13285 bp, 9 predicted proteins | sample COGITO_mtgs_1205_2_FD_87295 | JGI IMG/M metagenome (GOLD analysis project Ga0115569, IMG submission 87295) | Pelagic marine microbial communities from North Sea - COGITO_mtgs_120503 | ecosystem: Environmental > Aquatic > Marine > Epipelagic | place: Germany:Helgoland, sampling site Kabeltonne...
GTTTCTTGGGATTTTGTTGAATTACCAAGTCAGGTTTTAGAAAATTGGTGTTACGAAAAAGAAGCTTTAGAATTGTTTGCAAAACATTATGAAACTGGAGAAATTATTCCAATGAAATATGTCGAGAAAATTAAAGAATCTGCAAGTTTTCATGAAGGAATGCAAACATTAAGACAATTGAGTTTTGGGCTGTTAGATATGCAATGGCATGGACAAGATCCTTCAGAAATTTCTTCTGTAAAAGAATTTGAAAACAATGCTTTTTCGAATACAAAATTATATCCTGATGTTTTAGAAAACTGCATGAGTACTGCTTTTTCTCATATTTTTCAAGGAGGATATTCTGCAGGATATTACTCTTACAAATGGGCAGAAGTTCTAGATGCAGATGCTTTTGAATACTTTTTAGAGGAAGGAATATTTAACAAAGAGGTTGCTACAAAATTTAAAGAAAATGTACTCTCTAAAGGAGGTACAGAAAAGCCGATGATTCTATATAAACGTTTTAGAGGAAAAGAACCAAAACCAGACGCTCTATTAAAAAGAGCAGGGTTAATTTAGTAATCGGTTTTTTACTTCAATCCATTTACTCATATACTTTGTAGCTTGTAATGTTTGATGCTGTAATAAACTTCCTAAAAAATTTTGAGTTCGATGTTCGAGTAAATTTTGTTGAATTTCTTTTACTTGATTGATAAAAAGCACCCCTAACTTCTCTTTATCGTATATTTGATTAATGATTTCAACACCATGTTTTTGAGATTCATTCCATAGTTTTTCAACAGTATATAATTGAACTGCTTTTTCTGAAAATTTAGAATAATCTCCTGCTACAAAACCATTCCAAGGCAATATATCATGCATCCCTTCTGCTCCAATTTTTGATGTAACACTTGGGGTACCACAAATCATTGCTTCCGTTAACTTTCCTTTAATTCCTGCTCCAAAACGAAGAGGTGCTAAAACAACTCTTGCATTTCTTACAACTTCTTGTGCATTTTCCGCAAAACCTTTAACAATAAATCCTTCATTTGTGTTATGTAGCTGATGTATTTGTTGGTTGGCATACGACCCATAAATATGGATTTCTGCTTTTGGTAGTAACTTTCTTATTTTCGTCCAAATTTGAGTTTTTATCGTTAAAACAGCATCAACATTTGGTTTGTGAAAAAAATTACCAATAAAAATAAAGTTCTCTCTATCTTCAAAAGGGCGCCATTTTTTTATTTGATGTGCATCAACCTTATCTAATAAAAAAGGTAAGTAATAAAGAATTTTTTTATCAATTTTAAAAACATCTTTTAATAAATCCATTTCAAAAGTAGAAATGATTAAACTCATATCACACCTTAAAATAGCCGAAATTTCTCTTTTAGCATCATCCGAATTCAACAATGCTTCAGTATTAAAACCTTCACCTTTCTTTATTTGTTGATGTCTCATCTTTCTTAAGAAATGTAAATCTTCCGTATCTAAGATTCGTAATGCTTTGGGGCAATTTTCTGCAACTCGCCAGCCAAATTGTTCTTCCATCATAAAACGGTCGAATAAGACAATTGTTGGCTGTAATTCCTTTATAAAATCATCAAAAGAAGTATTGTTTAATTCAATAGAAATTTCATCGATTCCTAAAGAACTTAAATTTGATGCCTTTTCACCTTTTTGAGCAGGACAAGCAAATGTGATTTTAAAATCTTGCTGTAAAAACTGCTCAATAAGTTGAAGCATTCTGCCACCTGCTGCAGATGAGTTAGGTTCTACCCAGACATAACCAATAATTAATACTTTTTGTTTATTCAATTGTTTAAAAATTCAATAGTTGTTTATAATTTGCTCGCACGTCCTTTTCTAAAGGAAAAATAAAAAGTAATCTTTAATCCCTATATCGTAAAACTAGTAAATTCTCACTTTATTCTATGAAAATATCCGTATTTTTGGCAACTATTATGAAAAATCAAACCGAAAGGTTTACAGATTAGGCTAAACAAACACACTCATGAAATACGATATTATTGTAATTGGATCAGGACCTGGAGGATATATTGCCGGAATAAGAGCTTCCCAATTAGGAAAAAAAGTAGCAATTATTGAAAAATATTCAACTTTAGGAGGAACGTGTACAAATGTTGGATGCATACCATCTAAAGCTTTATTAGATTCATCTCATCACTTTTATGATGCAACACATCATTTTGAAGAGCATGGAATTTCTGTAGAAAAACCATCTTTCGACTTTGGTAAAATGATTGGTCGTAAAGATAAAGTTGTAGAAACTACAACAGGAGGAATTAAATATCTTATGGACAAAAATAATATTGATGTTTATGAAGGTTTAGGTTCTTTTGAAGATGCTACACATATAAAGATTTCTAAAAATGATGGTTCTTCAGAAATAATTGAAGGAACAAACATCATTATAGCCACCGGTTCAAAACCATCTACCTTACCTTTTATCTCTGTTGATAAAGAACATATAATCACATCTACGGAAGCTTTAAAATTAACTGAAGTACCAAAACATTTAATCGTTATTGGTGGAGGAGTTATTGGTTTAGAGCTAGGTTCTGTTTACAAGCGTTTAGGAGCAGAAGTTACTGTGGTAGAATATGCGCCAAAAATTACACCTACAATGGATGCAGATGTTTCTAAAGAACTTCAAAAAGTTTTAAAGAAACAAGGAATGAAGTTTAATGTTGGCCATGGAGTTACTTCTGTTGAAAGAAATGGAAATGAAGTAATTGTAAAAGCAAACAATAAAAAAGGCGTTGAAGTAGAATTTAAAGGAGACTATTGTTTAGTTGCTGTTGGTAGAAAAGCGTATACCGAAGGTTTAGGTCTAGAAAAAGTGGGTGTAGAAGTTAATGAACGTGGACAAGTTTCTGTGAACGAACATTTACAAACGAACATTTCTAATATTTATGCAATTGGTGATGTTGTTGCTGGTGCAATGCTAGCCCACAAAGCTGAAGAAGAAGGTGTTAATGTTGCAGAATATTTAGCTGGTGAAAAACCGCATATTGATTATAATTTAATTCCTGGAATTGTTTATACCTGGCCAGAAGTTGCTGCAGTTGGTAAAACAGAGCAAGAATTAAAAGATACTGGAATTGACTACAAATCTGGAAAATTTTCTATGAGAGCTTTAGGTAGATCTCGTGCAAGTGGAGATATTGATGGTTTTGTAAAAGTTTTAGCCGATAAAAATACAGATGAAATTTTAGGGGTTCACATGGTTGGTGCACGTGTTGCCGATTTAATTATGGAAGCTGCAGTAGCGATGGAGTTCAGAGCCTCTGCTGAAGATTTAGCAAGAATTTGTCATGGACACCCAACATACGCAGAAGCTGTAAAAGAAGCCGCAAAAGCTGCATGGGATGGTAAAGCATTGAATGCATAAATAGAAAAACATACAATTTAAAAAAATCCCGAAATAAAATTTATTTCGGGATTTTTTTTGGGGAAGAGAATTTTTAAGAGAGCAAACAGGAAATCTCTGAACCAATAATTAATTCTATTTTTTAAAGAAAAAAAGGTAAAAATAAAAGCAAACTTATGCCATTACTTTTTCTTCTCGCAAAGTTTCTTATTTTTAACACATGACAAAAATCACTATCTTACTCCTAACTTTTTTTATTTGTTCAAATTTAATAAGTCAAGAAAATTCACCTCCTAAAACGCAACCCACTAATTTTTTATCGAAATCTTATTACAGCATTAATTTTGGAGGAATATTTTATCCTTTTTCTAATAAAAATTTAATTGATGGATATGCCACTGAAACTTTTTCTAGAAATTATTTTTCGGGAAGAATGTTATTAGGTTATAAAATTCAACCAAATTTAGCAATTCAATTTGGTACTTTAAGACCTGCAGCATGGTTTAAATACGATAACGTAAATAACATAGGTTACCAAAGAAGTGTTTGGATAAATGCTTGGTCTTTATCATTAAAGAAAAACATAAACTTAAACAATAAACTTTCTATTTATGGCGAAGCAGGTATCGCAAACGTTACGAGAGTTGGTTTTTCAATAAATGAAAAAGTAATTTATCCTGATGCCCATTATGCTTCTTTATTGTATGGTTTTGGATTCAACTATAAGTTAAATGATAAATTCAGATTGAATTTAAACGGAACATTTTTGCCTAAATCATTAAAAGAAAATCAACCTTCTATTTCTCAAGCCTCTGTTGGTTTTGAATATCATATTCAAAAATTATCAAAAGAAAAAGTAGAAAAATATGAAAAAAACGGTTTTTTCTTTCCAAAAAATATGATTCAAGTTGGTTACGGAACCAGCAAAATTGGATTTGGAATTAATCGTTTTTTTGGAGCGAGTTTAAAGGTTGGTAACTTTGAAAGCTTTGGAATTCCTGTTTTTTGGGTTGGAGAAGTAAAAGCAGAAAATTCATTTTCAGTAACATATCAAAGATTAGCGTTTAGAACAGAAAAGATTTTTTCTTTAGATTGGGGTTTAAGTGTTACTGCTTTTAATACAGAAGCAACCAATGAACAAGTTTTGGCTTTTTCTATTTTTCCAACAGTGCGTTTTTATTTAATGAGAAGAAAAGGGTTTGATATGTACACAAATTACTCATTAATTGGGCCAACACTGTTAACAAAAGATAATTTAGATAATTTAAATGCTGGCCCTAAAATCACTTATCAAGATATGATGGGTTTAGGAGTTTTCTTCGGAAAAAAAAGAAGTTACAATGCAGAACTCAGAATTATGCATTATTCTAATGGTAATATTTTTCCACAAAATGCCGGAGTTGCAGTACCAATTCAATTTACGCTAGGAAAAACATTTTAAAAGTTCTTTAAATTCTAAAAGAATAACTATTTCAATGCAATAAGAATTGTATTTTTGAAGAAAATATGCAAAGGACAATTCGCACTTTTTCTGTTGAAGATATTATTAAATTCAAGAATAATTTACTCTATTGGGCGCAACAGTTTGAAACATTACTTTGGTTAGACTCAAATAATTATCACCAAAAATATTCTAGTTTCGATGGCGCCTTAGCTGCTGATGATTTTACTTCAATTAAAACAGATCATTACAATGCTTTCGAAAAGCTAAAAGAATACCAAACCATAACCAAAGATTATATTTTTGGTTATATGAGCTATGATCTTAAGAATGATATTGAACAACTTTCTTCGACTAATTTTGATGGTTTAGATTTTCCTGACTTGTATTTCTTTCAACCTAAAAAACTTGTTTTCATCAAAGGAAACGAAGTTGAATTTCATTATTTAAAAATGGTTGATGATGAAATTGAAAGTGATTTTGAAGAAATTACAGAATTAAAAAAGCAAGAAACCTCAATAAGAGAAGACTCTGAGATAAAGATAAAGTTACGAATTCACAAAGATGAATACTACGCTAAAGTAACCAAAGTTTTAGAACACATTCATAGAGGAGATATTTATGAAGCCAATTTCTGTCAAGAATTTTATGCTGAAAACTCAACTATAAATCCTCTTGAAGTCTACAAACATCTCAACCATATTTCAGAACCTCCTTTTGCTTCTTTCTTAAAGTTAGACAACCAATTTGCCTTGTCTGCTTCTCCAGAAAGATATATTAAAAAAGACGGAACAAAAATAATTTCTCAACCTATAAAAGGAACAGCAAAAAGGTTAATTAGTGAATTTGATGACGCTCAATTAGCTTTAGATTTAATGCGCGACGAAAAAGAACGTGCAGAAAATGTAATGATTGTAGATTTGGTTAGAAACGATTTATCAAAAACTGCAAAAATAGGAAGCGTAAAAGTAGAAGAGTTATGCAATGTGTATTCTTTTAAACAAGTACATCAATTAATATCTACCGTAGTTTCTGAAGTAGCAGAAAACACACATCCAATAGATATTATTCAAAGCACATACCCTATGGGAAGTATGACAGGTGCACCAAAAGTGTCCGCGATGAAGATTATAGAAAATTTAGAAGCAACTAAACGCGGTTTGTATTCTGGCACTATTGGATATTTTACTCCAGATAATAATTTTGATTTTAATGTAATTATAAGAAGTATCTTATATAATGAAGAACAAAAATACATTTCATATTCTGTTGGGAGCGCAATTACAGCAAAATCTATTGTAGAAAAAGAATATGAGGAGTGCTTGCTAAAAGCAAAAGCAATGAAATATGTTTTACAGAATTCTAAATAAATTCATTTGGTTTTTTAGAAGCTATTTCCTGCTTTCTCTGCTCGCTTTTATTGCAAAAGAGCAATAAAGAGCTCAAACAAACCGTTCAATCAGGGCTAAACTTACTTGCCAATTATTCGCTATTATTTATCTTTGTAACATGATTATAAACCAAGATGAACTTTTTCAAAAAACTTTTGATAGTTTAGAAGAAAAACCAACAGAACAAAATATGTTTAACATGTTTTTAAAGTTGTATCCAAAAGAATGGAAAGCATTAAAAATTACGTTTTCTAAATTTAACAGAAGTAAACAATCTGGTAAAACAATTCCTTTAGCAAAACCTGAAGTTTCTATTAGAAAAGATATTCGCATTTGGTTAAGTAAGCAATAAAACAGTATTTTTGAACTATAAATGCTGCAAAAACTCTCAAACCACATAAACAAAAACCTTCCTTTTTTAAAGGACAAAAAACTATTAATCGCTATTTCTGGCGGAATAGATTCTGTGGTTTTAACACATCTATTATCAGCATTAAATTTTGATATTTCTCTTGCACATTGCAACTTTAACCTTCGCGGTAAAGAAAGTGATTTAGACGAAGAATTTGTAATACAATTAAGCGAAAAATTAAATCTAAACCTTTTTAAAATTCATTTTAAGACTGATGAATTTGCAAAAAGAAATAAACAATCTACCCAAATTGCAGCAAGAGAATTGCGTTATAATTGGTTTCAAAAATTAATAAAACAAAATTCTTTTGACTACGTTTTAACAGCGCATCATGCAGATGATAATCTAGAAACTTTTCTAATTAACTTAACGCGTGGTTCTGGTTTAGATGGTTTTACAGGAATCCCTGAAATTAACGGAAATATTGTTCGTCCGCTTTTAAATTTTTCTCGCGAAACAATTTTAGCTTATGCAAAAAGTAATAATATAAACTGGAGAGAAGATAAAAGCAATGCTTCAACAAAATATATTAGAAATAAAATAAGACATAAGATTCTTCCCGTTTTAAAAGAAATTAACCCAAGTCTTTTAGAAAGCTTTGCAAAAACAACTGATCACTTAAAAGAAAGCCAGCAAATCATTGAAGATCGTATAGAAAAAATTGCATTAGAAGTTATTTCTGTGGAGCAAAACACTACAAAAATTAATATTAAAAAAATCAGAAAACTTTCTAATCCAAAAGCATATTTGTATCAGCTTTTAAATAAATATAATTTTACAGAGTGGAATGATGTCTATCAATTACTTTCTGCACAATCTGGAAAACAAATTTTTTCTAGAACACATACTTTGTTAAAAGATAGAGATTTCTTGTTGCTTTCTCAAAGAAATGCATCTACAGCCACCGAAATGACGTTTCTAATAAGTGAAGGCCAAACAGAAATCACCAGACCCATTCATCTTAAATTTGAGAGTAAACAAGAAAAATCAAAAGAAAACAAGCAAACTATTTATATTGATAAACGACACCTAGTTTATCCATTAAAACTGAGAAAATGGCAAAACGGAGATTTTTTCTATCCATCTGGTATGACTGGAAAAAAGAAATTGAGTAAGTATTTTAAAGATGAAAAAATATCGCTTCTAGAAAAGCAAAATACTTGGCTACTTTGCAATAATAACAATGAAATTATTTGGGTTGTTAATCATCGACAAGACAATCGTTTTCTTGCTAGAGAAGCTACTAACAATCTTTTCAAAATTACAATTATCACATAAGAAAAATTGCCAAGCCCTTAAATATGAAATCAAAATAATATCTTGAGAATAAAAAATCACTTAAGAAAATACAACAAAATACTTGGACAATACATTAGCAGAAAAAATAAAATTTTTACAGTTATCGTTTAATCATTCTTTATTTTTCAAAAGACCTTCATTTTAAAAATTGAAGGTTTTTTTAGTTTATAAAAATCTTAAAATAAACAAATAGCAACAGAAATTGAATATTTCACTAAATAAGGCCGTAATTTATATATTTTTCGTAAAGAAAAAGAGGATTATTCATTAAAACGTAGGTTTAATAACTCCTGTTTTTCGTAAATTTATTCCTGTAAAAGAACCACTATATGAGCAATTTACCTAAGCTAGATCGATTTAATCAAAACGTACTGTCTAAATACCAAATTTATAACAGTATTTTTACCACACTGCCTTTTGACACCATAGATGACACAGGGGTACTAATACCTCTATTACATAAAGTTTGTGCAAAAGGTTTTGAGTTAGAAAAAAATCCCACAGAAATTATAGATCACTTTTTTGATAAATATCAAGAAAATCCAACGGAGAAAGAAAAAACCGATTTACTTTTTCGTTTTATTCAATTTATAGAACGTCAAGTCGTCTTATTTGATGCCGTAGAAGATGCTGCTTATCCGGTAATAAATAATATGAATGGGTTTGGAACACTAAGAAATTCTAAAGATGCTGCATATCTTAACAATAAAAAAGACGAATTAAAAGCACATTTAGAAGACTTTAAAGTTCGTATTGTGTTAACAGCACATCCAACTCAATTTTACCCAGGATCGGTTTTGGGTATTATTACAGATTTAGACAAAGCCATACAAAATGATGATTTATTACTCATTAGAAAGTTATTAGCTCAGTTAGGAAAAACACCTTTTTATAAAAAAGAAAAACCATCTCCTTTTAATGAAGCTGTAAGTTTAATCTGGTATTTAGAGCATGTATTCTATCATTCTATACCTAAAATTTACAATTACATTCAACATCATATTTACGATGGCAAACCAATAGACAATGAAATTATTGATCTTGGTTTTTGGCCAGGTGGAGATAGAGATGGAAATCCATTTGTAACGACAAAAATTACGTTAGATGTTGCAGAAAGATTGCGTCAAACAATATTAAAAAGCTACTACAGAGATATTAGACGTTTAAAAAGACGTTTTACTTTTGAAGGCGTTCAAGATATTCTTTCAAGAATAGAGAAAAGATTATATAAACATGTCATTAGAAGTTATGTTGAAATTAATTTTTCTCAAAAAATTCTTCTAGAAGAATTATATGCTGCAAGAGAAATTATTGTAAACGAGCATCAATCTTTATTTATTGAGGAATTAAATGATGTAATAAATAAAGTAAGAATTTTTGGTTTCCATTTTGCTACATTAGATATTAGACAAGATAGTAGAGTGCATCACCATGCTTTTATAAAACTAGTTGAAGACCTACATAAAGTAGGAGACACCACTTTTCCTAAAAATTATATAAACCTTTCTGAAGAAGAACAAATTGAAATTTTATCATTAGTAAAAGGTGAAATTGACCCAAATATTTTAACAGACGAAGTCTCTGTTAAAACAATAGAATCTATTTACGCATTAAAAGAGATTCAATATAGAAATGGAGAACGTGGAGCAAATCGTTACATTATTAGTAACAATCAAACTGCTCTTAACGTAATGGAAACATTTGCAATGTTAAACTTATGTGGTTTTGAAAATGAATTGCCCGTAGATGTAATTCCACTTTTTGAAACTGTAGAAGATTTAGAAAATGCAGAAGATGTAATGAGAACGCTGTACTCAAACAATGTTTATAGACACCACATCGCTAAAAGAAAAAACAAACAAACTATTATGCTTGGTTTCTCTGACGGAACAAAAGACGGTGGTTATTTAATGGCAAACTGGGGAATTTTTAAAGCAAAAGAAGCTTTAACAAGAATTTCTAGAGAATTTGATATTGAAGTAATATTCTTTGATGGACGTGGTGGACCTCCTGCACGTGGAGGAGGAAAAACTCATCAGTTTTACGCTTCTCTAGGACCGACAATTGAAGATAAAGAAATTCAATTAACAATTCAAGGACAAACAATTAGTTCTAATTTTGGTACGCAAAACTCTTCTCAATTTAATCTAGAACAATTGATAAGTTCTGGTATTAAAAATGAAGTTTTTGCAAAGGATCAACTAAATGATTTTCATAGAGAATTAATAGATGATATGGCAAATACGAGTTATCAGGCATATGTAGATTTCAAAAAGCATCCTAAATTTTTACCGTATTTAGAAAAAATGAGTACGTTAAAATATTATGCAAAAACCAATATTGGAAGTAGACCAAGTAAACGTTCTAATTCTGATACATTAGACTTCTCTGCACTTAGAGCAATTCCTTTTGTAGGGAGTTGGAGTCAGTTAAAACAAAACGTTCCTGGGTTTTATGGTCTCGGAACTGCATTAAAAAAATATGAAGACGCTGGTAGATTTGATGAAATTATTGAATTTTATAATACTTCAGATTTCTTTAGAACATTGTTAGAAAACAGTATGATGAGTTTAACTAAATCTTTCTTTGGATTAACAGCCTACATGGCAGATGACGAAGAGTTTGGAGAGTTTTGGAAATTGATTTTTGCAGAATATGAAACCTCTAAAAGATTGCTTTTAAAACTTGCTGGACATAATGAATTAATGGAAAACTTTCCTGTAGGAAAAGCATCTATTGAAATGAGAGAAGATATTGTATTGCCTTTATTAACGATACAGCAATTTGCTTTAAAGAAAATTCAAGAACTTCAAAAAAATGGTGGAAATAAAAAAGAGCTAGAAACATATGAAAAAATGGTAATGCGTTCTTTATTTGGAAACATTAACGCAAGTAGAAACTCTGCTTAAAATTTTGTTTATCAGATAATTATATTATTTTTGCAAAGTAATGATACGTACTATGAAAATCTACGCTTTTTTACTTTTAAATTTATTTGTTGGTAGTTTTTGTTTTTCACAACAAAAAACTACCAACAATAATTTTATTCCAATTAGTATCTACACAACTTCTTTTCTTGCTAAAAAAGAAAGCAATCCTTCTTATTCATCTATTAAGAAAAATTTGAAATTCAAAAGTTATTATAAACTTACTACTATATCTTATGAAGATGCTGACAGTGGGCAATTTTTAAATTCTAGTAAAGATATTACCACAAGAGCTTCTAGATTCATCTATGATGATTATAAAAACTATAGAGATGAAAAGTTGCTAAAAGGCTTTTTAGAGAAGTACGATGCTACAAGATGGCGTGAATGTAATTTTAGGCAACAAAACATCAATTAATTTTCTTTATCTTTAAAGAAAAAAAATGCTTGTTAAAGTCTATGGCTCTGCCGTTTTTGGCATCGAAGCCACAACAATTATTGTCGAAGTAAATATTGATAAGGGTATTGGTTATCACTTAGTAGGTCTTCCCGATAACGCTGTTCGCGAAAGTTCATATCGAATATCTGCAGCATTAAATAATAATAATTACAAACTTCCTGGAAAGAAAATCATCATTAATATGGCACCTGCCGATATTAGAAAAGAAGGTGCTTCTTATGACTTAACTCTAGCTTTAGGGATTTTGGCTGCTTCTGATCAAATAAAATCAGACAAGATTGATGAGTATGTAATTATGGGCGAACTATCTTTAGACGGAAGTTTACAACCTATAAGAGGTGCTTTACCAATAGCTATAAAAGCTAGAGAAGAAGGCTTCAAATATTTAATTCTCCCTAAGGAAAACGCGAAGGAAGCTGCAATTGTAGACAATTTGGAAGTTTTAGGAGTTGATACTATTTTAGAAGTCATCAATCATTTTAATGGTAAACAAAAAATTAACCCGACCATTGTAGATACAAGAGCTGAATTTTATAAAAACATCGATTTCCCTGAATTTGATTTTTCTGATGTTAAAGGACAAGAGTCTATAAAACGTTGTATGGAAATTGCTGCAGCTGGTGGACATAATATTATTTTGATTGGTCCTCCGGGATCGGGTAAAACAATGTTAGCTAAAAGATTGCCTTCTATTTTACCACCAATGACTTTGCACGAAGCTTTGGAAACCACAAAAATTCATTCTGTAGTTGGTAAAACAAAAAAAGAAGGATTACTATATCAACGTCCTTTTAGAAGTCCCCACCACACAATTTCAAATGTAGCTCTTGTTGGAGGAGGACAATACCCAAGACCCGGAGAAATTTCTTTGTCGCATAATGGTGTTTTATTTTTAGACGAATTACCAGAATTTAAAAGAGAGGTTTTAGAAGTAATGCGTCAACCTCTTGAGGATAGAGATGTTACTATTTCTCGTGCAAAGTTTACAGTAACGTATCCTTGCAGCTTTATGCTGGTGGCGAGTATGAATCCAAGTCCATCTGGTTTTTTTAACGACCCTAATAGCCCTATGACTTCATCTCCTCAAGAAATGCAACGGTATTTAAGTAAAATATCAGGACCTTTGTTAGATAGAATCGACATTCATATTGAAGTCACTCCTGTTCCTTTTGAAAAGCTATCGGAAGAACGAAAAGGAGAAACATCCTTAGAAATTAGAAAACGAGTTACAGCAGCAAGAGGAATACAATCTGAAAGATTTAAAGATTTTGAAAACATACATTACAATGCACAAATGAGTGTAAAACAGATTCGTACTTTCTGTAAATTATCTGAAGAAAGTTTAACGTTGTTAAAGACGGCAATGGAAAAATTAAATCTTTCTGCACGAGCCTATGATCGAATTTTAAAAGTATCAAGAACAATTTGCGATTTAGCAAATGAAGAAGACATTTCTCCAAGTCATATTGCCGAAGCGATACAATACAGAAGTCTAGACAGAGATGGTTGGTTGAGTTAATTTTTATATTTTTTCAGCACATTAATTAAACAAGTCACCTTTACAATAATAAAAACCTGAATTTTAAATTAACAATACTCCACGGATAGATTATAGGAATTTTAATTGGCTCTATTTAAACTTATTTAGCTAATCTGAAACTCTTAAAAAATACACAATAATTTAATTTCAAAGAAAGTCTGTCTAGTTAGTAAAGTTTCAGGTGATAAAATTTGGAAAAAACAAAAGCTAGTATATTCAGAGTTCACTCTAAAGTTAAAAAGTAGTTCAATTCTGTAATAAATATTTAAAACCGAATATACTTAAGTTTCGATTAAACCCATAAAATGAAAATTAAATAGTTTATGGTATGACAACTATTTATTGCAATTTCTGATTCACTTGCAAAGTAACAAATCGTTTAAATTATAATACCTAATTAGATCAATACTAATCATATCTCATTGATAAACAACGAAAA
>Ga0115569_10002758_pt1 | contig 13258 bp, 10 predicted proteins | sample COGITO_mtgs_1205_2_FD_87295 | JGI IMG/M metagenome (GOLD analysis project Ga0115569, IMG submission 87295) | Pelagic marine microbial communities from North Sea - COGITO_mtgs_120503 | ecosystem: Environmental > Aquatic > Marine > Epipelagic | place: Germany:Helgoland, sampling site Kabeltonne...
ACTACGGGCTCTTAGCTCAGCTGGATAGAGCACCTCCCTTCTAAGGAGGCGGTCGAAGGTTCGAATCCTTCAGGGCTCACTTAAAGCTTCACAGAAATGTGAGGCTTTTTTGTTGGTTAAAACCTACTGTTTGTATGGGTTTTCAATAGTCTAATTTATTTTACAACAGTATTTACAGCCGTATAAAATTAGTGAATTATTTTTATTTTATTGCTATTATTGGTAGACATCGTTAAATTAAATAATCAATAGAAATCAACTATTAATTAATCTTCTCAAAGTACCTCATCATTTTTTCTTCTTCATTTATTCTGTTATTATTTAAGTATTTATTTAAATCTACAAAGCCAAAATCCTTTATTACCGTTTGTTATTTTCATAAAATGTTACAGAAACTCTATTTGCAGCAGTAACTTTTATTCATGGGTCATTTGCTTTCCGATTTTTTTAATTCTCAGTACTTTCATTTTTTTTTTGTATTATTGCTTGTCCCCTAGAAAAAAAAACAAAAAAATAATTAATTTTAGTTTGGATAGGAATGTTATGTTTTCCTACCAATTTTACGTATTTCGACCAAAAGAGGTTGTTGGTGAAACCAGCAATCTACTGAAATAGTATATTATTTTTTTTTAAGGAATTATTGAATTACAACAACGACAAAATGATGTATAAAAAACAAGTAATTAAAAAGATGAATATAAACCTTCAAAAACTATTTTTATTAGCCGCATTTGTTTGTGGCAGTTTCCAAACAAACGGACAAACATTCACGGAAAGTAATTTACCGATTGTTGTTATTGAAACAGATAATGGGGATGACATACAAAATGATCCACGAATTTTTGGTACCATGAAAATAATTCAAAGACCTGATGGAGGCATGAATCAAGTAGCTGATGCTGATACAGATCTCTATTTAAATTATTCGGGAACTATCAGTATAGAAACTCGAGGTTCTTCCTCTCAAATATTAGATAAAAAACCTTATGGTTTTTCTACTTTGTCAGACGATCGTGTAGAAAATGTCAATGTAAAGTTACTGGGAATGTCTAAAGAAAACGATTGGATTCTTAACTCTTTCGCTTTTGACCCGAGTATGATGCGGGATTATATTAGTTATGAAATAGCAAGAGAAATGGGACTTTATGCCGTGAGTTTAAAGTATTGTGAATTGGTTGTTAATGGTGATTATAGAGGTATATATGCACTTTCAGAAAAAATAAAAATTGACGAGAATCGATTAAACATCTCAAAAATAAAAAAGGATGATACCGAAGGAACAAAGCTTACTGGAGGATATTTGATTCAGCAAGATAGATCAGTTGATGGTCGTCATGACTTTCAAAAATATATCATTGAGAAACCAGAACGAGGTGAAATTACTTCTGAACAGAAAGGGTATATTACAGAAGTCTTTTCAGGTTTAGATAATAGTGCTGGTAATCCCGATATTTTCAACGGCTATCCATCTGTTATTGATGTGCCTACATTTATAGATTATATGTTGATGGCAGAAATTTCTTCAAATGCAGATGCGTATGCACTTAGTACTTTTTTCCATAAGGACAAAGGCGGGAAATTAAGAGCGGGTCCAGTTTGGGATTACAACCTAACCTTTGGAAACGACTTGTTTGTATGGGATTATGACCGAAGTAAGACCGACGTATGGCAATTTAAGTATGAAAACATAGGAGCAGGTTTTTGGCAAACTCTTTTTGAAGAACCCACATTTAATTGTTATTTATCTACTCGATTTGAAGCGCTAACACAATCAGGTGCCCCTTTTAATTCAGAGTATATAGATGATTTAATAAACAGTACGGTTTCATTAATTAGGCCAGCTGTTACCCGTAACAATGAAAGATGGGGAACTAATGAGGAAGCTGCTTTTGAATCAAATATTACTGCGATGAAAGCATGGATACAGAATCGAATTACTTGGATGCGTACTAATTTTAAGGAAGAAGAACCTTATGAATCTCCTTGGACTGATGGTGCTGGAGGAGAAAGTATTACTTCAGTTGCAACAGAAAATGACAATACGTATTATTCTATGGATGTGACCGCTACTGATAACGCCTATGACACAAATTTAAGTCAAAAAGTAGCAATCATCCTCAATAAATCATATAAATTGGTTTTCAATGCTTGGTCAGATAGAAATAGAACGATAATTGCAGGGATTGGTCTTAGTGAACATCCATGGTTAACTAATCTAGAAGAAGTAGCAATCACAACCAATAGTAATAGTGTCTATTCCCTATTATTATCTGCAAACGATTTTGGTGCAATTAACGCAAGAGTATTATTTGATTTAGGAGCCGAAGATGGGTTGGTAAATATAGATAATGTATCCTTAAAAATTCAATCAGAATTGGATTCAACTCTTGGTTCAGAATTGTTAACTAACGGTAATTTTGAAAATGAAGAAGAAGAAGAAGAAGAAGAAGAAGAAGAAGAAGAAGAAGATAGTTGCAATATTTCGGTAGAAATACCCTCTTTGGTGATAACGAAAATTCATTACAATCCTAAGGAAACAGAAACGTTTACGGATAGTGACGACTTAGAGTTCATCGAAATTAAAAATACAGGAAATACAGAGATAAATCTTACTGGAATCTACTTTTCAAAATTGGGGATGTCCTATCAATTTCCTCAAGGAAGTACTATTGCTGCGGGAGCATCTATAAGTTTAGCGGGAGATAGAAGTACTTTTGAAGAGAAGTATGGGGTCGCTCCTTTTGGAAAATTTAGTAGAACGCTATCCAATAAAAGCCATCATTTGGTTTTGGTTGACGCTTTTGGGAATGTGATTGATGAAGTAGCATATTCAGATGAAGCTCCTTGGCCAACCTCTGCTGATGGTGAAGGTAACCTTTTAGAACTTACAGATGTTACTTCCGACAATGCGCTGGCAAAAAATTGGATCGCAGTTTCTGATGAAGTTTTAAGTACAAATCGTTTTGTTAATAATGAAGCGGAGTATACGCTATACCCAAACCCAACAGCGGGTACGTTATTTATAAAAGGAGACAAAACGCCTTTAGAAGTTTCTATTTATACTGTTCTAGGTAAGAAAGTTCATACTGCAAAGAATACAAATAACATCGATATTAAAGCTTTGCCAAGCGGTGTGTATACGATTAAGATATCAGATGGTATGCGTCAAGTAAATTCAAAGTTTATAAAAAAATAAACGCTACATAATTTATCAGAATGAAAAAGCCCTTACAGAAATGTTCGGGCTTTTTGATGATTTTAGGTTTTGAGTAAAAATCAGCGTGATTTATAATTTTAGTTTTACTATCTGAATCCTTAAAATGTATTTTAAAGAATTGGGGTATTTTCTTCTAGTAGAGGTCTATCGATTCTTTATTTCTTTTCTAAGAGGGCCATATAAAAACCATCGAAACCAGAAATATGCGCCAATACTTTTTTGTCAGAAACAAAGAAAAATTCTTTACCTGCTTCAGAAGCTAGAAAAGTAGTCACTTGATCCTGATTTTCTGACGGCAAAACAGAACAGGTAGCATACACCATTTTTCCTCCGGGTTTTACCATTTTAGAATATTGCTGTAAAACATCTTGTTGTACTTTTTTAATATTTTCTATAAATTCAGGCTGTAATTTCCATTTAGAATCAGGGTTTCTACGAATAACACCCAAACCAGAACACGGTGCATCAATTAGTACTCTGTCTGCTTTTCCGTGTAATTTTTTTATTGGTTTTGTAGAATCAATAACACGCATGTCAATATTGTGTGCTTTGTTTCTTTTGGCTCTCACTTTTAATTTACGGAGTTTACTTTCATAAATATCCATGGCAATGATTTGCCCTTTATTTTCCATTAGCGCAGCCAAATGCAATGTTTTTCCTCCAGCACCAGCACAAGTGTCAATAACCTTCATGCCAGGTTTTACATCTAAATAGGCAGCAACTAATTGAGAAGAGGCATCTTGTACTTCAAAATAACCATTATGAAAAGCTTCTGTTCTAAAAACATTGGCTCTTTCTGGTAATACCAATGCATCGGGATGTTCTGATGAAAACTCGGTAATTACTTCTTCTGCTTTTAATTTTTTTTGAAGAATTTCTCTTGAAATATTTAACGTGTTAGTTCTTAAAATTACTTTTGCTTGTACATTTAAAGCGGCAATTTCTTTGGTCCAAGTTTCTTCTCCTAATTCTTTTACACACATTTCATCCATCCAATCAGGAATCGATTCTCTGTATTTTCTAGTTCTTGACAATTCTGCAAAACGACCTTTAATTTTTCGCTCTGGAACATCACCAATTTGATTCCAATCGGGCAATGCAATTCCTCTTAAGATACACCAAACAGAAAAAAGTCGCCAAATATTATCTCTATCATACGGTATTTTCACTTCCGCAATTTCGGCATATAATCTGTTCCATCTTACAATGTCATAGATGGTTTCTGCAACAAACTTACGGTCTCTTGCTCCCCAGCGTTTGTCTCTTTTAAGCGCTTTTTCGACTGCTTTGTCTGCATAAACACCTTCATTAAAAATGTCTCTAATACTATCTATAACCGAAAAAGTTAAGTTTCTGTGTAATCTCATTTTTTTAGTATAATAAGGGGGCAAAGGTACATTAAATAAAAGGTATTTTGTATTTTCGTTATTCATATATTTATAAAGTGAATTTAAGTTATCCGATTACATATATTAAAGGAATTAGTGTGCAAAGAGCCACGCTTTTATATACCGAATTGGGATTGAAAACCTGCGATGATTTACTCAATTTCTTTCCATTTAGATATATTGATAAAACGGCTTTTTATACCATTAAAGAGTTACAGCCCAATACTTCAGAGGTACAAATTGTTGGTAAGATTACCCAGGTTAAATCGGTGGCTCAAAAAAGAGGCAGTAGGCTCGTAGCAACTTTTCAAGATGCTACAGGAACTATGGAGTTGGTTTGGTTTAGAGGACAAAAATGGATCAAAGATACGCTCAAAATAAATGAACCTTATGTGGTCTATGGAAAACTAAATCATTATAATGGAAATTTTAGCATTCCACATCCAGAAATAGAATTGGTTAAAGAATACAAGAAAAAGTTGCAAACTAAAATGCAACCTGTTTATCCCTCTACAGAGAAATTAACAAATTCTGGCGTTTCTAATAAGTTAATGCGAACCTATGTACAACATTTATTGCAGCAATTTTATGAAGGAATTCAAGAAAGTCTTTCTCAAGAAATAATAGCTGATTATACATTAATGGGCAAACGGGAAGCGCTCTTAAATGCACATTTTCCTAAGAGTCAAGAAAACTTAGCGAAAGCACAATATCGCTTAAAATTTGAAGAATTATTTTTTATCCAGCTTCAACTACTACGCAAAAAACAGCTCAATAAAATAAAAATTAAAGGGCTTGTTTTTGAAAATGTAAGTGAAAACTTCAATACTTTTTATACCAACCATTTGCCTTTTTCTTTAACCAATGCGCAAAAAAGAGTACTAAAAGAAATTCGAAAAGACGTAGCTTCTGGTGCACATATGAATCGCTTATTACAAGGAGATGTAGGTTCTGGAAAAACCATTGTTGCTTTGTTGGCCATGCTTTTAGCAATAGATAACGGATTTCAAGCGACCCTAATGGCGCCGACAGAAATTTTAGCAACACAACATTATCATGCAATTTCTGAGTTGTTGAAAGACATGAACTTAAAGGTAGATTTATTAACCGGTTCCGTAAAAATAAAAAAAAGAAGAGTAATTCATGAAAGCTTAGAAGACGGTACCCTACATATTTTGATAGGAACCCATGCGTTGTTGGAAGATAAAGTCCAATTTAAAAACCTTGGAATTGCAATTATTGATGAACAACACAGATTTGGCGTTGCCCAAAGGTCTAAGCTGTGGGCAAAAGGTGGAAGCCCTTCTTTCTCTCTTGTTAAAGGGCAGGGGAAGGCAGTACGAGAGCAGTATCTTACTGCGTATCCTACTGTATATGCTTCAATGAAAGAATTACAGAAAGAGAGAAAAAACCTAAGCAACCCTTCTCAAAAAATCCTCTGGGAACAATTAAATAAACAGCAGTTAGAGGTTGAATTTAGAAGACAATATCATCTAGATGAGTTTGTTGTTGATTTTATTTGTATTTCGAAACGTTTGATTGTGGAAGTGGAATCTTTCAACACACCAGCACAACATGAAGCAGCTGCATTGCGCACAAAAATTCTTAAAGAATTTGGTTTTAAAGTGATCCAATTTACCGAGGAAGCGGTAATTGACGATACAGAACAAGTCCTACTTCAGATTACACAAGAGCTAGAAAAACGCCCTTCGATTAAGGATGGAGTGCTTCCTTTGCCTCCCCATATTTTAGTAATGACGGCGACGCCGATACCAAGAACTTTGGCAATGTCTGTATATGGAGATTTAGATATTTCTGTTATTGATGAATTGCCACCTGGAAGAAAAGAAGTGAAAACGGTGCATCGTTTTGATAGCAATCGTTTGTCGGTTTTTAAATTCATGAAAGATGAGATTGATAAAGGAAGGCAAGTGTATGTTGTGTATCCGTTAATTCAAGAATCTGAAGTCATGGATTATAAAGATTTAATGGACGGATATGAAAGTATTTCTCGAGAGTTTCCAACACCAAAATATCAAATTAGTATTGTGCATGGGCAAATGAAACCTGCTGATAAAGAGTATGAAATGCAACGTTTTGTAAAAGGAGAAACGCAGATTATGGTTGCCACAACGGTAATTGAAGTAGGAGTAAATGTACCCAATGCAAGTGTGATGGTTATTGAAAGTTCAGAGCGATTTGGCTTATCACAATTACACCAGTTACGCGGGAGGGTTGGTCGGGGAGCGGACCAAAGCTATTGTATCCTATTGTCTAGTTATAAATTATCTCCAGAAGGAAAAACGCGTTTAAAAACCATGGTAGACACGACAGATGGTTTTAAAATTGCGGAAGTTGATTTAAAACTTCGTGGTCCAGGAAATTTAATGGGCACACAACAGAGTGGCGTTTTAAACTTAAAAATCGCCGACATTGTGAAAGATACTCAGATTTTAGTGGCGGCAAGAAATACGGCAATGGCGCTTCTGGAGAAAGATGCTACTTTATCGAAACCTGAAAATAGCAATATTAAAAAAACGTATATAGCATTGTCTAAAACATCTAAAATTTGGAGTGTGATTAGTTAAGCAAAAGGGAGTGTCTTTTGGGATCCAAATTAGTTGTTTTCTTTCAGGGTATTTATGTATTCTTGAAAACGTTTTCCGTAAACAGAGGTTTTTACTTTGTTTGATAATGTATTATTTACGGTATCTAACATTTTAAAACTGGCATCATACATTTCTGTAAGTGCAATATAAGGAGCTACTTCTAAATGGGCGTTTGTAAGTGCAAAATTAGTGGTATACAATACGCGCTTTCTGATCAGCTTTTTGTAGTCTTTTTCTAATTGTGTGATCAATGCTTGATCATTTGCTCTCTTAGCTTCAAAGTTTTTTTTGATAAATTCTAAACGTTCATTTTGAAACCTGTTTTTAATTTGATTGAATTGATCAAAAACTGTTTGGTTCTTTGAACCAGAAATTTCTGGATTATATCCAAATTCTGTTACTTTATCATGAATTGTAATTGTCCCTTTTTCTCCAAAAAACAAAATTCTTTTGTCGGTAGTATTTCCATCAAAAGTTAAATAATAAAGTACAGGGGCATCCACATTATCTGTTAAGACAAACGTATCTTTTCCTAATAAATGGATTGAATCTACAGATACTAAAAGGGTATCTTTCATTTTTTGAAGGTATAAGGTTCCTTTTTTAAGGCCTTTAATTTGTCCTTGTACTAGCATGTTTCCTTCCTTTTTGGAAGAACAAGCACTTATGAAAATGGATACTACTAAAAGAATAATAATTTTCTTCATATCTCTAAATTTTGTTTTTAAATGGCTGTTTTATGTTAAAATAATTGTTGCGAAAATAGTGTAATTTAACTTACCCATTTCATTAGTAAGGCACAAAAGAATGCGCCGTACGTTCCGATTGCATATCCCAAAACAGCCAATAAAACTCCTACAGGCGCTAAAGAGGGATGAAAGGCACCCGCAATAATAGGTGCAGAAGCTGCTCCGCCAATATTTGCTTTTGAGCCCACTGCCAAAAAGAAGTAGGGCGCTTTTATAATTTTTGCGACAATGATTAATAATCCTGCATGAATAAGCATCCAAACAAAACCAATCGCAAATAAACTGCTGTTTTCTACAATCGCAACTAAGTTCATTTTCATACCAATAGATGCCACTAAAATATAAATAAAAACGGTTCCTATTTTACTAGCACCTGCACCTTCATAGCTTTTTACTTTTGTAAAGGATAAGAAAACCCCTATTGTTGTCGCTGTAATTATCAACCAAAAAAATGGGCTTCCTAATCCAAAGTCAACTAAAAAAGGAACCTTGTTGGTTATGTAGCTTCCTAAATTTTCTCCTATAATATGCCCTAAGGAAGTGACTCCAAAAGCAATTCCTAAAAGAAGTATTAAATCGTTAAAAGAGGGAATTCTTGCTGTTTCTAAAGTGAATTTTTCCATCTTGTTTTTTAGTGCCGTTATGGAAGAAGTATCTGCCTTCAACCAGCTGTCAATCACTTCAGATTTTCCAACTCCTAATAACAGAATAGCCATCCAGACTTCAGCAACCAATACATCAACCACAGCCATAATACTAAAAAGACTGTCAGAAACGTCCCATTGTTCTTTCATGGCGAGTTGGTTTGCGCCTCCGCCAATCCAACTTCCTGCAACGGTAGACAAGCCTTTCCAAAGCGCTGTTCCTTCTACTTGTACCAGAATATCGGGTGCTACAAATTTAAAGAATACAATGGCTAAAGGACCACCAATTACTACGCCAAAAGTTGCGGTTAAAAAGAGAATTAATGCTTTTGAGCCTAACTTAAAAATACCTTTTAAATCGATACTTAAGGTTAATAAAACTAAAGAAGCGGGCAATAAAAAACGAGAAGAAATATAATAAATTTTACTACTTCCAGTAAATTGAGCATACAACGCAGAATCAATATTGTTTGTGGCAATGTATGCTTTTAAAGAGGCTAAATTTGTGACCGTTTCCAAATTTCCATAGAGTGCGTTTAAATGATGAATCGTGGCGTGCACATCAATCCATTTATCGGCAATAATACCAAGGGAACTAGAGACAGAGGGCAGAAAATAACAGAGTAAAAGGGCGGGTACTATTTTGTAGAATTTTTTAAAAGCAGCTTGTTTTGAAGTGTAAAAAATTACTGCAAGAAGTACACATAAAAACCCAAAGATAATTGTGTCGTTTGCAAATAAAGGGATGTCATTATTGATTTCGGAGATACTCATGAATTTAAAATATTTCTAGGCAAATGGTACTCCGTGTTATTGAATAATAATTTCTATTCGTTTACACTAAAAATTTTACCAGGTTCTGCCAATGCTGTGTTTTCAAAAATTTCTTGTGCCTCTTTTTTAAATACTGAGATGTCTTTGTATCTACCAGAATAATGCCCAATAACTAATTGCTTTACCATTGCTTGTTTTGCAATTTCAGCAGCTTGTTTTGTGGTTGCATGCTTTGTTTTTTTTGCCAAATCTTCTCTATCCGCTAAAAAAGTAGCTTCATGGTATAACAAATCTACGTTTTTTATGATGGGGATAATGTCTGGCTTATAAATGGTGTCACTACAAAAAGCAAAACTTAACGCTTTTGGTGGATCGATTGTTAATGTAGAATTTGGCACTATTTCACCAGATGCTAAAACAACATCTTTGCCTGCTTTTATGTTTAAAAAATCTGCTCTGTCAATTGCGGGATATCCGCTAATATTTAGCATGTTCAGTTTTCTAGGCTTCTCTTTTTCTTTAAATAAATAACCGTTTGTATACACTCTGTGGTTAAGTGGAATGGTGCTGACAGTGACTTTATCATCTTCAAAAATAAGTTCGCTTTTTTTGGAAGATAACTCATGAAAAATCATACTATATTTTGCATGAGATTGAGAAACTTTTAATTGCAATAAAGTAACCTCTTTAATGCCTTTTGGCCCAAAAATATGAAGCTCTTTTTCTCTGTTTAGAATTCCGAAGGTTGCTAACAATCCGACCAAACCATAAAAATGATCTCCATGTAAATGGGAAATAAAAATATGATTTATCTTAGAAAAACCTACTTTGTATTTTCGCAATTGGCGTTGTGTTCCTTCGCCACAATCAATTAAAAAATGACGGTTATTAATCTCTAAATATTGGGAAGTAGGAAAAGCGTTTATTCTTGGAGTGGCAGAATGACATCCTAAAATAGTTAATTGTATACTCATCTAATGACTAGACGTTTAGAGATCGTTCTAGATTTGTCTTGTATGCTATAAATGTACATTCCTTTTGGTAAATCATTTTTGTAAAAAGGAAGGGTGTTTTTACCTGATTTTATTTCAATATTTTGTTTAAATACAGTTTTTCCTAATACGTTTTTTACTGTAAAAAAGAGGGTAGTATTTGATGTTGAAGTAAAACTAATTTTTGTGGAATTTGTAAAAGGATTTGGTGCAGCAGACAAATCATCAATGGATTTCTCTTGTGAAAACCCTAAAGATGTGCTACTTAAAAATAAAATAAAAAGTATTTTTTTTATCATTTGTTCCTTTTCTAAAACCCTAATTCTCTCTCTATCGCTTCCATTTCTATGACATCTTCTGCTTCTTGTAAAGTAGGAGTGACGTTAAAACTCTCTGGAAAATCATCAATATCTATTGCTGAATTTACAATAACAAATGATGTGCCATTTTCTTTTTTTTGAGTCGCAATCTTCAAAAATAATAAAAATTCTTCGGTAGTAATGTTAAAGTTATTAGAAATTCGAATAATAATATTTTCTTTTTGATGTTTTTTATCTTCAATTAAAAAAGCATCATAAAATGCTGTAAACGAGTTTTCATCGGGTGAAATAAGGGTGAAATGCTCTTTTTTTTCTATTTGCATTGTTTATCTTTTAACCTGTTGTGCTAGTAAATAAATGACCGCCATTCTTATTGCAACTCCGTTTTCTACTTGCTCTAAAATGATGGATTCATTTGAATCTGCTACTGCACTTGTTATTTCTACTCCACGATTGATAGGACCTGGATGCATGATTACAATCTTCTTGCCAAGGTTGTCTAAAATTTCTTGATTAATTCCAAACAGTTGAGTGTATTCTCTTGTGGAAGGAAAGTAGTTAATATCCATTCTTTCATGCTGAACACGCAAAACATTTGCAACATCACACCATTCTAAGGCTTTTTTTAGGTTGGTTTCTATGGCAACCCCAAGGCTAGCAATGTATTTAGGAATTAAAGTGGTGGGTCCGCATACTTTTACTTCTGCTCCTTGCAATTGTAAGGCAAAGATGTTTGATAAAGCAACTCTAGAGTGAAGTACATCGCCTACAATCAGTACTTTTTTTCCTTTTACGTTGCCTAATTTTTCTCTTATAGAATAAGAATCGAGTAAGGCTTGCGTTGGGTGTTCATGGGTTCCATCTCCTGCATTAATAATTTTTGCATCTACATGTTTGGATAAGAAAACTCCGGCGCCAACATTTGCATGTCGCATCACAACAATATCAACTTTCATGGCTAAAATATTGTTGACCGTGTCTATTAAAGTTTCTCCTTTTTTAACGGATGATTGTCCTGCAGAAAAGTTAATTACATCTGCAGAAAGTCTTTTTTCTGCCAATTCAAAACTCAATTTTGTACGGGTGCTGTTTTCAAAAAACAAGTTCGCGATGGTAATATCTCTAAGTGAAGGAACTTTTTTAATAGGTCGATTAATTACCGCTTTAAAGTGATCGGCAGTCTTAAAAATAAGATCAATATCAGTTGATTTTAGATATTTTATTCCCAATAAATGTGGTACACTTAATTCTGACATATTACTTAATTTCGATATAAACTGCGTCTTTTTTGTGTGTTTCTTTCCAAGTAACTAATACTTTTTCTTCGTTGATAGCATCTACTTGTCTGCCTCTATAATCTGGCTGAATTGGTAAATGTCTGCTAAAACGTCTGTCTATTAATACTAATAACTCAATACTTTCTGGTCTTCCATAAGATTGCATTGCAGTTAATGCAGCTCTTACACTTCTCCCAGAAAACAAAACATCGTCAATAATTACTACATCTTTCCCTTCAATTAAAAAATCCATTTCTGTTGCAGCTGCTTCTAAAGGAGCCTTTCTTCTTCTAAAATCGTCTCTGTAAAAGGTAATGTCTAAAAGGCCCAATTGTAAATCCTTAATCTGGTATTCATTTTTTAAAACATCGGCGAGTCTATTGGCCAAATAACTTCCTCTTGGCTGCAAGCCAATTAGAATTGTATTCGAAAAATCGTTGTGGTTTTCGATTAACTGACACGCCAATCGATGTAAAATTATTTCAATATCTTTTGAGTTAAGTAAGGTTTTATTGCTCATAAGAAAGCTATCAAATTAGCTTGATAGTTATTGAAAATCAAAATTACTGTAAATATATGTATATGCAAAATTTATACCGACTAAAAAACACCAACGACGCAATGTTAATTAAATTGTTGACAACAAATCAACCAAAATTAAATGCGAACCCAGTGTTGTATTACCTTTAAATACTAATTCAAATCTCATAGCACATGTCTCTATTAAAATTTGAATCCATGCTTAAAACCAACGCTGTTTATTTTTTTGATTTGGTTGAGTTTGAAGAAATAATTATTCATTATTTAGATGCCGGAAAGCATGCTTTGGCAAAAAAAGCAGTAAAACTTGGGCTGCAACAGCATCCTGCTTCAGTAGACTTAAAATTACTACAAGTAGAGATTTATGTTTTTGAAGATGAGTTAGATAAGGCGGTGATGTTGCTTAAGATTATTGAGCGTTTAGAGCCAAATAATGATGAGGTGTTTATACAGAAAGCAACCATTAGTTCTAAAAAAGGAAATCATAATGATGCCATTGAACTCTTAAAAAAAGCCTTGACTTTTACAGATGATAAATTAGATGTTTGGTCCTTGTTGGGGATGGAGTATCTGTACCTAGACGACTTTAAAAATGCACGGATCACCTTTATAAAATGTGTGCATGTAGATTATGAAGATTATGCTGCACTCTATAATGTGGTGTATTGTTTTGATATGGTAAAAGAACATCAAGAAGCCATTACTTATTTGAATGCTTATATTGAAGTAAATCCGTATTGTGAAGTTG
>Ga0115569_10002767_pt1 | contig 13220 bp, 9 predicted proteins | sample COGITO_mtgs_1205_2_FD_87295 | JGI IMG/M metagenome (GOLD analysis project Ga0115569, IMG submission 87295) | Pelagic marine microbial communities from North Sea - COGITO_mtgs_120503 | ecosystem: Environmental > Aquatic > Marine > Epipelagic | place: Germany:Helgoland, sampling site Kabeltonne...
AGGCTCGAGAATCGAGATCTGTCGTTGGTGGCGTCGATAGAGATACTGGAGGATCTCCGCTTCTAGCTCGACCGGTGCTTCCTTAACGAATACTTCGAGAGCAGCATCTGCTTCGTGCCAACTATTAGGTCGGTGGCCTAGGAGCACTGCCGCTTCGTCGAGGTCATCCGATTCCAGTGCCGGTCCGTAGCACTCTGAGCGTTGCAGGTACTCGGTGGCCCGGGCTGCGGTCGCGATCTGATAGTCCGCGTATTCGTCGGCACCCTTAACCATGTCGAGCAGTTCGGCCAGCGCTTTGAACGCGGGGGCCTGCCGCAGGGGTGCAGGTTCCGGCATGGGCGGATCCGTGAGCTCGACGCCGGAGGCATGCGCCATGACTTCGATCGGCATCCGTGCGTAGACGTGATACCAGCCTATGAACTGTACGGGCTCGTCCGGGTTCGGGTTGTAGAGATTGGGAGCTGTCGACATAGGGGTGCAGATACCGAAGCGCACCGCGTGCCAATTCACGACATCCGGATTGATCTGGCGACCCGAGAGTTCCTGGTAACGGCGAATCGCAGAGGGAAGAGGGCCGAGGGGTTCAGATAAATCGCGGACGAAGAGTGCGCCCAGGTCATTCGCAGGATCGCCGAGGTGTGAAAGCTCGAGGTCGAGCACGGCTGTTAGGTGACCCTGGTCGAAGATGAATTGCCCAGCATCTCCCTGGACATAGGCAACCTCGTTTCGAATCGGTTGATTGCGCTTTAGCCATTCGATCGTGAAGGCGATCGTTGGGTCCGGCCCCGTCTTTGTCGTTTCGTATTGCGATTGCCAGCGCGGGAAGTCGCCCCATGCAAGTGCGTCCGTCTGCGTTGGCCGTTTGAATCCGACGGCTTCGAAGACCGCGGGATCGATGGAGTGCATCTTTACTAAGTTCTGTAAGAACTCCTCCATGACAGAGTCTTGCTCCGCTTGATTTTCGGCGGTTCCGAGATTCGGCCGTCCCGGGACTCGTTCCATCACGATGCCCGCCGGGTCTTCGCAGTAGGCGTAAACGTGGGGAACGAGGACGCCTTGTTCCCCGAGGACTTGGAAAGCACGGCACTCATGTTCGATCGGGTAAAGGCCAACCTGCGGGCGTTCGCCGCGGAAGTGAATGGGCACGATTTCGCCGTCCCGTTCTAGGTCGAGATCGAAAGCGGGACGCCACCTAGGATGCCGATGATGGCGGACGATGCGACCGCCGACGGTCTTTTCGATGAACTCGAATGCCCGTCGCCATTCCGGGTCCAGCCCGTCCCAAGATTCTTGCCAACCGTCGGTACCCGTTTGATCACTCATCTAGAGATTCTCCTAAAGGCTGATCCTTCAACATGTCATCATAGGATGCGGCCGCACCTGGTAGTTTTGCCTCGTGCGAACGGGCAGCCTTTTGTCCTGCGGTCGATCCGCCTAGCGCGATCCGCGGATTAATCGGCCGGGCCGGGCTCCTGTCGCCTCGTCGTCTCGGATCGTGACTTCGCCTGCGACGAGAATGCGGTGGTAGCCTCGGGCTTTCTGCATGATGCGGCGGCCTCCTGCGGGCAAGTCGAAAATCATCTCGGGGAGTTCGATCTTCAGCTGCTCGTGATCAATGACGTTTATATCGGCGCGGAGCCCCGCTTCGAGCCGCCCCCGGTCGCCTAGTCCGTAAAGGTTCGCAGGGTCGCTCGTCATCATACGGACGGCTTCCTCGAGGGCGATCTTCGGTCCACGTTTTCGGTCGCGGACCCAATGCGTGAGCATGAGTGTCGGCCCGCCCGCGTCGCACGCCACACCACAATGTGCGCCGCCATCCCCGAGGCCCCAAACGGAGGAGCTGTCGGTCAGCATCTCGTGGACATCGTCGAGGCTGAAGCGGAAATAGTTAGTGAAGGGGAAGAGCAAGAAGGCGCGCCCGTCCGCTTCGAGAAGGAGATCGTAAACGAGTTCTTCCGGATCACGACCTTCGCGTGCGGCGCGCTGCTCAATCGTATCCTCCGCCGCGGGTTCCATATCGAACTCCTCGCCGAGGGGCAGAAGGTTCGCATAGCCCTGATGAACCATGGCAGAGAGGGGGTGGTCGTAGGGCTCGATCGGGTCGGCCAGAATACGTCGCTTCATCTCGGGATCACGCAGTCGCGCGACTCGTTCTGCGAGAGGCAGGTCCGCAATCTCGCGGTAGCTCGCGCGGGTGGAGAAGGTGTGTTGATCGGTCTGGAGACCCATAAGAATCCCGGTCGCGCGATTCGCGACCTGCGGAAAGATGGGGACGCCTTCCGCGCGAAGTGCCCGGGCGCGTTCGAGCATGATCTTGAATCGGTCGAGCTCCGAGTGGGTCTGCACGAGAGAGAACGTGACAGGACGCCCGGTTTCTTTGGCGATGCGACCCATCCAATCGATCTCGGCATGAGATGTTTCGCTGACCTCGCCGTCCATGCCTCGGGGTACGACTTCGAAGACGCCCTGATCGAGGTCGCCTAATACGCGGGCCATTGTTTCGAGTTCGTGCTCTCCTGCGAAGGTGCCGGGAACTTCTTCGCCGGCACTGGTGCGATGGGCCAAAATTCGAGATGTCGAAACGCCGAGGGCGCCGGCCTCGATCCCTTCACGAACGATTGCCGCGATCTGTGTGAGGTCTTCTTCAGTTGGTTCGGCGTCCATGGAGCGCTCCCCCATCACGTAGGCGCGGACGGCTGCGTGGGGAACCTGCGTTCCCACATCCAACATGAAGCGACGCTCGTCGAGGGCATCTAGATATTCGGGAAAGCTCTCCCATCGAAAGTCGATGCCTTCGGCAAGAGCCGTCCCCGGGATGTCCTCTACACCTTCCATCTGCTCGATTAAAGTTTGCTCCTGACCGGGCACGATCGGAGCGAAACCGACGCCGCAGTTGCCCATCACGATCGTCGTCACGCCGTGCCAGCAGGAGGGTGCGAGTTCCTCATCCCAGGTGGCTTGGCCGTCGTAGTGAGTGTGCACATCGACGAAGCCAGGGGTGACGAGCTTCCCGCTCGCTTCGATCGTCTCTCGTGCGGAAGCGCCCTCGATTGCGCCTTTAGAGACTTCAATGATTCGGCCGTCGTGGACTAAGACATCGCCAACGAAGGGCGCGCCACCCGTTCCATCAACGATTGTGCCGCCGCGAATTAGAAGGTCGTGTTCTGCACCCATGGGATCTCCTTATGCTCTGTCGCAATCCGTCCTGCGTGCTCGGAGATACAACCGCATCCCAGTAGCCTAACCTTTCTCCGCGCAAGGAGACATGCTCCACGGTCGAGCTTATCCACTTCCTTCCGCCGATGGAAAACTTTCTCGTGGCATGTCTAAAGGGCGCTGGAAGGGTCTTCCACGGCCTGATCGGCGAAGGGCCGCAAAAGTCCCAGTGACGGGGTGTTTCTCGTTGCTATCGTCGCCTCCCGCTTCTGGTGATGCTTCGCTGAATCTTTCGCGACGCGCCCGAGCGTGCAGTTATCCGGCCTTCTACGGCCCCACTCGGAGTTTCCCCATGTCTCATCCGTTCGACTACTCAAACAAGCGCGTCGTCATCACCGGTGCCTACTCCGGCGTCGGCGCGGCCCTGCTCGACATCCTTACTGAACTAGGAGGGCCCGAGGTGATCGCCCTCGACATCAAGAAGCCGGAAGGCCCGATCACCCAGTTCATCGAAACGAATATGGGGAAGGCTTCTTCCGTCGCTGCCGCCATTGATGCAATCGAAGGGCCGATCGACGTGCTCTTCAATAATGCGGGCATCGCGGCGACTCACCCCGTCGAAGACGTGATGGCGGTTAACTGGCTCGGACTTCGCCAACTCTCCGAAGGCCTACTGCCCAAGATTAAGAAGGGCGGCGCGATCGCAAATACCGCGTCGATCGCTGGCGGCCAATGGCCCGGTCACCTTCAGGAAGTTCTCGAGTGTATTGCAATCGAGAGCCCGGAAGAACTCTACGGCTGGTGTAGCGATCACGCAGAACTCGTGGGCGACGGCTATGCGTTCTCGAAGGAATGCGTGCAGGTCTATACGATGAAGAGCGCGAAAGACTCGCTCGCCGCAAGCGTGCGTACGAATAGCGTCTGTCCGGCGCCGATCGATACGCCGCTCTTGCCCGACTTCAACAAGACGATGTCAGAGAAGACGATGACCTGGACCATCGACCAGATTGGTGGAACGATCGCGACGCCCCGCGATATCGCTCTGACTCTTTCGTTCCTTGGAAGTGACGCGTCGGCTTATGTGAACGGAGTCAACTTGAACGTCGACATGGGCTTTAATGCGTTCATGACGACGGGGCAGATCGACTTTTCAGGCCTGGCCTAAGGATCAGCGTCTCGGTCCCGCCTTGGGTGAACCTGCGGGACCGAGGCGTGGCTCCATTCACCGCTGCTGCTGAACACGTGCGAGGACTTCTATGCGTGCTGCGCTTATTACGGGTCAGCGGTCGATCGAACTCCGTGAATTCCCAGAGCCAAAGCCAGTCGAGGGCGCGGCAGTTGTTCGCGTAGACAGGTGCGGTATCTGTGGAACGGATGTGTCTGCCTATAGGCATGGCAATCTCTATGCGCCCTTCCTCTGCGGGCATGAATGGGCGGGGACAGTTCTCGCGATTGGCCCGAACGGGTCGAATACTTCCGTGGGCCCCCAAGGTCCTCTCGCAGGAGGGGCCTCATCAAGTCGGCTGCGAGAAGGCGATCGCGTTGTCATGGCTGTCCCTGTTGCCTGTGGGCAATGCGCTGAGTGCCGCGCGGGACACGGACACAGATGCGCCGCCATCATGGCCCTCGCCTACGGCATCCATCCTTTGACACCACCTCACGGTGGTTACGCCCCGCGAATCGCTGTTCCCGCGGATTCCCTCGTTGTAGTGCCCGATGCTTTGTCGATCGACGATGCTGCGATGGTTGAGCCCGCGACAGTCGCACTACATGCTGTTAGGCGGCGTTCCCCGAAGCTCGGAGACCGCGTGCTGGTTCTCGGAGCGGGACCAATCGGACTCTTCGCATTGCAGCTTGCACGGATTGCTGGCGCGGGGGAAGTCTTCGTTCTCGAGCCGAGTGCGGCACGTGGGGCGCTTGCTGCGTCCCTCGGTGCGACGAAGGTGCTTGCTCCGGGAGCCGCAGCGGATAGCTGGATTAGGGAGCGTACGGGCGGTCTTGGAGTGGATCTCGTATACGAATGCTCGGGCAGCCAGGATGCTTTGGATACGGGATTTGAATTAGTTCGGCCCGGCGGTGCATTTATGTTGATCGGCGTATCGGAAGAGGGCGTGCGGCTTGACCCGATCGCCTGCATCACGAAAGAGGTCCTGCTCGACAATTCGACGGCCCATCATCATCACGAGTTCGCAATCACGATGGATCTGATGCTCGATGGTCGACTGCGAGCTGCGCCCCTTCATAGTCGCACGCTCAGTCTGGAAGACATTACAGATGGCTTTGAGGCTCTCGTCGCTGGGGACGAGGCCAAGATCCTTGTTGCGCCCAAAGATGGCTGACAAAGGCGCAGTTCGAGCACCGGGCTAAAAGGGGTAGTCTTACGACTAGCGTGTGGCTTAGAATATCCACGTACGCTTGCGCACGATCCTGCGTGCGCGCGCAACCAAGATTGGAGTCACCATGACCGCTTCTTCTGAATCGCCCCGCAGTGGGGCCAGCCCCGTCGGCAAAATGGTTCTCTTCAAAGGCGCAGACGCGCCGAGCCTCGAAACGACTGGAATGATGGAAGACATGACCTTCGTGGTGGAGGGGGCAGACGACACGCCGATCACCGAACCCGAAATAGAGGCGCTTCAAGGGGGAGGGCAGCTCACGGTTCCTTTCAGGCAATCGGACACCGAAGGCTTCAGCCTCGTTGAGATTAAGTTCGCGCCCGGGTACCTGCTCCCGAAGCACAGCCACTCCTCCGATTGCCTCTACTACATAGTCAAAGGAGGCATCGTGATGGGGAAGCGCGAACTCGGCCCCGGCGACGGATTCTTTCTCCCCGCCGAGCAGGTCTACGCCTATCACGCGGGCTCTGAGGGCGTCACGCTTCTCGAGTTTCGGAACCGAACGGGTTTCGACATGAAGGTGCATGAGAAGGACATGGGGGACTATCGACGAAAGGCAGTCTCGTCCATGGAGCAGTCGGGCTCAACGCAGTAGGCGGTCCGCTCCGAAGTCAACGCCGCGCTCTGAGCTCGAATGAGGCGATAGAGCCGGCTCTTCGGATCTTAGGGCCTCGTCGAAACTTGTCTGGGTCTTTCGTGGCGTCGCGGGCCTCGGCATGAGATAGAGTCTTCGTTCAAGCCGAGGCCTCACGCCAAGCGCGAGCCAGAATTTTCAGCGCCTTAATTCTCGATGGCGACGGCCGAGAGGGTCTGTGCGCGAGCGACGCGACGACGCCTCGGTGTGCGTTGCTTGAAGACCCGACTGCGGTAGCGGATTCGCGTTTCGGTATCGCGTGAGGCACGTTGACGGTGGTTCGTGGGGTCGCTGGGTCGAGGCGGAGCGGCTGGTTAAGGTTCCTGGACCCGCCCGTCTAGGCGTGGCCTCCCCGAGGGCCCGCCCACTCAGGCTTGATTGCTGCAGCTCAGCAGGTCCCCGCCGGTAATGGGACCCTGGGGCATAGGCTACCCTGCTATGGCAGAAGGAAAGCTGCGTGGATGGAGCGAAAACAGGATCGTTTTTGGGACCCAATGGGGCACTGGGGACCACCTAACCATAGGAACCGGCGTGCACCCAGCCTGCAAGGATCCCTTATGCAACCACTTGGTTCGTCCGCCGCTATCAATGATCTCGCGCGATCGAACGCCCACTTTACCGTGCTTGTGGTGACGCTGATCTTGTTGGCGTTAACGAGCGGTTGTGCGACTCCGACTCGTTACGCGGTGGAGATCAGCGCCCTCGCGAGTGAGCGTGGCGCGGCAGGAGAGGCGACCTACTTTCTGCTTCCAGCGAACGGAGAGGTCGACCTGCGCGATCTACAATTCCTGGAGTTCGCGCGGACCGTCGAGCGTGGTCTCGCTGAGCGCGGCTTTCTCTCGACCCGGAATCCGTCCGAGGCGACGACCGTGCTTCTGCTCGACTACGGTGTCAACGCAAAGGAGATCGAGTCGATCACGCCTGTTAGGCCCGCGATCTCCTACTATGGCGGTGGCTACGGGTTCTATGGTCGTCATCGTTACGGGCCGCGATGTAGCTACGGCTGTCTCAGAGGGCTCGGCTTCTCTGATCCGTTCTACCTTGATTCACAGCAGGCTCGGACTTTTGCGACGTTCAATCGATTCTTTGCGGTCGAAGCGCGTCGGGTAGAAGCCGGGCGCAGTCTGCGTGATGGCGAACCGGTCTGGGAAACACACGTCGAGAGTCGCGGTCGCGAGACAGACCTGCGCGCGGTCTTCCCCGCCCTAGTAGCCGCCGCAGTTGACTACCTAGGGACCGACACGGGACAAACGATCGATACGAAGATTCGCAGCGACGACGAGCGGATCACGCGAATTCGCGCGCAGGCCGTCGATGTCGCGGCACCCCCGCCAGTTGAGGACTAGTGAGCAGCCTAATCCTCAGCTCACGGGGGTGAGTCCCGATGCTGCGATTGCCAAGCGGCGCGTTCTTTACGATTTGCTCCAGGTGAGCTCGCCTTCGCCCCACGGCGCGTGGTCCGTGTAGTCGGCCATTTGCGTCTTGCCTTCTTTAAGCTTGCCCTCGACCGGGCAGTAGACCCGCCAGTGCATCGTCGGGCCAAAGAGCGGCTGTGACTCGACCGAGATCAATCGAAGCTCGCCTGCCTCAAACTGGCAGATGGGCTGGATAGCGTTCATCAACTGCTCGCCATTGAGATGACCGTCTCCGAAATTCCATCCGAGCAGGGTGCCGCCGAGAACCTCTCCCTCTAGCCACTCGTATTCTTCGATGTCGTCGACGGCGGCGGGTAAAGCTTCGAGCAGCGGGCGCCCTTGGAAATGAAGGAAGCGTGAGCCCAGCATCATGGCTTTCGCTGCACCCAGCTCGGTCGGATCCTCGATCATATTCTCGAGCTGTTCTTGGAGCGTGCCGCACGGCTTCTTGATCTTGGATAGCTTGTCCCGGGCGCCGTTCTTCTTGAAGAGCCATACGTTGTAAGCCCAGTTCCCCGCGTAGTACCGCATCGACGGCAGGAAGGAGACGCGAGAGGGGACAAAATTGCCAATCAGTGGGATGACGGCGAGCGAGAAAAGCATCGCAGCCAGTACCATGGGTAGTGCCGTCATTTCAAAAATTGAGACATCCGGGTTGAAGAAGAAGAGGAACCAGCCCCCGTAGATCATCAGAATATTCCACTCGACCGGCATTCCGGCAGGGTTGTTGAGCCCAATGAAGCCGTGGAAGCCCGTGAATAGAATACATCCGCCTAATAAAAACCAGGGATTCCCGCTTGCAGTGGCAGCGAAGAGGATGAACGGGATCGCGAACTCGGAGACGTGTCCAAAGAAGGCCATGAATTTCGCGAACTTTGACGGACGCAGATCGTCGGGGTAACTCGCGAAGAGTTTGTGCTTGAGGACCTTCGGAAAGAAGGGTCCGTTGTTCATCATGACCATGATCACGGAGGGGAAATGGGCGTTCCATTTGGAGACGGCGGCCCAGATCCAGATGAAGGACCAAGTGATCTTGGCACCGGCAATCCACAGATCGTCTGTGGCGGCAAAGACGAGCGCCCCCATGACAACCCAATAATGCTCGCTCCGCGCAACCAGGAAGAGCGTCTTGTCGAGGATGCCGTTCACCGCGACGAGTACGAAGCAGGGCAGCAGAAGCTCGGCAGTCACTTCAGGAGCGAAGAGGACTCGCAGCAGCAAGGCCTGGTTTAAGATGTACAAACTAACATCGAGTAGGTTCCGCGTGTCGCCACCGATCAGAGGCACGCCACGGAAGAGCGGTAGTTTGATCGTGCCGAGGCGAGCAAAGTGGCGGTAGCCGCCGAACCACTTCTCGAAGCGAGCGTTCATCGGTCCCCAGCCGCAGCCGAAGCCGAAGAGCTCCCAGCACATGGACCAGACCATCGCCTTCTTGAAGGCTTCGTTCGTGAAGGCCCATTCAGAGACGTTGGAAAAGCCCGCATAGCCGGCGTTGAAGCTGCACCAGAACGCCCAAACTCCGATCAGCACGAAAAAGTATTTCACCCAGTAGAGCGCCATGACAGACGGGCGATTCGGACTCGAATGCGCCCAGTTCTGACTCACGAGTTTGATGCGCTCATGGAAAGGCGCGTTGACGATGCTCTCGGATGAGTGCGGGGGGATGCCGGTGGCATCGTTTGTGTCGTTGGTGGCGGCGGTCATGGCTAGTCTAAATCCCTATTTCGTGTGCATCCCCGAGTCGCTTCTGCGGTCGGACGGTCATGGGTTTATGTTAGATCGGATTGGGTGGTTGCAACGCCTTCGTGCAGCAATAAATGAGGGCCCTAATCGGCGACAGGGGGCGTGAAGTCGCCTGGGAAATTGTGTCGCCAGGCGAGTTCTTCGTGGCGCTTTGTGATGCGCCAGCTGCTGGCTGTACGCAGGACTTCGTCGCGAAACCAGATCCCGGAGAAGACGACGCGCTCGCCGTCCGAGGCTTCCATTTTGACCGCGATGTACTGCATCGTCCGCACGCGGGCCTGGTTGCCGTCGAGCTCGATCTCGGCGTTTGAGGAGAGATGCTGGTAGGAATGAAAGCGTTCGAGCACGTTGGCCAGCCAGGCACCGACCTCCGCGGGCGATCCGACGGCGCCGTCGTTCTCCGAGTAGTCAATCGCTGCATCGGGGGTGAAGCATTCTTGCCAGCGCACCCAGTCGCGCCGGTCCATCGCGCTGGCTTCCGCGACGATGAGATCCTGAATCTCGGCTCGATCGGAGAGTTCCTGTTGACTGAGCATGCTGCCTCGGTTTCGTTCTTTTCGGCGCGCGGGGCGCCGCGTGACTAGATCAATGTGGTCAGATCGATGTCGTCAGAGCATCATCGACTGCGGATCGAGCCCCATGAGTGCACGGCCACCTTCGCCGTAAACGCGTTCATTCGCGAAGGCGTGTTGCGTGATCGTGGAGATGTCGCGCCATTGTCGGTCGAGCAGGGACTTTGAATAGAGTGCTGCCCCGCCGCCCGCTTCGTACATGCGCGAGACGACCGACTTGCTCGCCCGGAATGCATTGATTCCGGCGAGACGATAGGCGGCGCGCTGTTCGAGTGTCGCTTCGTCTCCGGCGGAGACCGTCTCAAAGATGGCGGCCGTGGCGTCATAGATGTACGCCCGCGCGGCACCCAGTTCGGCTTCGGCGCGCCCGACCTCGGTCTGGAGCAGGAGATCGTCCTGCAGGCGCTTGCCTCCTGGCATAACAACTTTCTTTGCGGCCAGTTCGCCGAGTGTGTCGATCGAGGCGCGGGCGATGCCTAGCGAAACGCCGGGCGCATTGGCGACAATGAACCAAGGGTAGGCGTAGACGGGGCCTTTGAATCGCGGCGGCTCGAAGAGGGAGAATGATTTCGCCTCGGGCACAAAGACATCGTCGACGCTCCAGTCATTGCTCCCGCTGCCGGCGAGTCCGGTCGTCTGCCAATTGTCATGGACGAGGCAGTCGGTTCTCGGAAAGAACATCATGCGCACGATCGGATGGCCTTCTTTTGTCTTTGCCGGCTTGTCGCCGTCGAATACGAGGCAACCGCCGACGAACCATTCCGCGTGTAGGCCCGCGCTCCCGAAGCTCCACTGTCCGGAGACCCGGTAGCCGCCGTCGACGGGACGCGCCTGGCCTCGCGGGACGAGGGTGCTGGCTGTGACCGCGTTCGGGTCGGCATAGATCTCTCCCGCGACTTCGGCCGAGAGATGCGCTGCATAATACCCGCCGTCGGATCCGATCATGGCGACCCAGCCCACGGACGCGTCGGCGATCGAGAGCTCTTCAACGACCTGAAGCTGGGTCATAGGGTCGGCTTCTGGGCCGTCCATTTCGGTTGGAATTGCCATCCCGAAGACGTCGGCCTGCTTTAGCGCGTGAACGATCTCCTCCGTTAGGCGACCGGCCTTCTCGATCTCGTCTGAAGCAGCGCGAATGGAGGGGGCGAGGGCTCGTGCGCGGTCGAGGATTTCGAGACCTCGGCGAGGGGCTGAGAATTGGTTCATGTCCGTCCTTACTTTTTAGGTGCACGGCGCCGCGGCGCCGCGCGGTCGTCGAATGCTTTCTTGGGAATGTTCCTAGACTTCGAGGGCTAGCGGTCTGCCGCTCCGGATAACGCTCTTGGAAAGCGCTGGATCCACTGCAGATAAGTCGCCATGGCACGATCATCCGCGACGAGCGTACCAACCTTGAATTTGATCCCTGTGAGCGTCCGGGCATCGTCGAGGAGCAAGTCGTCGCCAAAAGTCTGTTGTTCAGCGAGTCTCTTTTCGAGCTCTTCATGGGAGAGGCTGGGGTCCTTGGGGACCGCTGCGATGTAGTAGGTCTGTGCCGCGTGGCCAATGGGAGTCGAGGTGAAGAGCCCGATCGTGGTGTGGTCTGTCACGGTCAGAAACGAGACTGCATTCGTTCCCGTCACCCGGATGCGCTGTTCGAAGGGCCCTGTCTCGGGGGAGACAAAGGGGATCTCGAGTTCGATGTGATAATCGTCGACATAGCGAACGTCTTCGGGGGTGATCTCGAAGTCGAGCCCGTGGACGTAGCGTAGGTGCATGAAGTCGAAAGTGTTCCCGATGCTCAGCCAGGGAGCGACCTCGAAGACATTCGTTCGCTTTACAGCGAAGAGTAGATCCGACTCGTCGTAGTCTCGAATGGTTGGCGGCGGGAAGAGGGGAGTCTCGCCGTTGTAGGCCCAGATGAGTCCTAGGCTTTCGGCGGCGGGATAGCTGTGGACGCGGGCGGCCGCCGGGATTGCACCCTCCGACGGAATCGAAGTACAGGCGCCGTCGACCCCGAAACAGAAATGATGATAGGTGCATCGGATATCATCGCCGATTACATCTCCGAGGGAGAGATCTGCCCCCATGTGCGGGCAGCGTGCGGTGAGAACGACCGGCGTGCTCTCGCTCCGTCGATAGACGACGACCCGTCCACCCAGGAAGTCGCATCCAAGGGCCTGGCCGGTCTCGACCTCACTCGCGAGGGCAACCGCGTACCAGCCTTCGGGCTGTGGTTCGTCAGGGCGAATCGTGGCATCGAGTTCGTGCCAGTCGTTGTTACTCGCTGGACTTTTCACACTCGTCATCATCGTTTCTCCGTATGTATCTCTTGTCGCTCCGACCTCGACGTTCTTCAGCATAACTGCCCGTTTGCTCGGCGGACAGGCGGTTAAATCAGCGGTGTCCCACGGGCTCGAGCATTGACTAAAGGCGAAGAAGAACACTCTTGAGCCAGAGTTCACGACCGTCGCGCGCGCATCCCGGTGGCCCTGCTTGGTTCGGGGTTGCTAGCGTGACCCCATGAATGCTCTAAACACCGATCTGGGTACGGTTGTCATCATTGGCGCAGGTGGAGGTGGTATCGGCACGGCAGTCGCCTCGCTCGTTTCAGCAGCTGGAGCGCGTGTGCTCGCCGTCGATCGGGACGCAACGAAGCTGGCGATGGCGACGTCGAGGATCGAAGAGGAGGGTGGCCGAGTTCAGGGCGAGTTGTGTGATGTCACGGACCGAGATGCGGTTTCGGGACTCTTCGAGCGCGCCGCTAGGGATATCGATGATTTGAGCGGGCTGGTGAACGTCGTAGGCGGCTTGCCGGCGGTACACTGGGGCGCGGTGATTGATGATGATCATGAAGAGAACCTCGAAGCGCTTCTTGAAACGAATCTTCGGGTCGCGGTTCGAACCTCAAGGGCATTCGCGCGGACGTGTGTGAGCGAGGCAGGAGCTTCGCGGAACCGGCCGACTAGCATCGTTCAGATCGCGAGTATCGCCGGACTGGCGGGAATGCCTTTTGGCGCGGGGTACGCAGCCTCGAAAGCCGCACTGATGTCGTACATGCGAACGATGGCACTCGAATGGGGCGGTCTGGGAATTCGTGTGAATGCGGTGGCACCCGGGACGATTCGTGTGCCAAAAAATCAGAACGCGGAGGACGCGGAGCGCGATCAGACAGTGATTCCGCTCGGGCGCCGAGGGACGCCGGACGATGTCGCGAACGCCGTTCTTTTCCTTCTGTCTGAATCATCGAGTTGGATAACCGGGCAAATGCTGGCAGTTGACGGCGGTGTGTCGATCAAGCCGTCGTACCTCGATGCGGACGGACTACCGG
>Ga0115569_10002769_pt1 | contig 13212 bp, 10 predicted proteins | sample COGITO_mtgs_1205_2_FD_87295 | JGI IMG/M metagenome (GOLD analysis project Ga0115569, IMG submission 87295) | Pelagic marine microbial communities from North Sea - COGITO_mtgs_120503 | ecosystem: Environmental > Aquatic > Marine > Epipelagic | place: Germany:Helgoland, sampling site Kabeltonne...
GCTGAGGGCTGAGGGCTGAGAGCTGAGAGCTGAGAGCTGAGGGGTGAGGGCTGAGGGGTGAGAGCTTTGAGCTGAGGGCTGAGGGCTGAGAGCTGAGAGCTTAGGGCTGAGAGCTTAGGGCTGAGAGCTGAGGGCTGAAGGCTGAGGGCTGAGGGGTGAGAGCTTTGAGCTGAGGGCTGAGGGCTGAAGGCTGAGAGCTGAGGGCTGAGAGCTGAGAGCTGTTCGTTTAATGATCGATCAACCCCGCGGACCATTAGCGCACCGCTTGCCAGACGCGCAGCAGGCTTTCGATTAGCTCGGGGAGTTCGTTGAGCGGGACTTGGCTGGCGGCGTCGGAGATTGCTTCGGCGGGGTTCGGATGCGTTTCGAGAAAGACGCCATTGGCGCCGGCGGCGAGGGCGGCGCGGGCGAGCGGCGGCACGAATTCGCGCTGGCCGCCGCTGATGCCTCCGGCAGCCCCCGGTAGCTGTACGCTGTGGGTGGCGTCAATGATGGTCGGGTGTCCGTTTTCGGCCATGATGCTGAAGCTGCGCATGTCGACCACTAAATTCTGGTAGCCGAAGGTGGTGCCGCGATCGGTCTGCCAGATTTCAGCGGCGCCTGCTTCCTCGAGTTTGTTGGTCACGAAGGCCATCTCGTAGGGCGAGAGGAATTGGCCTTTTTTCACGTTGATCGCACAGTCTGTTTTAGCCGCGGCGACCAGTAGGTCGGTCTGGCGACAAAGAAATGCGGGGATTTGCATCGCGTCGACCACGGCACCCACCTGGGCGCATTGATCGGGGGTGTGAATGTCGGTGATGGTTCGGAACCCGTATTCTGCTTTGATTGTTTGGAAGATTTCTAGTCCGGCTTCGAGTCCGGTGCCGCGGTTGCTGTTGATCGAGGTGCGGTTGGCTTTGTCGAACGAGCCTTTGAATAGGATGTTCAGCTCCGGGTGCTGTTGCTCGAGTGCTGCGAGGGCGTCGGCCACGGGGCGGCACGTGTCGAGGCTTTCAAGGGAGCAGGGGCCTGCGAGTAGGAGGAGTTTGGAAGGATCGTAAATCATGTTCGAGAGTAAGTGCGAACGAGCGGTGTTCGCCAAGCCGCAAAGTAAAGTCTTCTCGGCGGTTGCTTGATTGATTGGCTGGAGTCGTGTGGGCGTTGTTGGTTGCAGGTTGTTTGCAAGCTGATGCGTTTCCTTTTAACAACAACCGCCAACACAAAGCGTTCAACTTGCTGGCCTAATCCGCGCCGATTTCGCTGGCCAAAGTATTGCGCAGCGCGGGCTCCAGTTCGGCGGTTTTGACCCACTTGAGTGCTTCGACGGGTTGGGTGCGGGCCCAGCTCAGTATCGAGCGGTTGAGCTGTTGCACTCGCGTATCGGGATTGGCAATGGTGTTGCTCCAGGCGGCGGCGGCTTCGGGTTCGAAGTCGAGCATGGTGCTGGTAAAACCGATAATGGCCGCGTCGCGCTGTGGGCCGGCTTCCTTTTCGCTGAGCCAGGTTGATGCCGCCACGGAGTCGGTGCGGCTCCATTCCTGCATGATGACTCCGGCATTGCCTGGTTGGTTGATCGGGTCGTCTGCACTCAGTGACGATTGCCAGTCCATCGCTTCGATCGGATCGCCCTGAGCGCGGGTGCGGACGTACGCCTCGATCGCTGCGGGCGCTTTGTAGGCTGTGTGGACACTGCGCAGGAAGTGCGCCGCGTCTTCAGGGGCGCTCTGCGTATAGTGGCGGATGCTGAGGTCGAGCAGGTCGATGCTACCGTTAAACTCTGATTCTGAAAGAGACCAAATCGCAGCGGCTTCGGGATCGCTGCTGCCCCAAGATTCGATCAATGCCGCGGCGGCTTGGTCGCGTACGCTGCCGAGGGGCAGTTGGTTGACCCAATTGGCGGCTTGGTCAGCGTTTTGATGTGCCCAGGTGGCAGCGAGTACTGTGGCGGCGGTGACTTTACTGCCATCGTTGGCCATGCCCTCGACCCATGTCGCGGCGGCGGTTGGGTCCTGTTGGCTCCAAAGTTCGATGCCGCTGTTGAGGGTTTCGAGGCGGGCCAAGCCTTGCGCGTTGGACTCCAGCCAGAGCAGGGCGTTTTCCGAATCGTCTGCCGCCCACAGGGCGACGACTTCGAGCATGCCGCGCAGCCGTTCCGGGCCGGTGAATTCGGATTGCAGCCATTGCATCGCCCCTGCGGGGTCGTCTTGTGCGCGGCGGCGGGCTTCGTCAAGAAAGGGATCGCTGTCGGCGTTGTCGGTGCTGGCGGTCGCTGGCGTTTGAGCGGGGGCGTCGGCTGGCTTCAGCACGCTGCGATTGCGGTCGGGCTCTGGGGCGGCTTTGTCCGGCTCGGTTGCTTGCATAGGCAGGTCGCTGCGGACCAGTTGCCATACCTGACGCAGGTGATGCCACTCGCGGCGAATGGTCTCGGCGTACGGCAGCACTGCGAGCGTCGCCAAGCCGAGAAAGGCGAGTATTAATAAACTGCGAAACAACCAGCGCATGGTGGATTAGGTTAAGTTGAAGAAGGCCTTGGTGTTGGCCGTGGTGTGCGCGCTGAGTGCTTCGGGCGAAAGGGCTAATGCCTCGGCGCAACGCGTTGCGATGTCGGCCAGGTAGGCGGGCTCGTTCGGCTTGCCGCGATGCGGTTCGGGCGTCAGGTAGGGGCAGTCGGTTTCCAGCATCAGTTGGTCGATGCCTTGCACGCGCAACGCCTCGCGGATGTCGGGTGCATTTTTATAGGTGACCACGCCGGTGAAGGAGCCGCGTCCGCCGCGCTCGTTGATCTGTGCCATTTCCGCCGGGCCGTAGGTGAAACAGTGGAATACCACGCGCGCCCAATTCACGCCGGACTCGTCGATCATGCGTACGCTGTCGTCGAAGGCATTGCGGCTGTGGATGATAATCGGGCAGTCGAGCTCATCCGCGAGCATGAGTTGCTGGCGAAAGGCGGCTTCCTGATGGAGCATGCATTCGCCCGCTTCGATCGTATCTTTGGGCAGGTGGAAATAGTCCAGCCCGATTTCGCCCAGGGCGACTGGGGCATGTGGCGGCATGAAGAAGGTCGAAAGGTGGCTGACCGCATCGCGCCATTCCGCATCGACGTAGCACGGGTGCAGACCGACGGTATAGTCGATTTTTCCGGCGTAGGCGGCGCTCATTTCGCGGTAGGCTACCCAGTCTTTCGGCGAGGTGCCGACCGTGATGAAGCGCTGCACGCCGGCTGTGTGGGCGCGTTCGAGTACCGCGTCCAACTCGCCTTTGTCTTTGAAGCCTTTCAGATGGCAGTGGCTGTCGATCAATTCCATGGAGGGGAAAGTGATCAGTTTTTGAGAAACGGAAAGGCTGAAAGTGTGATGGGTTGGAACAATCCGGTTCGGTGGTGCGTGGGATCGTGCGGCGCGGGTCGATGGCATGGGCGTTTGTCAGGAGCGTGGAAACGCTAGAGTGATAAACTTATGCAACATTCCACATCATCTACGATCCCGATTGAATCGCCTCTTGAAATAGGTCCCGTTCAGGTGTTCCGACATCCCTAATTTGTCGCCCGTCTCTAAACAATCTCTCGAATCGACCGAGTGCCTTATTTGCCAATTGTGCTTTCACAATAGGTCCGGAGTTGTTATCGCCTTAATATATGACTCAAAGAAAAGTGCTTTTGATTGGGTGGGATGCAGGCGACTGGAATGTGGCGCGTCCGTTGATGGAGCAAGGCAAAATGCCTGCCTTAAAGCGTCTGGTGGACGAAGGCGTGTGGGGTAACCTCGCCACGATTCAGCCGGTGCTATCGCCGATGCTGTGGACCAGTATCAGCACTGGTAAGCGCGCATGGAAGCATGGTATACACGGGTTTTCGGAGCCGTGTCCCGCGACTGGAGGGATCCGCCCGATCACCAACCTATCGCGCAAGACTAAAGCGGTGTGGAATATATTTAACCAGCAGGGCTGGAATAGTAATGTCATCGGTTGGTGGCCCTCTCAGCCAGCCGAGCCGATTAACGGCGTCATGGTTTCGAATCATTTTCAGCAGGCGGTTAAAAATGTGGACGAGGCCTGGCCGATGCGCGCCGGCACGGTCCACCCCAAGCTCCTCGAGGAGCCGCTCAAGGAAATGCGGGTCCACCCCGCTGAGTTGCAGAACGAGCATATCCTGCCATTCATCCCGAAGGCTGCCGAGATTGACCAAGACAAGGACCAAAGCATGGCGTCCTGCGCCAAAATTATTGCCGAAGTCTCCGGTATCCATGCGGCCGCCACCGCCTGTATGCAACTGGAACCATGGGATTTCATGGGCGTCTATTACGATGGCATCGACCATTTTGGACACGGCTTCATGAAATATCACCCGCCGCGTCAGCCTTGGGTCGATGAGGACAAATTTGAGCTCTACAAGGATGTGGTCGAAGCCGGTTATCGGTACCACGACATGATGCTGGGTGTGCTGCTGGAGCTTGCTGGGGAGGATACCACCGTCATGCTGGTTTCAGACCATGGCTTTGAGCCGGGCAACCTGAGGCCGCAGTCCCTGCCAAATGAGCCAGCCGGACCGGCTGCCGAGCATAGCCCGTATGGGATGTTCTGCCTGCGCGGCCCCGGGATTCAACAAGGCGAACGCGTCTATGGCGCGTCGTTGCTCGACATTGCCCCCACGCTCTTGCATTTGTACGGCTTGCCTGTCGGCCGCGATATGGATGGCAAGGTGCTGGTCAATTGCTTCGAGACGGAACAGGAAGTGCAGTTTATCGATAGCTGGGACGAGCGGGAGGGGCCGCATGACTCCGGCCAGCACCCGCAAGGTGCGCAGTTGGACGTCGCCGAGTCGCGCGAGTCGCTGAAACAGTTGGTGGAGCTGGGCTACATCGATGAGCCCAATCCGGATCGGGGGGTGGCGATTGATGAAACCATTCGTGAGCTGCAATACAACCTCGCTCAGGCGTATATGGACGGTGGCCGCTATGTAGAGGCCGCGGATGTTCTCGAAAAGCAATGGCAGCGATGGCCCGAAGAAAGCCGTTTCGGCACTAAGCTGCTCGCTTGTTGGCTGGCCTTAGAGAATGGCGCCAAAGCGCGCGCGACCCTGGAGCTGCAGATTGAGCGCAAGCAGGCGGCTGCGGTCGCTGCGTCTGAAGAACTAAAAAAAATCCAGGACGACTTGCAGCAGAAAGAAGCCGACGGCGTCAAGCAAGCTGAGGCGAAGGGCGAGACTTATCAGGCCGAGGAGCTGCCGCGTGCAACGCAGCAAAAAATTCGGCGCCTCACCGGCCAGTCCAAGACCAATCCGTATGCAATGGCCTATCTCCAGGGCTGCGTATTGGCACTCGAAGGCCAGTTCGAGGCCGCGATTGAAGCGTTAAAAGCCGCGGAGAAGGTGCAGATGGCAAACCGCCCGAGCCTCTACGCCAAAATGGGCGAAGTGTACACCAGCTTGGAAAATTGGGAGGACGCCGAGCGCTGTTATCGCAAGGTGCTTGAAATTCAGCCGAACAATCACGACGCCTATCTGGGGCTGGCGCAGGTCAGTTTGAAGCGCGGGTTTCATTTCAATGCCGCGGGCGAAGCCTTGGCATCGCTCGAGTTGATTTTCCATAACCCCAAAGCGCACATGATTTACGGTTCTGCGCTGATGGCGCTGGGCAAACCGAAAATGGCGGAAAAGACCCTGCTCACCGCGGTGGCACAAAATCCCAACTATATTCCTGCCCTGCAATGCTTGGAAACCTTGTATGGTAAAGTGCTCCAGCAGCCGGCCAAAGCGGCAACCTACCGCGACGGCGTGCAAGCCGCGCGTGCACGGATCGCTGCGCTTAAAACCGGCGCGCCAGCTGCATCCGAGCCGCTGTCCGAATTCCCTGAGATGCCTGCCCTGCGCGGGCGCATTCAGCGGCCCACCAGCCAAACCTTGGTGGTCGTTTCCGGGCTGCCGCGTTCCGGTACTTCACTGATGATGCAAATGCTCGCTGCAGCCGGCTTGAATCTGGTGACCGATCAGTCGCGCGCTGCCGACGCATCCAATCCGAAGGGCTATTATGAGGACGACCGTGTCAAGCAGCTCCCGGGCGCAACGGATCGAAGTTGGTTGAGTGACTGCGCCGGGCAAGCGATCAAAATTGTCGCGCCGCTGTTGGATTATCTGCCGCAAGACCTGCCCTGCCGTGTGATCTTTATGCAGCGCGCTCCGGCTGAAATTATCACCTCGCAACGCACCATGTTGCAGCGCGCGGCCAAGCTCGGCGCCGCCTCCAGTGATGCCGCGCTGGCCCGTGCGTACGCCGCGCAACTGGAGGGCGCCAGCCGCTTGATGCAGGGGCGGGAGAATGTCGAGGTGTTGCCGGTCCGCCATCAAGATGCACTCAACGACCCGCAGGCGGTGGTACAACAAGTGCTGGATTTCTTACAGCTGGATGGCGATGTCGGCGCGATGGTGCAAACGGTGGATGCCGACTTGCACCGCGTCAAAATACCGACGGCATGAGCGCATTTAGATTCAAAGAAGTGCCTACCTGACGCATGCCTGTCTGATTTTTTAAAGCCTCCCTCGGATTGAGGGAGGCTTTTTTATGTGTAGTTCCACGACCGACCGCCGAGCGGATGTCGATTCTTGGCATAAAGCCAGTGGCTACCAAGGTTTGGCGGTAGCGAGCAGGTTGACCCCACGATGGAATGGTAGCTGTGGCTGTCGTAATACGAAGATAGGACTATGTGTCTTGGTGTGAGGCAAGCGTCGTGCTATAATTTTCACTTGCAAATGGCTCCACGCTGGCTAAACCTGAGCAATGAAGAGTATTAAAAAAGCGACTCAAGCCACCCCAGTAATCGCAGGTGCCACCTCAGTCGTTGCGCTGTTCGCTGCCTCAAGCCTTGATGCTGGAATAATCGTCAGTGATCTGGGCGCCACCGTCAGTTTTGATGGGGTTACCAGCTTCAGTTGGGATATCGACGGGGATGGAGGTGCCGAGTTGTCCATTGCTAGCAATGGCAGTTCCAGTTCCAGTACCGCTACCGCTATCGGTATTGGAAATTTTTCCGATGGATTTGAGGTGCGAGTGCACTTTAGTCAACTCGAGAACCTTTCTAAAGATGTAGCTGTCGGAACCATTAATTTTGCGACGGGTCCTTTTGCTTATCTCGTTTATACCTCTGTATTAGGTTCTGCATATAGCAATTTTGACAGTCTCGAAAGCGGCTACATCGGCTTTAAGTTTGAGTCGGCTAGTGACACGCTGTATGGTTGGGCAGAAGTTATCCTTGATGCTGGGTCCTTTCAACTTGTTCAGTGGGCCTATGAAGATTCAGGGGGTGACATCTTGGTAGGTGACGTCGGAGCGATTCCCGAGCCGGCTGGCGCTGCCACTGGTTTGGGCTTGCTAGCGCTCGGTGCTGCGGGCCTGCGCCGTATGCGCCGCCCGAAGTCAGCGTAGTCACTCGAGGGGCATGCCTCTCTGATTTTTTAAAGCCTCCCTTGGATTTAGGGAGGCTTTTTTATTGATTGTTCGAGAACGGGCTGGAGAAGGAGCGGCACACTGTGAGTGCAGGATTCAATTCTTGATGATTGCCCATCGATAAAAGCTGCATGCTGTAGGGCTCGAGCTGGCTCGATGCCGCATATGAATCTAGCGAGTGGTCTCGTGGGGGCGTGCGGCGGCGTGCAAGCACGCGCCCTACGGTGCTTTGGATCGGTCGGCGACGTACAGCAGTTTCCTTTGCGAAAATTCTTGAGAATAAAATGGTCGGCTCCATCGTCTCTAAGCTTTAGCTACCTCTATACTGTACATATTACCATGGAAGACGTCATCATTTTAGGAACCGGTTGTGCCGGACTTACTGCAGCAATTTACACTGGCCGTGCCCAATTGAGCCCTTTGGTGCTGGAAGGCACTCAGCCCGGCGGGCAGCTGACCACCACATCTGAAGTGGAGAATTTCCCTGGCTTCCCTGAGGGGATCGACGGCTACACTATGATGGACAATCTGCGCAAGCAGGCGGCCAAGTTCGGTGCGCGTTACGAGCATGCCAAGGTCGATAAGATCGAGCTTGAGGGGGATGTGAAGAAGCTGTACGCGGGCGACAAGGTGTACGAAGCGAAGACGGTGATCGTGGCGACCGGTGCGCGTCCGCGTCTGATCGGCGTGCCGGGCGAGCTGGAAATGTTCGGTGGCAAGGGCGTGACTACTTGTGCGACTTGTGATGGTGCGTTCTACCGTGATATGGAGGTGGTTGTTGTTGGTGGCGGTGATTCTGCTGCCGAAGAGGCCCTGTTCCTGACCCGTTTTTGCTCAAAGGTGACTTTGATTCACCGTCGTGATGCGTTGCGTGCTTCGCAGATTATGGCCGACCGTGCGACTTCGCATCCGAAGATTGAAATGGCGTGGAACTCGTTGCCGCAGGAGATTCTTGCGGATGAGAAAGGCTTTACCCGTGCGATTCGCGTCAAAGATGCCAAGTCTGGCGAGGAGCGTGAGATCCCTTGTAAGGGGGCCTTCATCGCGATCGGCCACATCCCGAACACCGACTTTGTTGAAGGTGTGCTGGAGCGCGACGGGGACGGCTACATTATTCCGAATGCAGGCAGTCAGGTGAAGACCGAGCATGCTGGTTTCTTTGCGGCGGGCGACTGTGTCGATCACGTGTATCGTCAGGCGATCACTGCTGCGGGTATGGGCTGCCAAGCCGCGATCGAAGCCGAACGCTATTTGTCGGAACTCTAGAAGTTTGAAAGTACGAAGGTCTTAAAGTAGCTGACGATCATCTCACCTTTTACTTTCTCACAATTACACTCATACGATGAAACATCTTTCCGACCTTAGAGCAGATTACACCAAGCATGCGCTGCGTAGCGGCGATCTGGCCACCAGCCCGTTTGCCCAGTTTGAAAAATGGTTTGGTGAAGCCGAGCAATGCGAAGTGTTAGAGCCGAATGCGATGTGCCTCGCGACGGTGAGTCCTGAGGGGCAACCCTCGACGCGCGTGGTGTTGTTGAAGGGTTTTTCCGAGCGTGGCCTGGTTTTCTATACCAACTACGAAAGTCGCAAAGCAGGCGAGTTGGAGGCGAACCCGAAGGTGTCTGCCAATTTCCTGTGGTTGCCGCTGCAACGTCAGATCAATGTGACAGGACGGGTGGAGCGTGTCTCGAAAGTCGAGGCTCTGAAGTATTTTATCTCACGTCCACTGGCCAGTCGACTCGGCGCCTGGAGCTCGCCGCAGAGTAAAGTTATTTCATCGCGTCAAATTTTGGAGGCAAAGCTCGATCAGATGAAGCGCAAGTTTGCTGACGGGGAAGTGCCGCTGCCGGATAACTGGGGCGGTTATCGCATCGTGCCGGAGACCTTTGAATTTTGGCAAGGCGGGGGCGGGCGTTTGCATGATCGTTTCATGTATCGTCGCAATGCGGATAACCTTTGGCCGATTGAGCGTTTGGCTCCGTAGTAAACTCGTATTTCACTGTTTAAACTGCCCACTCTCTTATGCGCGTCGATTCCCATATGCACACCATCCTCTGCGGCCATGCGATTGGTTCGCCGATTGAGTATGCCAAGGCGGCTGCGAAGCAGGGAATTGATGTGATGACGATTACCTGTCACATTCCGATGGAGTGGCAAGCGTTTGGGCAGCAGGGGATACGCATGCGCCGCGATCAGCTCGATCAGTACCGTGCCCTGGTGAAGGATACCCGCAAGCGAGCTAAGGAGTTCGGTGTCGAAGTACTGTGTGGGATTGAGGCCGAGGTCTATCCAGACGAGGCGCATATGGCGCCAATGGACGAGATTCTCGCCGAGTATGAATGGGATTTTGTGCTGGGGTCGCTGCATGCGCAGTGTTTCAGTTATATCACTTGGCTGAGGGCGCATAAGGTGAACGACGACTTTATGCGGATCGACAGCTACTTTAGACATTTGAAAGACGGCGCGCAGTCGGGGCGCTATGACAGTATGTCGCATCCAGATGTGATCCGCACCTATGGCGTGGTCAATGAGTTCAACCCGGCAGAGCACGAGGAAGTGATTCGTGGTTTTCTGCAGGCTGTGGTGGACGAGGATATCTGTATGGAGGTCAACACCAGCGGTCTCACCAAAGGCGCCTTCGAGGTGCACCCGGACCCGCTGATCCTGGACTGGGCCAGTGAGCTTGGCGTGAAGTTGACCATTGGCTCGGACTCGCACCGCCCTAGCTCGGTCGGGCAGTTTTTTGATACCGTTCAGCCGATGCTGCGCGCTAAGGGCTTTAAGGATCTGCACTACTTCCGAGGGCGAGAGCGCATTCGGATTGATATGCCGCAGTGGGATTGAGGCAGATGGCGCCCGACGCGGCGCAGTTTGCTACGTCTGAACGCTGCGTAGTTAACCTTTTTTTTCTCGGCACAATAGCTTGATTGTCGGCGGCTTTCACAGAACTGTTGCGAGCGTCGTTTGATCTCAGTGCTTCTCATGTTTATTCGTCCCACAAATTGCCTCTTCATCGCTTGCCTCTGTCTGTCGCGGCTGAGTGTTGCCGGTGGCGTCAGCTCTACCGATGCAGCCGATGTGTTGCACTTGGAAGCGGCGATTGATCAAGCGTTGGCGAATAACCTTGGGCTGATTGCCGCGCGTTATCGCCCAGCCAATGCCTTGGATGCGGTGGTCATCGAGCAGGCCGCGTTCGATGTCGAGCTGTTCGGCTCGACGTCACGCAGCGAGTCGGTGGCTGCGGCATCGAGTAGTACGCTGGACTCCGCATCGGTGCCGGAAAGCGAGCGCCGTCGTTCACGGATCGGAGTGGAGAAACGCCTTTCGAGCGGGGCCAAGGTTACCCTGGATACCGGGATTGGGCGTAGTAGTTCGAATAACAATGCCGCGCGTAATCCAGACTACGCGACCGATGTCGGCCTTTCGGTGCGGCAGCCGCTGTGGAAAGACGCCGGGGGGACGGTCAACTTGGCGCCGATCGCGCGCGCCCGTGTCGCCGCGGATCAGTCGGTATTTGAACTGCGCACGGAGATCCTCGATGTGATCGCAAAGACCGAAATTGCTTATTGGAATGTCGCCCACGCGCGGGCGGAGTTGGCGTTGATCGCCTCCAGCGTACAATTGGCGGAAAATTTGCTTGAAGAGAATCGTGAGCGCGAAAAGTTGGGTTTGGTGACACCGCTGGAAGTGTTGCAAGCGGAGACGGAGTTGGTGAGCCAGCAGGAAGATGTGATTCAAGCCGAGCGAGCGATCGAAGATACGGCCGATTTGTTGCGCGAACAGATGGGGACGCATTCTTTCCTAGATGCTTTGGAGGATGAGATAGCGGTGCGTCCGCTGCCCTCGGAATTGTCGGCTGCGCGTGCGCTGGATGTGATTGTGCGCGATACAATTTTATCGGATGCCGATGCGCAGGCGCAGCAACGAGCGCTCGAAGTGCAGCGTATTAATAAAATGCTGGCTGAAGACGCGACCCGGCCGGATCTCGATCTGACTGCAGGTGTCAACTACACCGGGCGAGATTCCGATGGAGCGCGCGCCTACCGGGATGCTTACCAGGCGCAGGGCTACGACTGGACTGTCGGGCTGGAGTTGCGTTTTCCGTGGGGCTTGCGCGAGGCGCGCGCGGGGGTGCGTCAGGCGAATCGGAATGTGGCGCGCGAGACGGTGCGCTTGTATGCGATCAAGCAGCAGAAAGCGCTCGCGGCACGCACTGCCTGGCGGGCGGTGAATGCCGGGCAGCAACGCATCGCAGTCACTCGCAAGTCACTCGAGTTGAACCAGCAAGCCTTTGAGCAGGCGCGGGCCCGCTACGGGGCGGGGTTGGTTGCGTACCGTCAAGTGCTGGAGGCGCAACGCGATTTCGACCGGGCACGCAGTAAGCATTTATCCGCGATGATTGATACCCTGCGTGCGACCGTGCGCTTGAGCCGAGTGGATGGCACGATCTTGGCGCGCAATGGCTTTAGCTGGCAAAGTATGGAAGGCCTTTCAGAGGCACCCGATCTCGAGGCACATCCCCAAGGTAGCTCAATTTTATCCCCTGATTCCTGATCTTTTTTAAATGAAACGTTTTATCATTACACTTGTGGTGTTGGGCCTCCTAGGTGGCGGCGGCTATCAGCTGTTTACCTATCTTTCCGAACAAGGCGATGCCAAGAAGGCTCAACGCATTCGAACCGATATCTCCAAGCGCCGCGACTTGGAGTCGGTGGTATCCGCCAGCGGCGAGGTGCTGCCGTTGCTGAACAGTATCGTGAAGTCCGAAATCAGCGGTCGGATTACAATCGTGAAAGTGAAAGAGGGCGCTGCGGTGCGCAAGGGCGATCCGTTGCTGGAGCTCGACCGCACCAGTTTGGAGACCCGAGTACGCGAGGCGGAGCGCAGTTTGCAGGCCGAACAACTGCGGCTGGACAAGGCGGAGCGTAATTTCCAGCGGCTCAAGGAATTATTCGCAAAGCAGTTTGTCGGTGAGAAAGAGTATCTCGATGCGCAGACGGATTACCAGTTGGCTCAATTGAACTTGGAAATTGCGCAAGCCCGCCTGGATGATGCCGCGGAAGATCTGTCCAAAACCACCATTCTCGCGCCGCACGACGGGATCGTGACGCGTCTCGATGTGGTGGATGGCGAAGTGATTTCCGGAGCGACCTCTGTTTCCAATGGCACGGATCTGTTGACCATCGCGCAGTTGAAAGAGCTCTACATGGAGGCCGATATTAATGAAGTGGATATCGAGCGCCTGAGCCTGGGGCAACTGGCGCAGCTGCGTTTCGATGCGATTCCGGGCTTTCAGCTGGATGGTGAGATTGGCGTGATCGCGCTGTCTGCGCGCAAAGACGGCAGTGTGCGGGTGTTTCCGATTGAAGTGTTGTTTGAAGCGACGGATGCGCGTGTGCGCCCAGGGATCAGCGCCACCGTGGATGTGCCGGTCGATTCCGTCGAGGCTGCGGTCTCTGTGCTGCTTTCGGGGGTCTTCAGTGCGGAGGATGGCAGCAGCTATGTGTTTGTGAAAAACGGCGAGGCTTGGCAGCAGCGCAGCGTCGAGATCGGGATTAATAATTTACAGTATATCGAAATCACATCGGGCGTGGCGGAGGGGGATGTTATCGCCCTGAGCCGTCCCCGTGCATTCCGGCAGAATGACTGAGCCTGATACCATCTTTAAGCTGTCGGATTTGCGGCGTACTTACACCGTCGGCAGCGAGCAGGTGAATGCCCTCGATGGCGTCGATCTGACGATTGAGGATCGTGAGTTTATCGCAGTGATCGGCAGCTCTGGTTCGGGCAAGTCGAC